>Ga0114918_10003738_pt1 | contig 13310 bp, 16 predicted proteins | sample LantaG_FD_87015 | JGI IMG/M metagenome (GOLD analysis project Ga0114918, IMG submission 87015) | Deep subsurface microbial communities from Baltic Sea to uncover new lineages of life (NeLLi) - Landsort_02402 metaG | ecosystem: Environmental > Aquatic > Marine > Oceanic > Sediment | place...
CTTCTTTTAAATTAAATTTATAATTATCAATGTTGATAGATAATTTTTTACACCTTTGAACATTTAAAACGCCAACTTAATTCTGTTTTAGTTCATATTTTTCTATAAGTTCTTTTGGAATATTTACATTTTTTTTCTTTTTGAGAATAACCATTCTATCATCTTGTGTTTTTTCTATAATATCAAAATATTCTAATACGATATGATATTGTGGTCTATTTAAAAAATCATCAAAAGCAATTAGACAATCATCTTTAATAATATCATAACATTTCAAACAACAAGCTACACGAAATCTTCCATCAATTAAAACTAAATCAATACTATCTTGTTCTTCTTTACTTAATTTTCTCATATGATTACTATAACTTATTTTTTGTATATTAGTAGAATTTTTACCTGGATTTCCCCAACTATTTGGTTGAGTATCCATTTCATTATATATATAATTAATATTAGGGGTTGTAATTATTTGTTTTAGTTTTTTTTGCCAACTAATATCACTTTCTACAGAATAAATAGTTTTAATATTTTTTCTAATACTAGCTTGGTATGTAGATCCACCTGACCCATATTCGAAATAAACATTAATATTATCTAAGTATTTGTAAAATAAATTTTTATCATTTTTTGATAAATGTGGTTCCATATATATATATATATATATATATATATATATTAATTAAACTGAAAATAAAATCTGGGTTAGGTCGGCGTTTTAAATGTTCAAAGGTGTAAAAATATTTCTATATAATTGGTATAGTAATACATTTGTTGGATGTAATGAATATGTAAATAATAATTGCTTATTAAAATTATTTTCAATAAAATCAGATATTTCTAATGTTAAATCTGAATTATTATTATAAATTCTGCAATTTAATATAAGTTCTTGAAATTTTTTTTATAATCTATTTTATCTAACTTAATCCAATTTAGATAATCACTTATTTTTTCTCCATACCCAGACCAATTTATAGGATATATAGGAAAATTAATTAAAAATGTTCTTATAATTTTTATATTTTTATTATGACAATAATTTATAATTTTTTCAGATGATGCGTCGTTATTTAAATTATTATTTTCAATTATTAGAACATCTAGGTTATCGAATATTTCATAATTTAATTTGTCGTTTTTATAATACGGGTGTTTCTCATCATATTCATAAAAAGGTAAATTCACTAAGATTTTTAAATTATTATTGTTTAAAACTTCTTCATTAAAAAAATAACTACTTGCCATATGTAATTGACAAGAGCCAAAAAATCCAATATTTTGAATCATATAATAATATAATTTAATTTTAATGTAAATTTGAAAAATAATTAATTTCTTTTTTAAATTTCTCTTTAAATTCATTTGAAAAATTATTGTAATTCAATTTATTATTTTTATTAAGGTTATTTAGTTCTTTAAATGATGTTATTTCATTATTACTTAAAGTTTTTATATTCATATAAAATAAGTTTTTTGAATTAAATTTATCTATATAAGGTTTTTTTAAAATATATTCTTCAATCTCACCTTCATCATAGCCCCATACAGACAAAATATCAGGATACATTTCTAAACATTTTTTATTTACACCTATTATTCCTCCACAATATTTAAATTTTTTTCTGTTAGAATAGTCAGAAATTCCATCCCACCAATAGCTAAGCATTGGATGGCAAGTTAAACATACACTTTTATTTATATGTCTATTTCCATCATAATGTGTAAAAAACACAGCATTTTTTTCATTTGTATAATTGTCTACTCCATATATTTGTGCAACTTCTGGTTTATAATAATTTATAATTTGTTCAAAAAAATCAAAGCAAATATAGTCATTTGAACCGGCCCACAATAATATATTAGCTTTACTTTGTTCGCTTATTTTCATACCTGTATTAATTTTTGTTCCTAGCATTTTATAAAAATCATTTTTAAAACTTTTATGGTTTTGGTCAAATTCAAAATATTCTTCTGATTTAAAATATTTTAATGTTAAATTTTTTGAAATTTCGTTTTCAGAACCTAAAATTGTAAATGAAAATTCTGCTAAGTCCTTAAATTTATCTTGGATATTTTTATAATGTTTAAATATTTTTTCTGTTAAAGTATACCTATGAATATCATTATTATACGTATAAATAGCTAAAAATATATTAATTTTTATCATATAATATTTATTTTTATTTTTATTTTTATTTTTTAATTAATACATATTGACCACTAACTATTCTCCCATTTAATTTTTTACTTCTTGCAAACTCTTCAAATGCTTTAACAACCCCATATGCACCATATCCCCAATTATTTGGATGAACAATAACCTTATCTCCCTCAGAATTTCTACCAATATTATCTGTATCAAAAGCATCATCGCCTATTATTACACCTCCATTTTTTACCTTATCATAATATAATTCTAATTCTTTTAAAACATATTTATACTTATGATTTCCATCAATATATAAAAAATCAATATTATTTGGAATATCATCTACAGCTTTAAATGATGGTTTTCTAACTAATTTAATTCTGTCACCAAATTTTTGTTCTAATCTTAGTTTTACTTCATTATATAAATTATCATCTACATAATCATTACAGCTATCGTTAAAATCAGCATATCTTATATATGGGTCGATAGTGTATAAAGTTGTATCTACACTATTTGAAAGTAAAAAATCAGCAAAATCTCCTTTCCATGTTCCAATCTCTACAATATTTCCACCTTTAAACTTTTCAATAAATTGTTTTACTAAATTTTCTCTATTCATATATATATTTACCATATATTATTTTTGTAAATTAAAAAATATTTAAATTTCTAATATTTTTAATGCTTGTTTTTCTTTAATAATTTGATTTTTATAATTTACACTTACATAATCCATACCAGACCTACAATTTGAGTGATAATATTTAAGACTATCTTTTAATTCATCAAATGTAGGAAGGTCCAATGTAATCATTTTCAATAAATTCATAACAGTACTAGTCAAGCTATTTCTATGAAACTCCATTTTTTCGATATGTTGTTGTCTTATTTTTTCTCTATCATATTCACCATTATTATATTTATTAAGCATTAAATTTAATTTATTAATTACGGAATTTTCATTTGGGTCACATAATATAGAGTTTGTATCATTATACCATATTTCTCTACCTCCTTGACATTTACATGATAAAACAGGCAATCCACATAATAAATATTCACTAGACGAAAAGCAGGCTCCTTCTTCTTCTGAAAATATTCCTCCAATTTTACTCATATTATAATAATTACAAATTGTAAGGGGATCCATCCATTTAAAGTTTTCTTTTGTTCTTTCTTTATCATCAAAATTAGGACAATATGTTTTTAAACCAGGTAATGTTGTTTTATTTGTATCTGATGTATAGTAACCTGTAGCACAAGAATTTTGTATATTTTTTATAAGATGATAATTTTTATATTTACTAAAAGCACTGCTTACAATTAAATCGAACTTTTTTTCAATACTATAATCTATTTTATAAATATTTTCATCTATAAAGGCGTTGTGATTAGCCAAACAACAATATAGTTTTGGTCTATATTTTTTTAATAAGTATAAGATTTCTAAATTTGGAGCACAAAGTATAAGATTTCTAACATTTTGACTTAAAGTTTTTTCATTCAAAAAATTTTTATCAGATAGTAATTTCTTTTCTGTTATATTCCAACCAAATTGTATAATACAAATACCATTTGTATATTTTTTACCTTCATATATAAATTCATATGGTATTTTATATTTATCATCATCTTGATAAAAAAATCGCCAAATAGGAACTGAAAAAGTTAAATCTACACTAATTTTCATTTATATAATTGTATAAAATTATTCTAGAATTTTTATATTTTTTAAATACTCATTTAAAATATCAGATAATTCTTTAGATAATAAATATTTATTAATATTATATGATTAAAATTAGTATATTAATACCTAATTATAACAATGGAAAATATATTAATGAGACATTAAACTCAATATTTGATCAAACATGTTGTAATTTATTTAAAATAATTATTTGCGATGATGGTTCAACCGATAATAGTTTAGAAATAATTAACTATTATATTTCAAAATATCCAGGTAAAATTGAATTGTTAATAAATGAAAAAAATTTTGGTCTTTTGTATTCTATCATAAAACTTTATGAAAAAATTGAAACTCCATACTTTACTGTATTAGATAGCGATGATTATTGGATAAATAATAGTTTCTTAATAAATGGAATTAATTTTTTGGAAAATAATACAGACTATAGCATATACGGAACAAATACTTTTTTAAAAGATGGAAACAAAATTACTAAAAAATATTTAGGAGATTCGAATATAATAAAAAATATAGAATTTAAAGATTCTACAACAGACATAGTTTTTCCACATACATCATCAACTATTTTCAGAAATAATTTTTTTAATCAGGATTTAATGAAATATTTAAAAACAAAAGTTAAAAGTGATATTGAACAAACTTATGGGGGAGACTCATTTCGAAATATGTGTCACTATTTTAGTGGTAAGTCTCATATAATATATGGAATTACAACAGGAGTATACCGAATTAATTTACCAACATCACGATGGACTAGCAAGACAACTATAAATCAAAATATTTTAAACTATATTTTTTATATTGAAATGTATATTTTTTCTTCTTACAAATATAAAAACTTCTTTTTTAAATGTGCAAAACATTACAATTCAGAATGTATAAAATATTTTAAGAATACTAAATTAGAGAATGTGGATACTTGTTTAAATGAACTATTTTTAAATTATAATAAACTATACAATAAATTATTTCTAGATAAACAATAATCATTTGTCTTATTTTTACCAAGCAGATTTATTGGCAGAGCTCAATATTTATTTATAAATATAGCTATAGAATTATAAAAATTGAATTATAAAATATATTATATTGATTATCAAGACGGTTTTGCTAAAACGCAATTAACAAATTTAGATATTAATTTTATTGAATATAAATAATATATTCTGTATAATATTATAATATGCATCGTTATTTATTAAATTCTTTTTATAATATTAAAATTGGTGGCAATAATATTATTAGTAAATCAGTTAAAATTCATGAAAATGTTATTATAGGTAATAATAATAAAATTCATGATAATGTAATTATTTATCCAAATACAATTATTGGAGACAATAATATTATTTTAAATAACAATATTATAGGTGAATATCCGATTCAAAGTAATGGAAAATTTATTGATTATGATTTTACTAAAACTTTTGGAACAAAAATTGGAAATAATAATTTTTTTCATGTAAGAAATATAATTTATAGTGGAGTTTCTCGACCTACAAAAATTAAAAATAATACCAAATTTCTTGGAGAAAATCATATAGGTCATGATTGTATTATTAATAATCATTCTACTATATATACAAGGACTCTTTTATGCGGATATGTTGAGATGTTAGATTATTCAAGTACAGGTGTTTATTCATTTATACATCAAAATAAAATAATTGGTCAATATAGTATGGTTGGAGGAAATTCTTCCATAACTAAAAATGTATTCCCTTATTTTATAAATATTGATAATAACATTTCTAAAATAAATAAAATTAAGTTACCTGAAAATATTATAAAATATGAAAATGAATTAAAAAAAATAGCAGAACAGTTTTATAGAGGGAATAAAAAAATAGATATAAGTAATTTATCAGATGAAATTAATAATGATTTAAATATATTTTTATATAAAAGTAATATATTATATGAATAAAATTTGTTTAATTTCTGGTGGTAGTAGAGGAATTGGTTTATCAATTGTAGAAAAATTAATAAAAAAAAATTATAAGGTATACTCTCTTTCTAAAACTGGAGTAACAAGTTATACAAATTGTAATTTTTTTAATATAAAAAATGATGTTAATAATTTTAAGGAAACACAAGAAAATATAAAAAATATATTATTAACTGAAAATAAAATTGATTTAGTTATACATAATTCTGGAATTACAAAAGATAAATTTTTTCATAAAATGGAATATAATGAATGGATTGATGTTTTAAATACAAATTTACTTTCTTCTTTTAATTTATTAAATCTTCCTTTAAATTCCATGAGAAAACATAAATCTGGTGATATAATTTTAATATCATCAGTTAATGCATTAACAGGTATGCTTGGTCAAACTAATTACGCAGCTTCAAAAAGTGGGTTATATGGATTATCTAAATCTCTAGCATTAGAAAATGCAGCATTTAATATAAAAGTTAACACAATTTCTCCTGGGTATATATATACTGATATGACAAAAAATATGGACTCGCAAATTATTGAAAATATAAAAAAAATGATTCCAATGCGTGATCTAGGAAAACCAGAATGTATTGCAAATACAGTAGAATTTTTGTTAGAAAATAATTATATAACAGGAACAAATATAAATGTAAACGGAGGCTTATTTATGAATTAAAAAATAAATAGAATTATAATTTTTTAATTCAATATTTAATATTTTTTTTATTTTTTTTGATGATTATCAATATTATTTAGTTCTAATAAATTATCTACAAATAAATAATTACTAAGAAAAACAATATTTTTATTTAAAACATAATCCATAAAATAATGATCATTTCTTTTTTTTTATAATTATTCCATCAGTATATAATGATGCTGTTAATGAAAATGATGAATTTGTAAAAATTAAAATATCAGAACAAGTCATTAATTCAAAAACAATATCTTGTTCTTTATTAAAAATAAAATTAATATTATCATATTCTAAAAAAAGATTTTTTAGATCATTAACTTCATTTTGATTACCTCATAATTATAAAATTCTTCAATAAAATTCATATATATATATAAATATAATTATTTATTTGTAAAATTTATTAATTTTTCCACAAACATATAAAACTTCAGATTTTTCTAATTCTGGATACATTGGCAATGTTAATAATTTATAGTAAATGAAATTTAAAATTGTACTATATTAAAAATTAATTTTTTTAATTTGATGTAAAAATATTAAATTATAGGTTAAAATTTAAGACATATAATAATGTATTAGGATATATAATAACATCATCATATATATTATTATTATCTCCAATAGTTACATTATCATGTAATATAGCTTTTGGAGAAATAAAATTATTTTTACCAATTTTAAGATTCTTAAAAGAATGTATCATAATAATTTCAATTTAATAATATTATGACTATGTGTTTAAATAGGAATTCAAATATTCATAAATATAAAATCCTACTGTTGAAGAAGGTATGCTTCTGATCAAAGGATATTGTATTCCTTTATATAAAAATCCGAAATTATATTTTATAGAATTGCCAGCAATAAATTGATTTTTTATATTATCAATTGGATATGTTAACAACCAAACTATTGTACTAGAAAAGACAGAACAAACATATATTGGATGGTTAAATTCTTTAAATTTGTTATATGAATATAAAAATATAGTAGAACCGGATAAATTTCTTGAATATTCTAATGAAGCGCTTTTAAATAAAATGTTCTTGTTAATAATAACAGAATTATTCAAAATATTTTTTTTTAATAAAATTACGTTATATGGTAATGATATTGTAGTAGAAATTAAACTAGCATACAATGATGATAATAAAATATTATTTGTCTTTTTTTTTATATCTTCAAAATAATAAAACTGTATTCCTCTCTCAAAAGAATTGCTTAAAATAGATAAATGTAAACCCTTAAAAAGATTTTTAAATAAATTATCGTTAATATTCATCTGTGTTTTTAATTTTAACATTTCGAATGGATGAGAAATTATAGATCTTACAAAACCCATTATAAAACCAGGTATAAATTGTTTTATTTCTTTTTCAGTCATAAAATAATTAAATTAATATATTTATATTGTTTAAAATCTAGTAATTGTATATAATGAAATTTGCATATTTAGTTATGACAGAATTAAGGTCTTTAGATAAAAATATAAATGATTTATACAAATATATTATTAATCCTTTTGAAGCTGATATTTTTATATGTGTACAGGAATTATGTATAGAAGATTATGAAAAGATAAAATTATTTGATAAAAATCTTGTATATAGTGAAATTTATAAAAAACCAAATCCATATACATTTTTTGGACCAAATAATAATACAAATATTACAATTTGTAAAGACGACGTAAATTGGAACAAACCTTCTAATTTACAAATTTATATTAATTATTATAGGATGGCTGATGTTATAAAAAATGTAGTAAATAATTATGATTATTTCATAACAATGAGAACTGATGTATCTATATTATTTCCATTTCCTGAAAAAGATTTTTTTAATAAAATACCACAATCATTATATTCATTTAATACTGAATATTCAAAAGGTTGGAACGGGTCAGGTTATTCAGTATTTATACATAAAAATTTTATATTAAAATATCTAAATTGTTATTATTTTATTATTAAAAATAGTTTATTAAAGAATGTTTTATTACATAATTTTTATGTACCATCAATTAGAAAATTAAATTGTAATCAAGAAAAATTTCAAAAAATATGTTTAAAACTTATAAATGTACCACAACCAAAGTCAATTAAAAATACAAATGTATATTATAATGCTACAACATTAAACGATTATACTACATGGAGTACTCCTATTTTACATCCCAAATATAATGTTATATGTAAATATATAAACCAATGTGATGAGGCATATAATAGTTTGTATCTATGGAATAGTGGTTATAGATGGAAATATGAAAATGATAATATATTTTTAGAAAATCCAAATGCAATTACAAATAATAATCCTATTAAAAAAAGTATTTTAAAAGTAAAAACCCCAAAAAATATTATTCAAAATAATTTTAAAATATTAAATCTTTAATTTTAAAATATTAAATCTTTAATTTTAAAATATTAAATCTTTAATTTTAAAATATTAAATCTTTAATTTTAAAAGTTAAATTTGCTCATGAATTGATTAGCCATAATTTAATATCTTTTATTTTCTAAACTGTTTACTAGAAGATTCCAAGGAGTACAGTTTTGAAGAGCATCCAAACCTTATTCACAAAACAAGTTGAGAAGAGCTAGACTAAAACCTGAGTTCATTGATACGTTTGATTGATTAGCAAGACCTGGAAATCCAGAAGTGCTTCTTAAGTTCCAGAAGAGGATATGACGTGGCTTATAAGGAAAACCATTGACTCTGATAACATCAACTTTGTCAATTTTTTAAAGTTAAAATATCACTACAATGCGAATGCAATAATGTATTATCTATATAATTCCATGCTTTATGTATACCAAAAGATCATTTTTCTGAATATACTTATTCCATACTGTAACAGCATGTTTGGAATAGCATATTTTTATATATGTAAAATATTAAATTTAGAATTTGACATAAATATAAAAAATCATCTCATTTCAAATTTAATAGTTACTAGAAATCACGAAGATAAAAATATTATATATAATGAAATTAATTATATGAGGGATAAAATGAATCCCAATTTACATATTGATATTTATTAGATTTATTCTAGATACGGATTAGGTACGTTAATAAAATAAAAATTATAATATTTTTATATTTTATTAACAATGTCATCTGAAGAAAAATGTTTTTTTGTATCATCAAGAGGCTTACTTAAATCTTGTAATATAAAATCTTCTAATCCAAAATCATCTAGTTCAGATGATTATAATTATTTAAATGAAATGATAATAAAAAATAAAATGTTTAACAACATGTCAATTTATGTTTGTAATACTATTATACCTTATTTTATACATAACATAATGCCTAAAATAAATAAATATTATATTTTGGTTTCAGGCGATTCTGATACGACTATGCCAATTGACAATTTAAATTCTTTTTTATTTAAAAGATTAATAAATAATAATTTTTTAATAAAATGGTATAGTCAAAATTTGATAATTAATGATAACTCAAAATGTTTACAGTTGCCAATAGGTTTAGATTATCATAGCATTTATTTAAATAAAAATCATGAATGGAACGTTTTAAATGAAAATCATTTACCTATTCAACAAGAACAAACTCTAAAACAAATTAAAAATAATTCATTACCATTTTATTTAAGAAATAATAAAATATATGCAAATTTTACTTTAAAAAACGATAGATTTAAAGATAGAATATCCTGTTTAAAAGAAATACCAGAAAAAGTAATTGATAAAAATATGAATTTTATAAAAAGAACGAAAAATTGGGAAATTATGTCAACATATGCTTTTGTATTATCTCCAAGTGGAAATGGAATAGATTGTCACAGAACTTGGGAAACTTTGTGTTTAGGGTGTATTCCAATTATGAGAACATCCAAATTTAAAAATTTATTTGAGGATTTACCTGTTATTATAGTAGAAAATTGGAAATTAATAACAAGAGAATTCTTAGACAAAAAAATAGAAGAATTTAAAAATAGAACATTTAATTATGATAAATTAACATTGAAATATTGGGTAGATGAAATACATAAAATATAAAACATATAGAATTTTTATTTATTAATTTCCTTTCCAAATGCGATAACTATCGCTATCAAAATGTTGAGTTGAAACTTCAAAAATATCTCCATCTTCTAAAGCAACGATTTGATGAGGCTCACCTCTTTCATTTGTAATTACATCACCTACTTCTAAATATTCACTGTGTTTAGTTCCATTAGTTGTATCTATCCATATAAATATAAATTTTCCTTTTGATACATACCATGTTTCTTTCTTTAATAAATGATAATGCATTGAAAATTTTTTTCCTTTATTGAATGATAAAATTTTTCCACAATATTCATTATTATTAACAAATACAATCTCTTTGCCCCATCCTTTTTCAACAATTTCACATTTTGTTTTTTTTGTTATGTCATTTTCCTTAGGAACAATCCAATGTTCATCCACATTAAATGATTTATCATCTATATAACAATCATAGCATGGTTTTCCCATTAATAAATCATCATATTCTATATTCCATTCTTTTAATTGTTTTTTTGTTAACTCACTATAATCTTTTCCAGATGCAGAACCCCTCGCTGTCCATATTGTGACATGATGATTTTGCGACTTCAATTCTGAAACAAAATTTATTCTTTCTAAAATAGGTCTTGAATTTTCATAATCATTACCTTGTGTATAACAAAGTGTATTATCTAAATCAATAAAATATTTCATTTATAATAATATATTAATTTAATTTTTAATTTATTTTAACAAAATCATTTATAAATATTAATATATTATTAAATTATAATGGTTCAATCAAAATTAGATAGCACAGTTAATTATCCTGAAATAAAAAAATTAGATATAGAAGATAAAAATTATCATGCTAGTCAATATGAAATAAGTATTTTAGGAAAAGACGTTATAATTGCACTTGGACAATCAAAATATACATTTATTGATAAAAATATAGAATATTTTCCTATTTATTTGGTGAGAGATGGAGAAGTATATATACAGATTGGTGTTTATGAAGTTATGTCAAATCAAGTACCTAACATATTAGATGAAGATGGAGATATTGACATTGATGAATTAAATGAACCTTTGCTGTATTCTTTTGTTGTAAATAATCCATACATTATACAAGAAAATAAAATGGTTGAAGATGAAGACGAAGATGAAGAAGAAGACGAAGATGAAGACGAAGATGAAATAAAAGAAAAATCGGCTAAATCTGATGAAGGAGAAGAAACTGAAGGCGAAGAAACCGAAGGAGAAGAAACCGAAGGTGAAGAAACCGAAGGAGAAGGATACGAATCCGAATCTGAAGCAATAGAAATTGAAAGTGACGAATCAAGCGTAAAACCAATTGGAAAAAGTTTACTACCAGAACAAACTAAAGAAGAAGCAGATAGTGAAAAAGCCGAATATGTAGATAAAAAAGGATTGCCTTGGATTAGAAAATACATGCATAATAATAATTTTGATATAGTAGATAATGAAGCGGGAGGAGATTGTTTTTTTGCAATAATAAGAGATGGATTAGCCAGAGCAGGTGTAAAAACATCTGTTGGCGATTTAAGAAAATTATTATCAGATGAAGCAAATGAAGAAATATTTAATAATTACAAACTAATATACGATCAAAACAAAGCAGAAATTGATAGTATTAAAAAACAAATGAATGATATAGCGAAAGAAAATAAACAACTAAGAGACGTTTTGAAACTTAAAAAAGACAAAGAAGCACAAAAACAAATTATTTCTAAAAGCAAATTATTAAAAACTCAACATGATGAATTAAATCATGAATTGCAGGCATCAAAACGAGTATTTGATGATTTCTTTTATATGAAAGGCGTTGATACACTAGTTAAATTCAAAAAATTAATTACTAGCTGTAATTTCTGGGGAGATACATGGGCTTTGTCTACACTTGAACGCATATTGAATGTAAAAATAATTTTATTTTCAGAACAGGCATTTCAAGAAGGAGACTTAGCGAATGTATTAAATTGCGGACAATTAAATGATATTGTATTAGAAGCCAGAGGCATTTTTGAACCGAGTTATTATATTATGGCTAATTATACAGGAAATCATTATAAATTAATTACTTATAAGAGTCGCGGTGCTATAAAATTCCAAGAAATACCATATGACGTTAAAAAATTAATTGTAGATAAATGCTTAGAGAGACAAGCAGGACCATATTACATTATTCCTGATTTTAAACAATTAAAAGGTGAATTAGAAATACCTTTAATGATTGAACCAGATGTAGAAATCCAACCAGAAGAATTATGGACCGAAGACACTGTCTTTCAATTATATCATAAATCCGCATCAGCACCTAAACCAGGAAAAGGTTCAGGTGAAATATTAGGTCCAGAGGAAAGAAAAGCTTATACTAGACTAGAGTTAGTTCCTGATTGGAGAAGAAAATTAGATAATTATTGGCCAGCACCATTTGAATTAGATAAACATCGTTGGCAAACAGTTGAACACTATTATCAAGCCTCTAAATTTAAACAAGGGCATCCTGAATTTTATTTACAATTCTCTCTAGATAGTAACTCGGACATATCAAAAGACCCAGAATTGGCGAAAGCAGCAGGCAGTAACTCTGGAAAACATGAAGGAATACAATTAAGATCTTTGCCAATTAAGATTGATTCTGGATTTTTTGAGAGTCGTCGAGATAATGAAATGAAAAAGGCGATTTTGGCTAAATTTTCACAACATCCAGATTTAAAAGACATTTTATTAAACACTAAATTGGCAAAGTTAGTTCGTTTCAA
>Ga0114918_10003739_pt1 | contig 13310 bp, 14 predicted proteins | sample LantaG_FD_87015 | JGI IMG/M metagenome (GOLD analysis project Ga0114918, IMG submission 87015) | Deep subsurface microbial communities from Baltic Sea to uncover new lineages of life (NeLLi) - Landsort_02402 metaG | ecosystem: Environmental > Aquatic > Marine > Oceanic > Sediment | place...
AACTCTTAACAATGGATACTGATATCTCAGGTCTTGAAGCCAAAGAATCTGATTTTAGGAACAAATTAAAAAATATTGATTCATATACATTAACTCTTTATCAGACTTTTATGAAAGGATTAGCATGAAAGATATTTATGAAGATGAATGGGCAATAATGAAATCATTTCATGTTGCCACAGGACACAGATTATCAAAACACGCAGGACTTTGCAGAAATGTACATGGACACAATTTAAAAATTGAAGTTTATGTTGCTGCAAATAAATTGAATGAAGGCGACATGGTAATTGACTTTTCACATCTCAAAGAAGCTGTCAAAATTGTGCTTGAATCATTTGATCATTGCTTATTGTTAAATGCAGAAGATATAGCAACAATTACATTTGCAAAATCTCAGGATTATAAAATGATTGAAATTCCTGGCAGTGACCCTACCGCAGAGACAATTAGCAAATTCTTGTTCGAAGAAATTGGTTTTTCTCTCACAAAATACCCAAATATCAGAATTAAGAAAATTGGCATTTGGGAATCACCTACCTCATATTGTGAATACAAAAGGAAATTGATTAGACATGCAAACTAAAACCGAAACAAAACAATGTGCTCCAGAAGAAGGAAAATATTGTAAATACAATGAAGGAAATTGTTGTATTTGGGGGATTGGGAAACCTAAATTTATTCTCAACCCAAAAGGTAAAAACATGAGAGATTGTAAATTAATCAAAAAGGATAATTAAATGAAATTTGTTAGACGTTCAGGAATATTGATACCAAGAAAGTATGAACAAGAATTATGGTATCAAAAAATCAAAGATGATCTCACTCGAAGAGCTCAAGATTATCAAACGTCTACATTTATAATTCAGAAATTTTATCTTGAGTCAGATAAATATCTTTTAATTCCAAGGTTTTATCCAGTTGAAAATGTTAATAAATGGATCGAGATTGAAGATGTAAGTCATGAAGGTAGAGATATTTCAATATCTCACAATATTACCCCAAGGAATGCACTTCAATCTCGAGCTGTTAATCATATGTTAACTCATAATGAAGCATTGATGGAACTTCAACCTGGAGTTGGTAAAACTGTAATTTCAATCATGGTTATTGCAACCAGAAAAAAGAAAGCATTAATTTTAGTTCATCGAGAATCATTATCAACACAATGGAAAAATAGAATACTCGAATTTACTAATCTCCAAGATCCTGAAATATCAATTTTAACATCAGCAAATTATCAAAATGATTTAGCTTCCTCAATTATAATAGCAACTTGTCAAACATTCCTATCATTGTTAAAACGAAATCGAATTAATTTTTTAACTGAACTTGATAGGGCAAATATTGGTATTTTAATAGGAGATGAAGTTCATACCACAGTTGGTGCTCCCACCTTTTCAGAATGTTCAATTCATATGCCATGTAAGTATGTATATGGGTTGAGTGCGACTCCATATAGGTGGGATGGCAATACAGATATTATTACTTATCATCTTGGACCAACATTTGCTGATGAAGATACAGAAGGGACAATGGTGCCAAATGTAACTATTTTAGCATTAGATTTTGCAGTCGATCAACCGAAACGATTTAAATATCTTTATTGGGCAGGTAAATTTCAAAGATCAAGATATTTAAATATTATAAAGAACTCTGAAATATTTATGAAGACAATTAAATCTTTAATTCAAAGATTTGAAAAACTTGGAAGACAACAAATAGTTATGTCTGAGCGAATCAAATTAATTGATAAAATTATTGATTCAAAAGAATTTAAAGATTCTGATATTAATAAATTTATTGCAGGTTCAAAATTAGAAGTCCTTCAAGGAGAAATATCATTATCAACTCCAGGAAAAATTAGAGATGGTGTTGATGTTCCTCATAAAGATACACTTATAATGACTTCTCCAATATCAAATATTGCTCAAGTATCAGGAAGGGTTACAAGGACTCATCCGAATAAACAAGTTCCAATTATTGTTGATATGGTCGATATTTCATGTGGACCTATTCGAAACACAATATGGACTAGAATAAGATATTATGAAGAAAAATGTTGGAATGTTCAATATGTTCATATTGATAACGATTATAAAACTAATATTATTGATAAAGAAATATTTAAAACTCTATTAACTGATTAGGAGTTTAACATGAAAGTAATATGCGATAGTACAAAAGGTTGTCCTGAGGCAGATAATGGTATGTGTGGTGGGTCTAAACCTCATAATCCAAGTCATGAATGTGGAAAATGTCCAAGAAATAAAAAAGCAAAATGTGTTCCATATATTGATAAATCAAATTATACAGTTGGGATACCTGAAGATGGAGGGAAAATATGAAGTTTTTATATACTGCTGATATCCATTTAAGTGGATATTCTCAGGATAAAATTGTGAATAACCTACCTGAAAGATTAAATTCAATTCAGAATGTTTTAAATGAAATGGCAACTTATTGTATTGAGCATGATATTAGTACATTTGTAATAGGTGGAGATACTCTACATGGTAAATCACTTATTCATGCTTTGGCTCAATCAATTATGTTAGATTTTTTCAGGAAGTATCAAAAAGAACTTGAGTTTATAATTTTGGATGGAAATCATGATTTAGGTGGAAGAGGTGAGGGTGCAATATCAGCATTAAAATCTCTTGATAATGAACCTAATGTTATGAGAATTGGAGAAACAACTACAATTGGTGATATTTTGTTTGTTCCTTATCATCCAGGAATGGTAAAAGACATTAAGTCAAATAAATCAAAATATTTGATATCTCATTTTGGATTGAGTGAAGGGATATTGAATAGTGGTATGAGTATCATCTCAGACCTATCAATAACGGACTTAGCGGGGCGTTACAAATATGTATTGCTAGGTCATTACCATAAACCTCAATCAATCGAAAGAGAAGACATTACACTCTATTATGTTGGGTCTCCTATTCAAATTGATTGGGGAGAAAAGAATGAAGAAAAGAGATTTCTGGTTGTTGATACTGAGACTGAATATATTGAGAGCATTCCAACAACTGGTTATACGAAGTATTGTGAATTTACAATCACTAATGAAGATAAAGATGAAGTTATTAAAGTTGCTGAACAATTGAAATCAGAAGGTCATTTTGTAAAACTTATAATGGAAGAAACCCTTGATACAAGTGGGATGGATGATTTCATTGTAATTGACAGAAGAGAAAAAGATATAACGAATAGAGGAATTACAACATCAATGTCAATGGAAGATAAACTAAGGAGATTTCTTGAAATTAAAGAAATACCTGAAGATGATATTGATGAATATTTGAAGGTTGCTAACACTATTATTGATGAGGCGGTAACATGACATTTTTTAAAAAATTGTTAAAGAAAGTATTAGTTTTTAAAATTACCCCATTTGAACCCAGGATTCCAGCACCTGGGTGTGGTAGGAGGATTAATATTGACGATACCGATAGGCAAGTGCAAAACAGAGATTTGGCAAAAGATTCTGGAAAAAGCAAACCAGAGTACAAACGAACACAACATAAGTAATTTTAAATTAGTTGCTGTTAACCCAGATGAAGGTCAATTCTTCAAAATATTTTTAAGTGATTCATTAAATAAATATATTGCTAAGGGGATTGTTGAAAATAATAAACCATGTGTATACATTGAACAACTCGATTATTGAGAGGTTATATGAAAAACGTAGATTTTCAAAGAGTAGGTTTTGAAAATTTTGCAGGTTATAATGGAGAAGCAGTTGAATTAGCATTTGAGAATGGAAAATTGATTTTAATAACTGGTCCAAATGGGATTGGTAAAACAACATTTTTTGATGCTTTAAGTTATTCATTATATGGCAAAACGACAAAAGGTGGAACAGGTGAGGATGTAATTAATAATGTTGCTGAGAAAAATTGTTTATCATGGAGTGAATTTAAAATTGATGAAGATCAATATAAAATATCAAAATATGTTAAATACACCAAAATCGGCACAACTGTAATTCTTGAAAAGAACGGAACACAGATTAAAAAAGGTCATAATGAAGTTGTTCCATATATTGAAAGTATATTCATGCCACATAAATTGTTCATGAATACACTTATGTTTGCTCAAGGAGTTAAAGACTTTTTTACTGATTTAAATGATTCAGCTCAAAAAGAAATATTTAGAAAAATATTATTACTTGATGAATGGTTGATTTATCAGAAAGAAGCAGGAAGTCAGTTGAAATTATGTGATTCTGATAAATCTCAAATTGAAGTTAATATTCAAGTTAAAGAAAATATTATTTTAAATAATATTGAAACAATTAAGAAATTAATTGAACTTGAAAAACAATTTGATAAAGATAAAATTGAAGCTGTTAATAATCTCAAAAAAGATCAAGCTAAGACAAAGGTTGAATTAAAAGAAACGTCTAAGTCATTAGTTGAATTTCAATCTAAAGATCCTGAACAACAATATTCTGATTTAACTAGTCATGAATCAACACTATTAAATCAAATAAGAACAATTGAAGAAGATTTTAATAAGTCAAAAGATCTTATTATAACTCGAAAAGATTTGAAATTATCTGAGTTGACCAATACAGCAAATGAAAAACAAAATGAACTTCAAAATGCATTTAATTTAATCGAAACTGAATGTAAAACTGGTTGTTTAAATGAACTACAAACAGTTAGTGCTGAGGTAACTGAAGCTCAAAAAGAATATAATGATCAACTTCATAAATCTGAACTTTTAAAAGCAGAAGCGTTAAGAGCAAAAAATACAGCTCAGGTATTGAAAAAAGCATCTTCTTTAAAAGGAATGTGCCCAACTTGTATGCAAATATTAGATGATGAAGCAAAGATTTCATTGAGTGAGGCACACTTAGAAAATGAGGAAATATTCAATAAACTTAGCAAACAAGCAGAGGATATTCGAATAACTGCATCAAAACAATTAAATGTAATAACAAAAGAACATTCAGATAAATCCTTGGAAATAAATTCTAAGTATGATAAACAACTAAAAAGTGAGCGTGAAAAATTCACTATAAATAAGGCAGCTTTAACGACGAAGTTGCAAGATTTGATAGGTCAAGTTGAACAATTAGCATTAAGTGAAGTCGAAAAAGAACGAAAGGCAAATGAAGAGTCGTATAAAAAATTAAAATTACAGACTCAGGAATTAACCAAAAGAAAAGATGCAATAAGAATGACGATCAATACTATGAAAGATTTGGTTGTTAAAGTTGAAGAGCTAAAAGGAAATATTATTAATTTTGATAATCAAATAAAAGCAAAACTTGCAGAAGAATTTGATAAGACACAAATTAATGATCTTAATGCAAACAATACTTTGGTTAAAAAGGAAATTTCTGAGTTAAAACAAAGTTTAATTAATGTTAGTAAACAAATGATTATGATTGAATTTTGGAAAAAAGAAGGATTTTCATCAGCAGGTATTCCTTCAATGTTAATTGATGATTCAATTCCTTTCATGAATAAAAGAGTATCTGAATATTGTGATAAGATTGCAGGTGGGAGATATATTGTTTCATTTGATACTTTAAAACCTGATAAGAATCAAAAAGTGTTTAAGGATAAAATCAATGTTGAAATATTCGATACAATATCTAAATCAAATAAAAGGGTTAAATTTTCAGGAGGGCAAACTAGGATAGTTGATATTGCCACAATATTAACTCTTAGAGATCTCCAAGCAAATTTTCAAGATATGAAAATAAATATCCTACTGTTTGATGAGATATTTGATTCACTTGATGATGAAAATATTGGTTATGTATCAAAACTTCTTAAATCATTAGCTAAAGATTTATGTGTGGTTATTGTATCGCATAGACACTTTGATGCAATTGAGGCAGATGAACATTATAAACTTGGGGGTTAATATGAAATTGTTTGCTAAAAAATGCTGTTTTTGTAAGGATCATAAAGGGTTCTTTCATTCAGTTGGAAAGTACGGAATATATGGTGATAATGATGAAAGATATTTTTATCACCCTGATTGTTTAGAAAAAGTTCAAGGTGATCCTGAATCTAACGATATGAGATTAGTGGATATGGCGATTCATATTCTTGATTTAAAAGAATCAAATCTTAAAGATAGAGAAACTTATCTTGAAAGTATTACAAAACGAAGAGAAGAATTGAAATCTAAAATCAATGATAAGTGATATTGCTAAATATATAAATTTATGAGAATCAAAGACACTATGTGTTTTTGATTCTCATTTACGTAACCCATTAACTCTTTTTGCGGAGATCAAATTAAAAATGATTAATAAAATTCACATTGTTAATTTATTATTAACAAGGAAATGTAATCTCAAATGTGATTACTGTGGCATTGCAAGAAATAAAGATGATAAACCAAAAGAATATAAACCATTAACTCATTATTTTGAAAATGAAATGGAGACATCAAAGGTCTTAGATGCATTAACAAAGTTGAAGATTCATAACCCTGAGGTTTTTATTATAATCTATGGTGGTGAGCCATTGTTGCGTCGAGATTTACATATAATTATTAATTTCTGCAATGACATGAATATAAATTATACAATCATTAGTAACAATACAGATGAGATTAACCCTCAATTTGAAAGATTATTGAAGAATGTTGAATACATTAAAGGTTATACAGCATCAGTTGATCCCTTGATATTTTCAACTGGAATTGATGATGATAGGAGAGAAAAATCAATTAAAGGAATTAATAAATTAAAAGCATTGAAAGCAAATAAAAAAATTGATGATTTGGTTGCTGAAATAACAGTTGATAAAAGCAATCTCATTCATCTGAATCAGTTAGTTGCAACATTAACTGAGTTTGGAATATCATCTGATATTACATTTATTGATATTGCTAAAACTCCATATTATGATTTTTCAAATATCACTTCAGATGATTTGATGATAAAGAGTAGAGAAGATATTCATTTAGTCAGATCAATCTTTCATGGTTTAATTAATGATCCAAATTATGATATTCATATGAAACAATCTCTATTACCTGAAATTGCAAATTGTCTTCCATCTAATCTTGATTGTGAAATGGAAAATGATATTAATACAATCGCAATTGATGCAGATGGTTCAATGAGATTATGTTTGAGAGTTAGAGGAGTATTAACTCCTGAAGTTGATGTTTTGAATATATTTCAAAATGGGGGAACTGAAGAATTGAGTGATGAATATAGAGATTCTCTAATGTTAGATAAAGCTCATTTATGTAAAGGTTGCAATCACACTTGTTATATTATGGGTAATTTAATAAGTCAAGGTATCGGGAGCGATGAATTAATTCATACAGATAGGAGACGATAAAATGGAAGATGTTGGAATCATTGATAATGCAATGACATTTCTTGAAAAACTTCGAGAAATGATTGTTCAAATCAAATTTACAAAAAAAGATAAATCAGTTCGATTGATGAAATGCACTTTGGATTTTGATCATATTCCAAAAAGTGATAGACCAAAATCAGTTAATATTCCAAAGATTATGAAATTAATCAGGAATAATAATATCGTTCATGTTTACGATGTTGAAAAGAAAGGATGGAGAAGCGTTCCATTCACAGAAGTTGAATGGCTTGTCACTGATGATCAAAAAAGATATCGTATGAGGATTAAGTAATGTCACATAAGATATCAAGGACATTAGCTCCAGCGACTATAATTTGTGATAATATTATGGGGCAAATATCAATTAACTCAATTGATGGTACAAAAATTGTAATAACAGACATATTAAATTTTGAAAATTGGTCTGAGAAATTTAAAAATATGATTATTGAAGATCATGTTTGCCACATGGAAGATAGAGCATTAGATTCAACAATTAATGTATTCTTTGAACGATTGACTAATATGTTACATTCACATATAACTTCATCTTCAGAAAAAGAAATTGAGGCAACGTGTGATAATATTCTTAATGTTGTTTCACAACATATAATGAAAGGGGAATCTGATGGGAGAAATATTTGATGAATTGCTAAAAGAGATTGGTAAAAATAAAACTCTTGAACAACAAGTGATTGAATTATGTGAAGCAATATGGAAACAGGAAAAGGAAGAAATCAATGTTAATGTAATTGAAGGCATGCCAGAAGGTCCAAATATAATGTTGGTACTGCCTTGTCCTGGAATGTTAAAAGGTGAGGTTGCATACCTCACATTAGAAAGAGATATACAAGAATCCTTTATTGCTGGCTTATGGGTAAATAAAAATGGGAAATTACTAAGATCTCAGATATGGGGTATAAAGGAGGTTAATTGTCAGAGAGTATTGAAAAAATATGCTGAAATACTTAAGTATTTAAAAGGAGAATAATTAAAATGGCCATTTTTGAAGATAGTGAATTACGCGAATCAATAAGGCGAACAGCAGAAAGAATAAGCATAGACCATATGAATCATATGGGTCCACCAATATTATATAATACTGAATTACCCAGTCCAGGCATTGATTTGGATGGAAGAACAATAACTCCAGAAAAAATAGATGAACTTGAAAAAAGTGAAGCTTCAAAAGTTTCTGATATGGCTAAATTCATCAAACAATCAAAACCTGCTCCAAGATATCATGAATTAATTATAGGTCCAGATTATACTCATGTCCTAGATTCATCACAATCATATTTTGATATTTTTGATTCAGATGATGGGGAACCGATAAGAAGACGAAATGGGGTATTGAGAACTAATGTTGCTCTAAGAAGAATGTTTGATATACAGAACAATGTTCAAAAAATGACATTAAATCCTGCTAATTGTCGATTTAAAGCAGAAAATAAAAGTAAGGTAATTTATGTTCTAGAAGACCCACCTGCGGTAAGGTCAGTTCAATTCAGTCTTCCTTTTTCTGAAGAAGTAAATAGATATAAAAAGCAAGGAAGATATGAACAATATAAAGCTCATATTGATGAAATTCTAAATAATCCAGGATCATATTCTCAAAGTGGTTCTAAATATGAGACTTTTACAATTGATCTTCAATTCCCATATTTCATATATGTTGTTGAATTATGTAATAGTGCTGATCAAGAGTTTGGTTTCAGATCATTAAAAGTATTTGCAAGACACGCCCCATTAAGTTCATTGAGTGATCCTTTATACAGACTTCCCTTAACTAATGTTGATTCAACTGTATGTTTGGGGAATTTAGGAACTGATGATGCATTTAAACCAGAAGATGGGATTTACACACCACAACATACAATAAATAATGTTTTGATGTCCTGGTGGTCAAATATTTTCAATACAGATTTATCTGGTGCTTATGAATGGTATTTGAATCATGGGGATACTCCATATTCAGGAATATTAGCTTGGCATTATTTTTCAATGACTGATCCTATGTTTATTTACTCGGCTAAAATGAAACCAAGCACACAGAGATTGAATAATATTATAAATGGTCTTTATAATACAAGTGATAGAGATGAGGATTATGAGATTAGACCAAGCATTTCATTTACATCATTACATAATATGATTTCAAGAAGTGCTTCAACAAAATCAGCTGATAAAGTTGATGTAATGTATGGGAATAATATTTCAATAAATGGTGAGTATATTGAAATTGGAGATGATGTTCTAATTGATGATGCGACTTATTATCTCGATTCAGCTGCTTATAATGCTTACAATGGTAAAAGATTGTATGTTAAGTTTGAAGGTGAAAATGGAGAAATCATGACCTGGAATTGGGATGATAATCTTAACGATTATGTAAGATATGGTGATGATGAAAAATCAATAAGATTAAGCGACCATTTTAAATCTCCATTATCCAAAACTCTTGAAGAAGTTAATATTAAAGGGGTAATGGTTAAAGTTGATGATATTGTTAAAGTTAATATGGTTGGCAGTTCAACTTATGACAAAACACCATTATTTACTAAAATTACAGGAATAAGAATTGCAAGAGATGGTAAAATTGAAATTAAATTTCTAAATGGTCATTATTTGTTGGATGGAATTGAAGTTGAAAAGATGAATATGGATCTGATTGAGGTTGATCCTAGTTTAACATTAGTAAAAGACAAATTGTATTTTGTAACTGAAAGAGGCAGAAGTAATTCTCTATTATATGGATATACATTTACCGGAGGATATGTTTCAGGATCAACTATTTATGCTAAATTTGAAAGAGTTGATCGAGAAGGTAATTTAGAACTAAGGTTAAATACACTATTAACCGAAGGTTATCAGGTAATTCAACCTGATTCAGAATCAATATATCCAATGATCAGAGCTGGAAATTATGTTAAACTTGAAAGATTTTATCAGTATTGTGTGAATCCTAAAATAGCATGGTGTAAACTCCCAGCTATAAATTCATCTGATAATTATATTAGAAATATTCAAAATATTCCTGTTGATAGTGATGTTGACAAACAACTCTATAAATTTATGTTTGATACAATGCTTAAATCGGATGCCGTTGACATTAAAGGGTTTGACCATGATATTCATTTCAAAATAGGAGATGAAGTTGTTTATTGTGATTGGAGACGACCTGAAAGCTTACTTGAAATTAAAACAATCGTTGATTTTATGTCTGACGATAATTATTTGTCATTCATTCTTAGAGATGAAAAAGGGAATGAAATTGCATATCCATATATTGATTACGATGATGGGTATATTGAGGTGGGGAGAATAAGAAAAGTACGAAGAGAAATGAATGGATTTAGAAGAGGAATGAGAGTTAAAGCTACAGAACCAAGAATGCCTCAATTCTTGAAATCGGGTTCATTTCAAATTGAATACTTCGTTGAAACAGATGGTACTCCACTTATTATGTTTAACAATTTATGCACTCAATGGTTAGATACGAGGTTTTCAGAAAGATTTGAGTTGATCTTAGAAACAGATAAACGATATAACAAACTCAAACTAACTCCGTTCAATGAAGAAAAGTTTGTATTTCAACCTGGAGATTTTATCAGTTATATTACTCCTGGAAGTTCTGGAGAAACAAATAAACTTACAATGTGTGTAACAGCATATAATGGGTCTAATCTTCAAATTAGATCATATCGGTCTAAATTAAATGCCAGTGATGGAACGTTTGTTAATCGTAAAAGTGAAATGAACCGAAGATATATGCCGTATGGAATCTTAGGTCCGAGGATTGCACAATCAAACTTCAATGTTCATAGTAATGCTTCAAGATTTGTTACATTTTGGAATAGTGACTTTGAAAGTACTCGACAAGGTGTTTATATGCAAATGCCAAATGAAGCGAGGACAATATATCAACCGATTGAATTTAGATCAACTTCAAATACACCTGCTCCTCCTGAAACATTAGAATTTATTGATGATGGAGTTGTCGATATTGAAGAAGTGATTGAGCAAGAAGATGTAATTACAGATACAGAAGAAGGAATATTTGACGATTTATTCGAAAATTAAAGAAAAGGTGAATTATGTTTCCTATTTATTTGAAAGATGATGCAAACGCTCCGTTACCTGGAGATGACATTTGTTACATTATTGGAAAAAATGGAATTTTCATGAAAAAGAAAATGGGTGCTGTTGAAACATTAGCAAAGGTTGACCAAATATCAATCTTAGAAGATATTGCTCCATATGCTAAATTTGATATTCCATCAATTCCATGTGAATTATTTGCCAATGTTGTAAGTTTCATGAAAGCGGTATATAAAGAATTAAGAAGCGAATCAATGGTTCTTATATTCTTTAATCCTAAAACAGAGCACTTTGTCATGTATCCACCTAAACAAGAAGTAACTGGTGGAGGAATAAAGTATGAAAGAGATTATGTACTTGAAGGATATAATAACATTGGAACAATCCACAGTCATGCTGGAATGAGTGCATTTCATTCAGGGGTTGATGTTGATGATGAAAAAGATACTGATGGTATTCATATCACAATTGGTAAATGTGGCGAAGATAATTATTTTGATTGCACAGCATCCTTAGCATTCAATGGGACAAGATTTCCCATTAATATTGCTGATTATGTTACGGGTCTTCATTACAAAGAAATTGTTGAAGAAATCCCACAAACAACAAGATGGAGTGGTCATAACTGGAGTGGCGGGCATTTTTATAGTTCATATGGTTATGAAGGAATTGGGAGATATGCAAATGGAGTTGAATCATATTACTCAAAACAAAATCAAGATAAACATACTTTAACTGAAAGAGAGAAATTCGAAGCAAGAGAAAAAGAAAAAGAGGCGAAACAAAAGGAAGAAGAAAAGAAGAAAGAAAAGAAATACCGAAAGATTCCTGGGTATGTTTTGGATATTGCAATGAATGATTTAACTCATGATACTGATTGGGAACTTATGGTCAGTAGACCTAAACCAATAGCTGGAGGAACAATCATTTATGGCGGATGTGGTTCATCAATATTCAGTTCAGAATATCAGGAACAATTAAAGAAAAATCAGGAAAAAATTGATAGGACTTTCATGAGTCCTGAAGTTGCAGATTTATTTGATGAACCTGATTTTGACCTTCTTCCAAGCAGTATTTTAAATATTGGTTTTAACCCATGTCACGAATGTATATTTGTGGGACATAAAATCACAATGGAAGAGGAAGGTGAGTTAGATGATGATGTACCAGACTTTGATGGCGTTGATTATAACTTCATTAACAAAGAGCAAGCAGAAAGACTAATGGACAAAGGAGGTGACGAAAAATGAATATCAAAGAAGTTAAAATCATCGGTCTTGGAGGAATCGGGTCAATTTTTGTAAATAAATTGGTTCGATTTATAAACCACTGTGAAAGCGGTGGAGAAGCGTTGGGTTGGAATGTCACATTGATTGACGGTGATGATTATGAAGTCAAAAACAAACAGAGACAAGAATTTCTTTTCATTAAGAATAAAGCAGTCTCTAAACTCGAAGAACTGAATAATCTAGTTTCAGAATCAATTGAAAATGCGATTCCGGAATTTATCACTGAGAGAAATGTGATGGAAGCAGTCAGAGAGAATGATACAATATTTCTCTGTGTTGATAATCACAAAACAAGGAAAATTATCTCAGAGCATGCGAGAACTTTAAATGATGTGATTATTGTATCAGGTGGTAATGATTACACAGATGGTAATGTTCAATTATTTATCAGAGAACATGGGAAAAGTTTGACCCCATCGTTGACTGATTATCATCCTGAAATTATCGAACCGTCTGATAAACTGCCAACCGAGATGTCTTGTGAAGAGTTGGCCAACTCAGACCCGCAGTTATTCTTTGCAAATTTAACTGCAGCAACAATTATGTGCTGGATAGCATATAAGTTAGT
>Ga0114918_10003740_pt1 | contig 13309 bp, 11 predicted proteins | sample LantaG_FD_87015 | JGI IMG/M metagenome (GOLD analysis project Ga0114918, IMG submission 87015) | Deep subsurface microbial communities from Baltic Sea to uncover new lineages of life (NeLLi) - Landsort_02402 metaG | ecosystem: Environmental > Aquatic > Marine > Oceanic > Sediment | place...
GCTTTTTCCCTCCAGAGAACCAGTGCAACATCTCAATGAGAGCACGCGACGGCTTCTCGTGCGTCGCTCGAGGGGTCGAGAAGCGGGAAAGAGAGCGAGAGTGATGAAAAAAAACCGGTTTTTGTTTGTTCGTTCCGATGCGCTTTGTCGCCGCCGACGAGGCGAGAAAAGTGGAACGAGACTCATGTTTTTTTTTTACAACTCGATCGATCGCTAGCCGCGAATTCTTTCTCCCTCTTGCAATTGTCCCTCTCTCTCTCAAGCTCCGAGAGCCGCCGCGCTGCCTCGAGGATCACACGTCACTTTGATTCTGTTATGACAAAGCCAGCGGCAGCCGAGGCCCCGGAGCGGGCTCCCGAGGAGAAGAAGGCCGAGGCAGGATCATCATCGTCGGCAGCTCCCGCCGCCGCTCCCGCTCCCGCACCCGCCGCGGCCTCCCCCAGCAAGCCGCACTCGTCCCCTCTGCCGGCCCTCGCCGCCGCGAGCCCCTGGCTCCCCTTCCGCGTCGCCCACTCCAAGGCCCTGGGCCGCCACGCCCTCGCCACGCGGGACATCAAAGCCGGCGAGCTGCTGCTCGTCGAGCGCCCCGTCGCGGCGGTCCCTCGCGGGGAGCACCGGGCCTGCGCCTGCCCCGCCTGCGCCGGGGGCGTCTGCGGTGGCCGCGGCCGCCCCTGCTCGCCCGCCTGCGCCTCCAGGGCGGCGGCGCTCGGAGAGCGCGCCGCGCCCGCGCTGGTGGCGATCGCGGGCGCCTCGAGCAGGCACGGCCTGCCGCACAGCTGCTTCGAGGGGCTCGGCGCGGAGGACCTCTGCGACCTGTGGACGCTCGTCGCGTCGCTCGTCGCCGCCGCGGCTCTCGAGGCCTCCGGGGAAGGGGAGGAGTTGAGGCGCAAGGAGCCTAGAGAGAGAGAGGACGGAGAGGAGGGCAGCTGCGGCCACGACCACGGGCCGAGCCCCGAAGCGGACCCGGAGCTCGACAACGCCGAGAGCAGGACCTTTGCCGCCGCCGCCGCGCTCGCCTCCTCGGCCTCGCCCCCCTCCTCCGCTCCCGCCCCGGAGACGCACTGGCCCCTCCACTGCTCCGTCCTCGACGACGTCCCCTTCCTGCTCGACGGCTGGGACAGGTATAAGCCCTCGTGGAGGGCGCAGGCCAGTGGGATGGCCAAGGAGGTCCACGCAGCGCTGCGCGGGGCCGAGGCGGCGCGGAGGGCGGCGGCGGCGGCGGAGGGGGGGGGGGAGGGCGCCGAGGAGGGTCGCGCCCCCTCCTTCTTCCTCCCGCCCGCCGGCGGCGCCCTCTCCAAGCCCCTCGACCTCGCCCGCCTCTCCTGCCTCGTCGCCACCAACGCGCACGGCACGGGCGCGGGAAACCCGGCCTCGGTCGACCTCGGCTTCGGCCTCTTTCCGGCGCTGGCCGCGGCCTTCAACCACTCGTGCGAGCCGACGGCAAACTTCTGCGCCGCCGGGGGCATGATGCGCGCCCGGGCCCTCCGCGACGTCTCCGCGGGCGAGCAGCTGACCGTCTCCTACGTCAACCTGTTCGAGCCGAGGAGGACACGCGCGCACCAGCTGATGGAGGCGAAGCACTTTGCCTGCCGCTGTGCCCGCTGCCGGGGGCCGCTGCTCGAGGCGCGGGACCGGTTCCTGGACGGCGTCACCTGCAGGGAGAGGGGGTGCAAGGGTGGGACGCTGATCCCGGTGGGGAGGGACTGTGGCGCCGCTGCTGCTGCTGCTGCTGCTGGTGGCGGAGGGGCGAGCAAAAGCAAGAAGAAGAAGAAGAAGCAGAACACGAAGGATGAGGGTGCGGCGGCAGGGAGCGAGGCAGCGCCGGCGCCGGCGAGCGGCGAGGGAGAGACCAAGGGGGAAGAAGAAGGGCAAGGAGAGGGCGGCGACGACGGCGCCCTCGGCGACGTCGAGCCCCCGTGGACCTGCGACACCTGCGGCGCCTCGGTCAGCGCCCGAGGCTCCTCCGCCGACGGCGGCAGGGGCGGGCCCGCGGACATCTGCGACGCCGCGGCGTCGATGTGGGCGCGCGCCTCCGCCGCCTCGCGAGCGGCTCCCCCCGCCGGCGGGGGCGGAAGCGGCAGCCGCGCGGCCGTCGCCGCCGCGGCGGTCCCGCTGTACGAGGCCATCGTCGGCCTCGCCCCCAAGACCCTGCACCCGCACCACGTCCTGGTGTTCGACTCGCTCATGCCGCTCTGCAACGGCCTCCGCGCGGCCGGCGACCCGGCCGGCGCGGCGCGGGCGGTCGACCTCTTGATCCGCGCGATGGACGCCCTGGTGGGCGTCCCCTCGGCGGAGCTGGGCAACCTGCTGCAGCTGCACGCCGAGCTGCTGGCCGAGCGGTGCGGCGGCAGCGGCGGCGGCGACTCGAGCGGCAAGGGCGGCGCGGCGGGGGCGCTGCGACAGAGGCTGGCACGCTCGGCAAGGGAGAGCGCGGCGCGCGCGCTCGAGGTGCGGAGGACGACGCTCGGGGCGAGGAACCCGCTGACGCGGGAGGCTGAGGAGCTCGTGGAGAGCCTCAAGGCGCTCAAGTGAGAAGATCGGAGTTGAGAGAAAGTGAGAGTAGAGATAGAGAGTCGGCGCGAGAGAAAGAGAGGGTAGAGAAAGAGAGTTGGCGAGAAAAAGAGCGAGGGAGTCACGAGAGAGAGAAAAAACGAGGAAGAGAAAACCTTTTCTTTTTTACTAACGACAACTGGAAACGACCGAGACGGGGAAACACGAAAGAAAACACTCTCCCCCCTAAGCAATTCTTCAATTTGTCGCGCGCACGTGAAAGAAGCGCGATCGTCTTTTTAGAGACGGAGAAAAGGGAAAAGAGAGGGATGGGGCCGATAAATAGAAATGTTTTTGTTTTCGAGAGTCGCGAGAAAAAAAAAGTGAAGTCAAAGAAATTTTCTTTCCTCCGAATCTCTCTCTCTCTTCCTCTCCCTCCGTCCCCAACTTTACCACCGAAGAAGAAGACAATCTTCGTCTCATGTCTCTCTCTACCCGGTCCTGGGCCTCTTGGGCAGGTACACCTCGCGGTACGCCCCGGCCGCCCTCTCCAGCGCGCGCATCGCCGCCTCGGGTCCCTCGAAGGCGTCCACGGAGACTTTCAGCCCCTTCTTCTCGGCGCTCGAGTAGTCGAGGACGAAGCGCTTGATCTCCTGTTGTGAAGAAGAAGAGAAGTTTTTTTTTTGTCGAGGTTTTGTTGAGAGGAGGTGAGTCCTTTCCCTTTTTTCTTTTTTTCCTTTCGCGCCGGTTGCCGTTTCTCTCTCTCTCTCTCCTTCGACCTCGACTTCAAAAAGACTCCAACTTTTTTCCTCTCTCTCTTTCCAACTCACCTGCAGGCGGTGCGGGGGGAGGTCAGCGATGTCGTTGTATGAGTTGAAGTTGGGGTCGTCGGCGTGCACAGCGATGACCTTATCATCGGAGACGCCGGCGACGCCCAGGTCGGCGGACGTCAGGGACAAGAGGCCGCGGCCGTCGCCCGTGTCGATGCGCGGCGTCGTCGCTGTCGAGACGTCGCCGCGCGCGATCGGCACGATCTTGCCAGCGGGGGCCGCGGCGGACGCGGCGCGCGCGGCGGCGGCCTGGGCGTCTGCGGCGGCGTAGACCGCTTCGTCCATCGGCGAGGACGGGTCTTTCACGCCGGCGGCGGCGCCGCCGGCGGCCTCTGCCCCCTCGCCCTCGGCCCCGCCGCGGGGCGTGTTAAAACCCCCAAACTCGACGTCGCCACCGCCGCCCTTCCGCGGCGTGTGGCCCCTGGGCGTCGCGGCCGCCATCACCATCGTCATCAGCCCGATGGGCTTGGCCCGGAGGAAGGAGCCGGGATGCACGGGCTCGGACATCAGGACCAGCACGTCCAACGCGTCCTCGTCAGCGGCGATCGTCTGCGGCACAAAGCCGTAGTTGAAGGGGAAGATCAAGGAGGCTCCGACGACCTTCTCGACGCGGAGGACGCCCGTGCGCTCGCAGAGGCGGTACTTTACTTTCGAGCCGGTGGGGACCTCGATGACGGTGTTGAAGACTGGAGAGGAGCGAGCGTTTTTTTTTTAATTGAGAAAAAGGGAAAGAGAGACGTGAGGTTGAGAAGGGAAAGAAAAGAGAAGAAAGAAGAGGCCGAGAATTTCCTCGCCGAGCAGCCGTCGTGAATGGCTCCTCCTCGTTCCTTTTCCTCAAAACGGCCCCCAATTCGCGCCTTTTCCGCGCTCTTTGGTACTCTCTCTCTCTCTTGTTCCAAAGCCACGCACTCTTTGGAAACTCGTCCCCAGGCGAAAGGTCGTGCCACGGGTGGGCGATGGAGGGGGGCTCGACGGCGACGGACTTGTCAGGCATTTTGGCTGTTTGATCGATTCTCTATCGAAGAGAGGAAACTTTTGTTTCACAAAAGAGGGTGCAATTGGCCGCTTCCTCAGGCAGTTTTACTGCGGGAGAGGCAGATGCACGTCACAGGGAGGTTCGTGGAAGCGAGATGGGGAGGAGGGCGAGGCTTCTTCTTCGACCGTTTTGCTTCGCGGCGGTTGAAAGGAGGAGGAGAACGGGAGCGAAAGAGAGGAGAAAAGTGGTGCGATGGAGACGAGCCATCTCACTTTCCATCTCTCCCTCGCATCGGACAAACAAGGAGAAACCGAATGGCTTCCCTCCCGGACCCGCTCCGCGTCTTCGCGGACCTCCTGCTCCTCGCGACGCGCGCCGACGTCCCCTGGAGCGCGCAGGCGGTCTCGAACGCGAGGAGGTGGGCCGAGCTGGCCGAGAAGAAGAGGAGGCGCAAGGGCGGGGAAGCCGACGTCGATGCCGTCACCGGCGCTTTGCCCGCTGCTCTCTCGGCCTCGCTCCGAGACCCTCCTTCTTGCTCCTCCGCCGCGACGACGACCTCCTCCCTCGACGCCCTCCTCCTCGAGGCCCTCGCGGGGGCTCTGCCCCTGCCGGATGAGGAGGAGAACAGCAATAGTAGGGAGCGCGCAGAAGGGGTTCCCTCCTCCTCGGTCGCTGTGGAGCGGGGGGAGGCGAGGGCGCGTGCCCTCTCTGCCCTCACTTCGTCGGCCGCTGCGGCCGCGGGCGCTCGCCCGAGTCGTCGTTCCCTTTCTTCTTCTTCTTGTTTCTCCTCTGCTTCTTCTTCTTCGTCGTCGGCAGTCGACGACCTCCTCGATTCCTTGCTGGTCGCGGACCTGGCCAAGAGGAAGGCGAACGGCGGTGCGGTCGGCGTCGCCGCCGCCGCCGCTGCTGCCCCGTTCGCCGCAGCAGCGCTCCACGCTCTCTGCGAGAGGGAGGGAGGAGGAGAGGCGGGGACCGCCGCCGTCTCCGCCGCTGCCCCGCCGCCGCCGCGCCTCCTCCCCGCGCCCGGAGAGCTCGCGGCGGCCTCCGACGCCCTGGCTTATCTGTGCGATCCCGGGACGATGCAGAGGGCCGCCGCGGCGGCGCTGCTGCTGGAGGCCGGCAGGCTGCCCGAAACATGGAGCGGCAGGGGAGGAGGGGAGCCTGCCGCCGGCGGCGGCGCCCCCGCAGCCTCCTCCTCTTCGGAGGCGAACTGGCCGGCGGAGGCGCGATGCCTCGCCGCGGCGCACCCTCTGTGGGCTCGCTCTGTCTCCCGAGCCGCGCGGGCGCTCTCCGCCGCCGCGCCTGCGACCGAAGGGGGCGAAAACGGCGGCGGCGGCGGCGGAGAAAATGGCGAAAGCAAAAGAGGTCCCCTCCCCCTCCTCCTCCCTTCCTCTCCGGGTCCCGTCGTCCTCCGCCTCCCGCCGGCACTCGTCGCCGCGGCGGCCTCGGCCGAGCCTGCCTTCGCGCTGGGGGCGGCGGAGGTGGCCGCGGCCGTGGTCGTGCGGAGCGGGCTCGGACGAAGCGTTTCCGAAAAGAAGAAGAACGACGACGGCGACGACGAAGAGCACCTCGCCTGCCCCTCCTCCTTCGCCTCCTTCGACGCCCCGCGCGCCGCCGCCAAGCTCCTCGTCCACATGCTGGCCCTCGGGGAGGGCACGGCGGCGAGGGCCGCGAGGAGGGCCCTAGCCGCTGCCGCCGTCACCGGGGCGAGGCCTCCCCCTCCGCCCAAGTTTTTCTAGCGCCAATTTTTTTTCCCCACCGTTTCTACCTTTTCTCTTTTTCGCTTCATGTAAACTACTGGTGCGTCCCAAGTGTACATAATGCCATTACATTACAAAACGAAAATATAAAGAAACGAAACAGAAGCAGAAAAGCGAGGGAGAGAATGAAAAGAAAGAAAGAAAGAAAGAAAGAAAGAAGAGGTCCCTCTTTCTCTTCCTCCTCCCTTCAAAACTCCTCCCTCTCCAACCCGCACCCCTGCCCCCCGGTCTCAACCAAATAGTCAACATACTTGGCCAGGTCCTTGTCCCTGGGGCGCCAGGAGAAGGAAGAGCTGCGGCTAGGAGAAGAAGAAGAGGAGAGGGAGCTTGCTTTCTTCGCCGCCTTTTCACCGCCGCTGCCGCCGCCGCCGCTGCCGCCGTTCCCCTCGCTCCTCTCCCTTCGCTCCTCCTCCTGCTCCTCCTCTTCTTCTCCTCCGGCCCCGCAGTGCCATATTCCGCGAACAAAAATCCAGTACGCGTCCGCCGCGTACTCCCCTACGCCGAACAGCTCCCTTGGGTCGGTCCAGGTCGGACTGAGGAACTCGCGCGACAGGCGCACAACGGCGGCCGCCCGCTTGCGGTGGCAGCCGCAGGGGCGGAACAGCGCGGCGAGCGCCTCGAGCTCCGAGCTCCCGCCGCCGCCTCCTCCCTCCTCTCCCTCCAATTGTATCGCGGAAGCGGCGGCTGCGTCGGGGTACCTCGAGAAGAACGCCCGCAGGCACGGCCTCGCCACGCCGGCCGTCGTCCTGTTCAGCAGGCAGCAGGCCACCAGCAGCCTCCAGGGGTCGCGGTCGAGGGCCTCCTCAAGCAGCGAGAGCGGGCTCGGCGGCGCGCGCCAGCCGGGCGCGGGCAGCCTGGGGTCGAAGCGGTGCCTCTCGCGCTCGGCGGCCAGCGAGGGGCGGGCGTCGAAGGGGACGGCCGTCGACGGAGCGGGACGGTTCTTCCTCCCCCCGGTCCTCCTCTTGTCCTTCGTGGTCTTGGTCTGGAGCGGCGTCGGCGGCGTCGGCGGCGCGGGGAGGGCGAGGGGGCGGAGGTCGCTGCTCGGCGGAAGAGGCTGTTCCCGCTTCGCCTTCTTCACTTTTGACTTCTTCTTCTTCACCGAAGAGGACCGGATGGCCTCGAGCTCTCCCGGGCGAGGGGACTCGTCGCCGAAGCAGCAGCCGTGGGGCGGGGACGGAGAAGGGGGCGGGGTTGGGAGAGGGCGGTCGTCGTCGTCGTCGCTGTTTTCGATAGGTTGGCGATGGAGAGGCGACGGCGCCTCGATCTTCGTCGTCGTCGTTATCGTCGTCAACTCGTGTTTCTTCCTTGCACGCCCAGCTACTGCACGGAGGGCGCATCGACCGTGTTCCGATGATCCCATCGGACCATCGGAAGAAGAGCGAGAGCGGTGCGAGTGAGGCGAAAAGAGAGAGAGAGAGAGTGATTTTTGATAGAAGCACGAGCTCGTGCGTCGAAAGGAACTCTCCAGAATTTTTTTCACTCTTTCGAGATTTCCTTTTTGAAGCGAGTCAAACGAGCAAACGACCACCTCCTTGCCCTCTCTGCTCTCCTCTCTGCTCCTCTCTCCGCTCTATACACTTAAAAAGTAGTCATGATTCGCGCCTCTGGAAGCGAGTACGACTCGTCTGCCCACTCGACGGCCACGGTCACGGGCGCGTCCACCCCCCGCTCGACTTCGACGACGACGGCGTCGATCACGCAGAGCCCGGCCTCTCCGCTGGCCGCGGTCCCTCTCCCCGCCGTCTCCGACCAGCTTCTCCGCGAGAAGCTCGCCGCCGTCATGGGATCGTCAGGTGAGGAAAGAAAGAGGAATAAACAAAGAAATAAGGACGGAAAAGGGGGGATTCTCGAAAACGTTTTTTTCGGGCTCCTCTCTCGGCCGAGAGGTGACGTCGCTGCTCCTCTCGGCCTCTCGTTTTCCAGCGAGCGAGCTCCTTGCTTCTTCTCCATCTCTCCGCCCCCCTCTCTTTCTCACTCCCTTCCCCTCACTCTTTCTTTTTCCTCCCAATCCCAATCGACCATTCAAACACAATTCATATCGCAGAATTGGCCGGGAGGCGCTGGCTCCCAGAGGTGGTGAGTTAAAAAGAAGAGAGAGAAGTTTTTTTTATTCGACGTTTGAGAGGGGAGTCGAGCGACGAGCGAGCGAGAGAGCGAGAAGGCAGACGGCGAGGTGGACTCCCCGCTCTCTTGGCCCGCTCCTTTCCCTCGCTTCCCGTTTCGCCCCACTCGAATCAGATGCGCACGAGGCAAAAAAGCAAGAGCTCTCGCTCGCGTCCCGACCACTCCGGCGGCTCCCCCAAAGCTCCTCCTCCTCATCGAACCCGATGACTCGAACCGGAACAAAAACCCCTCCCAGCGCCGCGCCTGGCCGCCGGCCTCGCCCTCCGCCGCCGCCGCCGCCGCCGGGCCGCAGCCCGCGCCGACGAAGGCCCCGCTCGGCCTCTTCCCCGCCACCTCCCCGGCCGCCGCGGCGACCCCGCCGCCGACGCCGCAGGACCCGTCGCCGCTCGCCCTCTTCGCACAGCAGCAGTGGACGACGGGAGGCGCCTCCGCCGCCGAACCGCCGACGACGCCGACGAGCAGCAGCAGCTGCCGCAGCTCCTCCTTTGCCGCCGCCGCAGCGACTGCAACCGCCTTCACCGCCGCGGCGGCCCCCGTCCCGCCGGCGCCCACGCCCGTCGCGGCCTCCGTCGTCGAAGACCAGCACCTGTTTTCCGACACTCCGGCCAGGCGCGAAGAGTTCTTCAGGGCGCTCTCGAGGGCGCTCGTCGCCAGCGGCGGCGAGGACGACGGCTGGAACTGAAAATTGTCCTGTTTTTTTTTCCTCTTCAACTTCACCGCCCCGATTCTTTCTTCTCGAACAAAAGGCTTGAGACCGGGAGGGGCTGCTGCGCTGCGTGCTTCTCTCTCTTTCTCTCTTTCTCTCTCTCTCTCTCTCTCTTGAGAGAGAGAGAGGGGGATAAGAGGCGGCGCGCGCGAGGGCTCCTGGCTCCTTTTCATTCAGCAACAACAACAAGACAAAAGAAAAAAAAAACCTCCATTCTTTCCTCCTCCCCTCCCAACATTTTTGTCGTCATCGATGCTTCTCTCTGAGACGCGAGGCTCATTTTTTTTTGAGAGAAACGGATCGGAGAGAGAACGAGAGAGGGATAGAGGAGGAGAGTGAGAGACAGAAGACGCGACTTTTCTCTCGACCTCCTCGACACTCGACACTCGACCCTCTTCCTTTTCATCATCACCATTTTTGCCCCTATACCCCTACCCCCCCATTTAAAAGCACCCCCCCGCCTGCGCGCGCCATTTTTATAACCCGTTAGAACTTACCCATTCATTTATTAAAAGAAAACAAAAAACCACTACGATCCCCCCCACCCGCAAAAAATTAAAAAACCAACACTTTTCATCCCCCGCCCCCCTTCCCCGGCGCCACCAAACACAATTTTTATGCTCCAGTCTGCTGCCCTCTTGGAGCACGGACCACGGCCCCCTCGATCCCGACCTGTTGTAAATGAAAAAAAGCAAAAATACTACTCCCCGACTAGAAGAGAGAGAGCGAGAGAGGAGGGAAGAGTTTTTTTTAAGAACTCTCGGTTGCTACCGTTTCTCTCTCACTCTTCGTTTCCTTTTCTTCTTCACCTTTTCCTTCTGCTCGCTTCTTTTTCTCTCTTTTCCCCCGCTGCTGCTTGCAAAATGCTTCACAAAAGAAAAAAAGAGAAGAGAATCGCTCCTCTCTCTCTCTCTCTCTTTTAACCCGGTTCTGGCCGCGCTTCTCGCGTCTCCGAGATGCAGCAGCCTCCGCCGGGCTCCAACGGCGGAGGCGCGCAACCGCTGCCCGTCGTCGCGCCGCTCCCGCTGCCGATGATGCAGCAGGCGCCGCCGCCGCTTGGAGCGATGACGCCACCGTCGTCGACTCCCCAACTCCCCGCGCCGCCGATGCCCCCTCCTCCGCCGCCTCGCGCGGGCTACCGCTCCGGTGGCGGCGGCGAGGGCTTCTCCCCTGGGCAGCTCCACGTTCTGCGGCACCAGATTATGGCGTACAGGGTCATCAAGGTGAGGTTGGTTGAGCTTTGAAAGACGACGGAAAGAACTCGACGCTGGTTGATCTCTTGCTCTCTCTCTCTCTCGCTCTTCTTCTCCCTCAACCTCGACGGAGCAATAAAACTCGACACAAAACCGAAAAACAGCGCGGCGAGCTCCCGCTCCCGCCCTCCCTGCTCGCCGCGGTCTACGCCCCCGATTTAGTAGCAGCGCCGGGGTCCTATCTTGCGCCTCCGCAGCAGCACCAGCAGCTGGTTCCTCCGCCTCCCCCGCTCCCGCTCCCGCTCCCGCTCCCGCCGCTGCCGACGGTCGCTCCGCTGCCGCTGCCCCCGCCTCTGCAGCGCCCTCTCGCCACCGCAGCCGCAGTGCCGGCTCCTCTTCCAGTTGCGCCTGCTGCTGTCGCCGCTCCTCCTCTCCCTCCTCCTCCGCCGCCTCCCCACCCCGCTGTCAAGCGCCGCGACGGGCCGCTCTTCCACGCGGCCTCGGACCCGCGCGTCACCGCCGTGCCGCTGCCGCGCTCGCTACCCTCGGCGCTGCCCCGCGGCTGCCTGGCCCCCGGGGTCGCCGCGTCGCTGCTCGCGGCCGAGCTGGGCCCTGCTCTCAGGAGGGCGTTGGCGGCGGCCGAGCGGGAGGCCGAGCTGGCGCTGGAGGTCGCGAAAGCGTCCAAGGACCGAGCCGCGGCCTCGGCCGCCGCGCTGCGGCTCCGGTCGCTGCGCCTCGTCTCGCTCCAGGACTCGCTGCGGTCCCGCGCCGAGGAGGACTACTGCGGAAACGGAGGCGGAGGTGGCGCAGGCGGAGAAGCCGCCGCCCCGCTGCTCCACGCGTCGGAGCGCCGCTACCGCAAGGCCGCCCGCGAGCTCGACGACGTCGCCCGCGAGAGCTACCGCTCCCGCCTCCGCCGCCGAGCCGAGCTGGCCTCCGAGGCCGCGGCCTCGGCCAAGGCCTTCAAGTCCGAGGTGCTGTCGGAGCGGGCCGCGGCTGCGAAGGAGGCGCGCGTCGCGCGCAACCGTGGCGCGCCCAAGGCGCTCGACAGGGCGCAGCGCGGCGCCGCGGCCGCGGCCGCCTCGCGCGCCGCCGCTGCGCAGGCCGCGGCTGTCGCCTCGGCCGCCGCGGCGGCCAGAGCCTCCTCGGGCGCCTACGCCGGCCCCGACGCCGCGCGCCTCGCCAGGGAAGCCGCCGAGGCCGCCGCGGCGCAGGCCCTGCGCGACGCTGAGCGGAAGGCCCGTATGGACGCGCTGCAGGCGAACGACTGGGCCAAGTACCAGCAGCTCTTGCGCGCCAAGCGCGGGGGCCCGTCCTCCGCCGGCGCCTCCGCGGGCCCCAACGACCAGGAGCGGTACGCGGCGATCGACAAGTTCCTCAATGAGACCGATGAGTACCTCGTGCAGCTGACGAGCAAGGTCGCGCGCGCCAAGCAGGAGCAGGAGGCCGCCGAGGCGCGGGCGCGGGCGGTGGCCGAGGCGCTGGGCGAGGGGAGGACGGACGAGGAGGCCGCGGAGGCCGGGGAGGAGGCCGCGAGGAGGGCCGCCGCGGCCTCTGCCTCCACCGCCGTGGACGCGGCGACGGCGGCGGGGGCCGGGGGAGGCGGCGAGGGAGGCGAGCAGGGGGAGAAAGGCGGCGGCGGCGGCGTGATCGCCTCGTACCACGCCCTCGCGCACGCCGTCTCCGAGAAGATCGACGCGGCCCCCGCCGGCCTCAGGCCCCCCCCGGGCGCCTCGCTCCGCGACTACCAGCTTGTGGGCCTGCAGTGGATGGTCTCGCTTTACAACAACAAGCTCAACGGCATCCTGGCCGACGAGATGGGCCTCGGGAAGACCGTACAGGTCATGGCGCTGATCGCCTACCTCGCCGAGAGGAAGCAGAACTTTGGGCCGCACCTGATCATCGTGCCGAACGCGGTGCTCGTGAACTGGAGGGCAGAGCTGACGCAGTGGCTTCCCGGGGTGCGGAGCGTGTACTACGTCGGCAAGCGCGAGGACCGGAAGGTGCGCTGTTTTTTTTTCTCTTTTTGGAAGAGAGGGGCGGCGGCGCCAGTGGAGGAGGGAAGGTTTTCGACTGCGGCAAAGAAGGAAGGTCTCACCTTCCTCTCCTCCGAAAAAAAATCGAAAAAAAAGGACCTCTTCAACGCCGAGGTGGCCCCCGAGAAGTTCAACGTGCTCGTGACGACCTACGAGTTCATCATGCGCGATAAGGCGCGGCTGTCCAAGGTGAGGGAGAGTTCGGCGGCGGTGTTTGTTTGTGGTGGCAGTCGAAGAAGTTCGTTTTTCCGTTTCTCGTTTTATTTTTTGCTCCTCTTTTTCTTCTTCATTTCCATCTTTTTCTCTCACCCTCGTTCTCTCTCCTCCTCTTTCTCTCCCCCCCCCCTCATAAAACAACAATCAAAACAGATCAACTGGAAATACATCGTCATCGACGAGGCCCAGCGCATGAAGGACCGCGAGTCCAAGCTCTCGCGCGACCTCTCGCAGTTCCGCGCCGCGCGCCGGCTGCTCCTCACGGGCACCCCGCTCCAGAACGACATGCGCGAGCTCTGGAGTCTGCTCAACCTGCTGCTTCCGGACGTGTTCGACAACAAGGCCGAGTTCGGGTCTTGGTTCGTCGAGTCGCTGGCCGCGCCCGTGAGCACGGCCGGGGCGACGACGGCGGTGCCCGGAGCAGCGGGGGCGGCGGCCGCGCCGATCCACTCCGAGGCCGCCGTCGCGGCCTACAACGCGGCCGCGGCCGAGGCGCACGCCGCCGGGGCGGACCACGCCACGGCCGTCGCGCGCGCCACAGCCGCCGCGCGGGAAGCCGACGCCGACGCCGAGGCCTTCCGCGTCGAGCGCCGCGTCGTCGTCATCAACCGGCTGCACCAGATTTTAGAACCTTTCATGCTCCGCAGGCAGGTCGCCGACGTCGAGGGGAAGCTCCCCGGGAAGGTGGCGCACGTGGTCAAGTGCGCGATGCCTCCGGCGCAGGCGGCGGCGTATCGGTGGGTGGCAAGGACCGGGACGCTGCGGCTGGTGAGTGGAGTTTTTTTCTTTTTTTCTTTCGAGGTCGAGGTCCTTTTATGAGGTTCGGCGGAAAGAAAGAAAAAAGAACTTCAAATACAATAAACTAACTCTCTCTCTCTCTCTCTCTCTCTCTCTCTCTCTCTCTCTCTCTCTCTCTCTCTCTCTCTCCCCCCCCCCACCCCCCCCCCCCCCCCCGCGCGCGGGCGCCCCCGCCCCCCC
>Ga0114918_10003741_pt1 | contig 13307 bp, 16 predicted proteins | sample LantaG_FD_87015 | JGI IMG/M metagenome (GOLD analysis project Ga0114918, IMG submission 87015) | Deep subsurface microbial communities from Baltic Sea to uncover new lineages of life (NeLLi) - Landsort_02402 metaG | ecosystem: Environmental > Aquatic > Marine > Oceanic > Sediment | place...
TGATGTTCTTCTCGTAACTGTCGCCAATCGGTACTGAGACGTGAGGAATGTTGGGAAAAAGCAGTATGGATTCGTTCTTTTGCTCTTCCAGTTCAGCTATGGCGGCGTCCAGCTCGCTAATGCGAGAGGAGACGACCTTCATTTCCGTCACCGCTTCCGTTTTCTCCGCCCCGCTCAGTTTGGAGATGCGTAAAGAAGCTTCGTTCCTCATCCTCCTGAGGCGATTACCTTCTTCCACCTTGACCCTCCAGCTAGCGTCGATCTCCAGGAATCGGTCCAGCACTTCGTCGTCGTAGTTACGGCTTCGAAGCATGTTCCGGATGGCCTCAGGGTCGCCCCTAATAACGTTGGCGTCCAACATAATATCACTCTGTAAGCTTGGTGTCTCCCTTGCCTTCCAGATAGCGACGGTCGCATAATAGGATGGTGTGGCCGATGACATCGATCAACTCCGAATGGGAGCGATCGGCGAGCTCTATGGCCACCACCTTGCGGTCCTCCTCCACACTGGGGAGGAGCTTGATCTTGACCACCTTGCGTCCTTTTATCTGTTTCACTATCTCATCGATAAGAGTATCGGTAATACCTTCCTTGCCTACGTGCACGGTGGGTCGCAAGCCATGCCCCACCCTCTTTACTTCCTTTATTGTTCTTGGCGGCATGTCCTTCTCTCCTTGATCTCCCGAATGAACGGGATCCGCTTGATCGAATCGCACTCTAGACAGTGCGTGCATACTTTCTTTTCCCTTAATCGCACCCGGCAATTAATACCGGCCACTAAAGGTGTGGAACATCGGTGACAGTACATTGCCCGGGGAGGCATGGGCACTTTGTTACGTCCGGATATGCACCTGGCTAGCTCCATATAGCGTTTAGCCCGGACCATGTTCCCAGCTAATGCCTCCCTCTCCGACATGGTGATCAGAATATCCATCCTTTTACGGGAGATACCCCTCACCTGGTTATTTGACACCTTCTTCTTACCCAAAGGAATTCTCCTTTCAGAGTGGCATGACCACTATTGATTTAATAGGTTTCTCCGGGACATTTTCCATTCCAGTATCAGAAGCCGTTCTTACGGGACGAGCTTGGACCAAGAATCGAAACGGACGTGGAAATCAGGATTTTCCACATTTCCCAGGAGGACAAAGATCTCTCTCATCTCGTCGTTCACGGTATCGATCGGCCCTTTGCTTTTTTACCGATCCAATAAAGGTAGCCGTAAGTTAACGAGGAGAACCGTAGTATCAACCCGGTCACTGTCCAGGTGGATGAAATGCCCGCCAACTTGGCCCAGGTGCCGATCTATAAAGAACCTAGCATACCGCCGCTCTGAAGCATCAGGGACTCGAAGGACATCAAAGTGGACCTCCTTTCACCGGGTATTCTGGCATTGAACACCACGGCATGGGGGGAGCTGGGCACACCGAATATAAGGTACAGAAGAAGGTATAGTATGGCGAACTCCAGCAAGCCTTGTTGCCAGGCCAGGATCACCAGGGTCATGCCGGAGACCGCTAGGACGATGGTCAGTAACAGGAGATGGTCCCGGCCGAACAAGGGAACGAGCCGGGTGGCTAGCATGTTTCCCAAGGCTGAGGCAAAGAAATATCCTGCGGCCAGGACATCGAATATCCACGTTTCAGTGGGATCCCCCATGAGACCGAGCACTTGTGGCTGCCAAAGAAGCTCCACAGAAAGAAGGCCGAAGCCCATGAAGAGGGATGAAATCATCAACATCAGTGTGAAACGGTCCCGGATGCCGAAGGCTAGGGCATCGGATAGTACCTAGGGAAGCGTTTGGAACCCTTGTAAAAGGCTTCTACCCCCTCCTTCAAGGTCGTCTCCCGGACCAATGTAATCGTCAGACCCATCTGTATCAGCACCATGGCGACCATCAGCAGAAGGTTCACAGAATAACGGTTCATCCAACTTACACTCTCGGTGAGGTCCGAGGTCAACATGGGTAGAAGACCGCCTATGAGTGAGCCGGCCCCAATCCCCAGTGGTATGAAGATGTTGGCCTTGGCCAAGGTCCTCTGAAGATCTCCCGCTGGGCTCATCTTCCCGAACTCGTCGACGAACCATGCGTCCATTGAGCCTGATAACAGGGCTCAGGCCACCCCGAAGAGAGCAAAACCCAGAACGAAACAAAGTAGTCTGCTGGTAAATAGCAGCACTACCCCGGATACGAAGGACACGGCAAGAGAGTGCACGTAGACTCGTTTTCGACCAATGGCATCGCCCAATCCTCCGGTCGGCAGTTCCAAGAGAACGATGGTCCCGGAGTAGATAGACATTGCAAGACCAGCTTGGAACAGGTCCAGGCCCTTACTGATCATATACAGGATTATGATCGGCAGGGTGAGTCCGACAATGAACCAATGCATGGTCTGATCGACCACATAGACGAACAATGGATCGTCCTTGCGCAGAATCAACACTCATTATCTATTGAACCATATTTAATTGCTGAATTGACCTGTATCACTCGGTCGTCTTATTCATGGGAACGGCTACCCCCAATATTCCTTTCAACCCTTTGGAGATGATCACCCATGAGGTCACCTCGATCATCATCTTCTCTTTGAGAGCGTTGATCACCGAGTGTTCGTGCCGGGATTTTGCGTGCTGCTCACCCAATTTTTCTCTTATGACGGAGAACATGGCATCCTGTCCTTCAGAGGAAGCGATATCAGTAGCGTGGGCACCTATTAGTTCCCCCCTGGTCCTTCCTAAGAAGCGGCAAACTGCCTGGTTAACAGATATGAAACGTCCTATCTCGTCCAATCGGAACACCATCTCATCGATCTGTTCTATGAGGTTCTCGTAGGCTTGGTCTTTGGCGATCAGTTCTAACTCCAAGCTCTTCCTTTCGTCTATGAACCAGGCATAAAGTATGACCTGCCCAATATTTTTCTCCTTCAGATACCCGCTGGCGCTGCCCTGGAACCAAAGGTATGTACCATCCTTTGCTCGCAGACGAAACTCCGCAGGTAGACCGCACCGGTCCTTCTGGGCACTGTGCATGAGTATGTTTTCGATGTGATGGTCATCTGGGTGCAGGTAGCTGAAGATGCTGCTTCCTTTGAATTCCTCAGTGGTGTATCCGAGGGCCTTCTGGGTGGACGGGCTGGAATAAACGATATAGCCAGACCAATCGATGATGGTCACCAGGTCACGGGTGTTGTCTATGAGCGCCCTGAAACGTGAGGCGTTGAAACGAATGGACTCTTCGGCCTCCTTTCGACGGACTGTTTGCCGCATCAGATTTGCCAATTCGGCATATTGGGACAGCGGGTCCCCGCCTTTCTTTATATAGTGATCAGCCCCGTTCTTTAGAGCCTCAATGACCACTTCCTCCCGACCTCGTCCTGTGAACAGGATGAAGGGCACATCGTCCTCTGATCCTCGTACTTGTTTGAGGAAGTTGATACCATCCATGTCAGGCATCTGATAGTCGGAGATAATTGCGTCGTAGGTGTTACCCGACATCATCTTTATAGCATCATTTGCGGAACAAACGATCTCGACCTTAATATCCCCCTCGATCTCCAGGAACTCCTTGGCGACCTACAGGAGAAAAGTATCGTCGTCGACGTACAGACATTGTATCATCGGAATTCAACTCCTCGCTTGTAATCCTGTGATCATATAGTGCACCTTAGAATGCGCCAAAATTCTCCCGGTCTTATTTAATGTTTCAATTATTGCTACGATATTTGATATTATAATTCCATTGTCAATAAATTCTGACGCGAATTTCGATATATTTCTACGAATGATTAGAAAAATGAGGTTTCACTGGCCCTAAGACCAGGAATATGATTGAAGACGAAAAGGATTAGGTGGGGGCACCGGGATTTGAACCCAGATCAGCGGGTTTCCACTACGTGGGGAGCTACCCCACGCGAATTAACAGGTCATCGCTCCAGTTATTCATCACCGGATCAGCAAACCCGTTAGCAATCACTCCATATTAACTGGAGCCCGCGAGGATACCGTGTTACCCCATACCCCCACATGTCAGATTTAGCGCTTGCGCATCTTCTGGGCCCGCTTTCGTCTTCTCATTTTCTTCTTGCGCCATTTCCAGCGCTGCTTGCCCTTCTTCTTCCAGGCGCGTGAACTTCGTTTCATCTGAATCCACCAGACTAGGAGCCCTGATTCAATGGGTATTTAATAACCTTTTCTACGTGTGGCGGGCCCGCCGGGATTCGAACCCGGGACCACTGACTTACTTCTCCCCTGTTATCAGGGATTAGAAGGCCAGTGCTATATCCATGCTAAGCCACGGGCCCGAACGCTCCGCAATAACACTACCCGATTTAAAGGTTTATGGTGCTGGAGGTCAGCCCAGGAAGTACCAGATAGAGTAATTGGCCAGCAGTAGGGCGGCCTCGACCAACGCGGCCAGTCCCATTACGAACTGCAGTGGACGGAAGCCCAATATGAACCCGCCCATGTCCATCAGGTCCTCGGCGAACTTGAAGATCACGTAGACGATGATCAGCACGACGAACGCTATGACCAATATGACGGTGGTACTGAGGAACTCCAGTTCGAATGCCGTGGACAAACAATAAAGTCCATAACCAGCGGCACCGCCGACGATCAGGGCGATCAATGCTGCCAGCTTTATCCCCTTTATAGCCCTTAGAAACAGGGACAGTCCGAGGAATATCAGGATGAACCTGGTGGAGAAATCATATTCCCCAGCGCTCCATGCCAGGACACCTATGGCTATCATGGCCACGCCCACTATGAACCCTAAGAACAGGAGCACTTCGTCCTTGGAGGAGCTCTCCTTCCGCCCATACCAAGCGCTAGCGACGGCTACGAGCCCCCCGACCACCAGTCCCGCTTCCACTATGTTAAGGTCCACCATTGTTATCTCCGGATGTCATTGCCTCGGCCATTATTAAGGACTTGGCCTGGAAAGGGATAATAACGAAGAACGCTTATTTTCATACTATGTCGATGAACGTCAAGGAATCGGTGCAGCGAAGGAGAGCTACAAGAACCTTGGACGTCCGGCCAGTGGCAGATGATGTGATCGCAGAGCTGATAGAGGCAATCCAACTTTCACCTTCATGCAATAACAATCAACCGTGGCACGTGATCGTGGTAAACGACCCGGTTTCTCTTCAAACCATTAAAAGTTCATTGACAAAAGGCAATTCCTGGGCTTTGAAGGCCCCGCTCATTTTCATCGTCTGCGCCGGGTTGGACGATGATTGCAAATTGACCGATAGGCGAGATTATTACCTATTCAGTACCGGGCTGGCAGTGGGAGAGATGCTCCTTCGTGCAACCGAGCTAGGTCTCATCGCCCACCCTATTGCCGGATACGACGCCTTGGCGATCAAAGAGAAGCTTGGTATTCCAGATGAATACGTCCTTATCACATTGGTCAACTGTGGGTATCCTGGCACGGACACTTCCATGCTCTCGGAGAAGCAACTGCTGTCCGAAAAGGTTAGACCGCCCCGGAAACCGGTGGGAGAAAACTTCTTCAGGGGCCGATGGGGCCAACCTTGGGCCTGATCAAAGGCCGAGAAGCTTCTGCATGGTACCGCCCATTAGCTTCCCCCTCTGTTCTTCGGAACAGAAGGGTTGCTCCTTCACGAAATTGGACCAATGTTGATATGGATAGGAAAGGTCGAACAATGGCCAATCGCTTCCGAAGATCACTCGATCACCCATGTGAGAGAACGCCTCTTTCATTCGATCGATGACCACGCCTGGCTCGCTGGGCAGCCATCCTTGTAGTGCGGAGCAGTCCGTATACAGGTTATCGAACTCCGCAGCCAGTTCGTAAGTGTCCGCCCTATACTTACCGCCCAGATGGGCGATGATGATATTTATCTCAGGATATCGTTCCAGGATTTTTCTGAAATGTATCGGCCGGCTCTTCTCTTCATCCAGCGGACCCCAGCTAGCACCGGCGTGCGTGACCACGGTGAGCCCCATGTCCTTTACCTCTTTCCAGAAAGGGTCCAGCCTCTCTTCGTACGGATAGAAGCCGTTCGGGGGATAGATCTTGATGCCCCTCGCCTCGTACTTTGAATGGTACTTGCGCATAAGTCGGAGGGCATGCTCCCCGCGGGTCGGATCAATGCCCATGAAAGGGATTAGCTTGTCGGGATAATCCTTCGCGCATTTGAAGATCCAATCATTGTATGCCTCAACCCCCACTTTCGGCTCCTCTACGGTACCGAAGTCCAGGGGAAGGATGATAGATCGGTCCACCTTACCCAAGTCCATATACTCCACCAAGGTTTCAGGTCTCACCTCGGAGGTGGGGAAGTTCTCCTCCTTGTCGCGGGTCATGTCCATGAACTCCGCGAGTTCCAACCATGGCTCCAGATAGGCATTGACGATAACATCTGGATACATTGGCCTAAGCCACAGGTGAACATGACCGTCGATGATCATAGTACTTTAGAAACGAGGAGCGGATAATATATTTTTGCTAAGGGGGGTTTCGTGTCCTGTAGTACTCTCCATCATATTCCCAGGACCTTTTGCATGTTCTCCCCCAGCAGTTTGGCCTTGATGTCCTCATCCGCCCAGGATTGGGTTTTTACAAAATGTACCCACGAGGAGGTGGTGTAGCTAAGCTCGAACAGCGGGAAGTCCGAACCGAAGCACGCTTTGTCCGGTACCTTTTCACCAACTTCCTTCAATCGAGATAGCGCGGTTTCGGGATTGGAAGGGAGCCAGCCTTGCAGAGCTGAGCAATCGGTGTAACAATTAGGATATTTCTGACATAGCTCGAACGTCTGGGGTCGCCACTTTCCTCCAAGGTGAGCTAGGATTATCTTGGTGTCTGGATACCTTTCCAGCACCGTTGACCAATACTTAGGTTCGGTGAACTTTTCCTCCAGTGAGCCCCAGGCCGCTCCAGAGTGGGTTATGATTGTCAGACCGAGGTCTTCGACCCGGTCGTAGAAAGCGTTGATACGATCCTCGTTGGGGAACCACCCCGTAGATGGGTAGAGCTTCACCCCGCGAGCGTTGTACTTCGATGTGAAATGGTCCAGCATATTCAGCGCCATCTCCCCTCTTTGAGGGTCCACCCCGATGAATGGGATGAGCCTGTCCGGGTAAGGGGCGCATGTCTCGAAGGCCCAGGTGTTGTATTCAAAAATGTCGATTCGCGCTGGTTCCACCAGGTTGAAGTCGATCGGCAGGGCAATTGCCATATCCACTGGCCCAGCGTCCATGGTCTCTAGTATCTTTTCGGCGTCCACCGTATACTCAGGCCATGCCAGGTCCGTATCGACCTGCCAGTCCATCAGCTCTTTGAGAACGGCAAGGGGTTCCAGGTACATGCGGACCATAGCATCGGGGAGATGGTCCCTTAACCAGATGTGGACGTGGCTGTCGATTATCATTAGATGAACGAAATGAGTGGTAATTTGAAAAGGTTTTGCCGAACCGTAATCAATAAACCTCCTTCAACGAATATTATCGAGAGGACCATGACCATTGTTGAGATAACGAAAACATCGGAGATTCCTCCGGGAACGATGATGGGGATAGATGTCAAGGGGACGTACTACCTGATAGCCAATGTGGCTGATGAATATTTTGCCATGGATGGGATCTGCTCCCATCTTGCTGGACAGTTATGGAAGGGCACCCTGACAGATTACATCGTGAAATGTCCGAAACATAGTTCGAGGTTCGATGTTAGGACCGGAGAAGTGGTCTCTCAGGTCAAGATACCACTTATCGGCAAGGCCAAACCGTTGCGGACGTATGTCCTGTCGGTCAAGGATGGTGCCATATTCCTCGATGCTTGATCTGTCCTTATAAGTTACATTTCATTCAATCAATAGTTACTTTCGCTGTCAAATTTAATGAGAGCATACATGAAAGGACATTGAAGAATGGAGATCGCTCTGGAAGGTCAGGAAATGAATGGACAGGGAGAGATTTCTTTATTCAAAACCGACTAGAATTTAGAAAATTTGCCCTTAATCAAAGCAGCTGTCGCGGAGAGAGATGGACAAAATTGATGCCGAACTCTTTACATTTCTTTTTTATTGTTAATTTTATAAATATATTAAATTCTTCTTAAGTGGTTAGTAATAAAACGGTTTCCTAAGGGTAATTAGGAAAAAAGGGAGGTTGTGAAACGGTCTGAAACAGTTACATATCCCTTGTAGATCCGATCCGATCTTGTCATGCAACCGGTGCAATAAAATTAAATCCTGGATGGGGCCCGATGTGTTCAGAGATGGCCAATGGGAGAGAACCATTCTCTCTTTTGACTGTGATATAGTTATAATAAATGTTCTTCCCTTTTACTCTGAGAATATAACATGAAGCAGCCATCGACTGATTTAAAAGAAAATATCCTCCAGTCAATCGGTAACACCCCTTTGGTCAAGATTAACAAGTTGAATCCGAACAAGAATACGACGATATATGCCAAGTTAGAGGGATTCAATCCTACTGGCAGTATTAAAGACAGGATTGCCTTGAGCATGATTCAACAGGCCGAAGATGAAGGCGAGCTGACCAACGGTAAAACTATCATCGAACCAACATCGGGAAACACCGGTGTTGCCTTGGCGATGATCGGTGCGATAAAAGGCTACGATGTGGAGATCGTCATGAGCGATAGCGTCTCAGTGGAGAGGCGGCAGATGATCAAGGCGTTCGGCGGAACCGTTACTTTAAGCGAGGGGAAATACGGCACGGACGGGGCTATTAGAAAAGCAAGGGAACTGGTCAAGGAACATCCTGAAAAGTATTTCATGCCGGACCAATTTTCCAACCAATACAACAAAATCGCGCATTACAAGACGACAGGGGACGAGATCTGGAAGCAGACGGGGGGCGATGTGGACTATTTTGTATCTGCGTTAGGTACCTCCGGAACGATAATGGGTGTTGGCAAAGCGTTAAAGGAACATGATTCGAAAATTAAGATAGTCAGCGCTCACCCTGTAAAAGGACACTATATCCAAGATTTAAAGAACATGGAGGAGGCCATTGTCCCGGCGATATACGACCCTGGCCAAATCGACATCACCATAATGGTCGAGACGGAAATAGCCTATGAAATGACCCGTCAGATCGTAAAACAGGAGGGAATCTTCGTCGGTATGAGCAGCGGTGCCGCGATGTACGCTGCCATCGAGATCGCCAAGCGAATAGAGTCCGGTGTTATTGTGACCATTTTTCCCGACCGGGGTGAAAAATACCTGAGCACCAACCTATTCACAGTATAGATTTTTTATAAATAAATTGTGATACTGGCACAACGTACCGAAGAATTCATTATCACATATGATGCCGGGAAAATGCGATTAAGAACTGCCATTAGTAAGATGCGATATTCAAGAGATTTTGTAGGAAGTATACATCAAACAAAATGAATCTAATTAGAGTGGATTAAGGGATTTACTCCCCCCGGTTATCTGACTGTCCAGAGCATTAAGAAATTTCTAAATTGGAAAAGTTCCAAGATAAACCACTTAACGAATCTTGGCAGAGGTATTTGGTTCGATGAAATAACAAATACTTCCTATTTTCATTTATTATTTACTAAAATAACTCCTTATCTGGATATGAGAAAAATAATTGTTGCTTTCTCAAATAAATTGGTTAGTTGAGTTATTTCTTTATAAGGTAAGGGGTAAGCACCCACGCCCTCCCCTATTTCGTGTAAAACTTCGTGACATATTTATCGCACTTGGGACAGTACGGTTTCATTGGATCATCTTTGATAACACATTTTGTATGGCATTCTGAACAGCTGGCATTTTTTAATGCTTCCTGAATTTCTTCGGTTTCTTCGGCTAATTTTTTAAGTTCACGTTGATATTCTTTAGCAATTTTCTTTGCCTTTTTATCTTCTTTTTGTTTCTTACTTTTTTCGTTCATTAAAACACTCGATATAATCTTAAAATTCCTACTGATATAATTAAGTGCGCTTTTCTTTCTGGAGTTGTCACGTTCTTCGGTATTCCGTGTTAATATTATTTTCTTATTATTATATATTAACTTCAAAACCAAAACAGAGGTGGCTTAAAGGTAGAAGGGGTGTAAATACCGTATTTAGACCTGCCATTCACTGACAAGGGATATGATAGGAGAATATATCCACGATACAGGGCTACAGAGGTCGACAGAGCGCGCCAGAAGAACCCAGGATGCAGAATCATCGATAACCTGCTAATCTATGCTGACGAGCCAATAGGAACGCTACACGCTTACAAGAAGGGCACCATTGACAAGCATTTATTCAAGTTAGAGAAAAGGCAGGCTTCCATCTCTCCAACCACGATATAAGAAGAACGTGTGGAAGGGAAATGCACTTTGCAGGTATCAGAACTGAAAGGATCACTGCCATTCTAGGACATTCAGACGCCAGAACGACAATGAAGTATCTTAGCTTGGATCTGATAGATATGTCAGATGATATGGCTCGATATTTTGCTTTTTAAAACACATTGCCCCAAAACCGGGGCCTTTTTCAAAAAGCCAGTGAAATGAATGGACAGGGGGGGATTTGAACCCCCGGCCTCTACCATGCCAAGGTAGCGATCTTCCAGCTGATCTACCTGCCCGTGGGAAATGGCAAAGTGATTTTCATTATATAACCTTTCCTTATGGACCTGGCCCTGGCCATAGTCGAAAGGAAAAAGAAGAAAGATAGGGGTTTCAAACCCTTCTGAAGAACAATTTGACATTTACGCTGTTCAAGTAGAGCACGATAATGATCGGTATGATCATTCCGATAAGCAGGCCCAACACCGCGCCCATTTCCGCTCCGTTGATGACCCATTGGGCGACGCTCCATAGGATACCTAATATTTGCACGACCATGGTCAATATCCATACCCATCCCCAGCCCTTGAAGAAACCGAAGGCCAGAACGATGTACAATAGTCCGACCAACACGGAGACCGTTCCAACCGCCAGCTCCAGCGTCTCCAGTCCGGTGAGGGTCACCACTGCCGCGCCACCTAATATCCAGAATAGACCTAATATGAACAGCAAGATGCCGATTATAGTTACGCCCAGAGGGCGATTCATCCCTTCCATGGGATTAAATTAATTCTACTATTAATAATATTTTCCAATGATAGAGATGTCTGGATTTTATGATAGGACACCTTAGCAAAATTCCAGGGTCTTCTGGAAACGCATTTCTTCCCCAGCGATCTTCGTTGGGTACTGACCGTTGATACACGCCATGCACAGTTCCGATTCCGATATCCCCAGAGCCCTGACCAGACCTTCTTGGCTGAGATAACCGACCGAATCGGCGGTGATGAGCTCAGCTATCTGCTCCGAGGTACGGTTAAGGGCAGCGAACTGCTCCCTGGTCTTCATATCAATACCATAGAAACAGGGGGCGATTATCGGAGGGCAACCGATGCGCACGTGGACCTCTTTGGCACCAGCGCGGCGGGTCATCTGCACGATCTTCCTCATGGTCGTCCCGCGAACGATGGAGTCATCCACGATGACCACCTTCTTCCCTTCCATGGTGGAGCGTATAGGGTTCAGCTTGAGCAGAACGCCCTCATCCCTCTGTGATTGCTCGGGCATTATGAAGGTTCTCTCGATATATCGGTTCTTCATGAACCCCTCAGCGTAAGGTATGCCGGAGGCTTCAGTGTATCCAAGGGCGTGAGCGCGTCCAGAGTCCGGTACCGGCACGACCACGTCGGCCACTGTCGGTTTCTCCTTGGACAGGATATGTCCGATGTTCAGACGCACCTGGTATACCTCCCTGCCTTCCATGACCGCGTCAGGGCGGGCGAAATAGACCCACTCGAACATGCAATGGGCGGTATGGGGTGAGGCGGGGGTCCGAGTGGACGTTATTGATGTGGGGCTGATCTCCACTATCTCCCCCGGGAGGATGTCCCTGATGAACTCCCCGTTGGTGATCTCAAAGATGGAACTTTCCGATGCTATTGCGTAGCCACCTGGTATTTTGCCCACACAGAGGGGACGGAACCCAAGGGGGTCTCGGAAGCCGAACACCCTGTTACCCAGCATCAATGTGATAGAGTATGATCCCTCCAAGGACCTCATCACCGTCTTTATGGCCCGGATGGGGTCTAGATTGATCGACAGCTCTGTAGCCATCATGCGTATGATGATCTCTGAGTCCGTAGACGTCAAGAAGGCCCATCCCACCGCCTGCAGATGGTTGCGTATAGAGTTGGCGTTGACCAGATCTCCATTGTGCGCCAGTGCTAGATCTCCGGCCATGGTGGTGACGACAATCGGCTGGCAATTCTCGGCGCAGGATGAGCCTGTCGTCGAGTATCGCACGTGGCCTATGCCACGTGTGCCTGACAGAGCGCTGTAGGCACGACCGGTCAGTACCTCGTGCACTAAGCCCATGCCGCGATGATTAGAAATGGAGCGGCCGTTAAAAACAGCAATGCCAGCGGCCTCTTGTCCGCGATGTTGGATGACCCTTAATGCTTTCTTGAGATTGGGTACGGCATCGCCATCCAGGGCCATGCCCACTACGCCACAGAAATGTTTCGGCCGGTCATCCTCCAAAGGACTACCTCTACAATTAATGAGATTTCGCCCAATTATATGTTCTCATAGTAGCGGTCTTACCATATCCGCAGGAGGCGCAGAACGATGCCCTAATGTTGTATGCCCTCTTTCCGCACCTGCGGCAGGGGACGTGCGTCTTACGGTCTCCCATCTTACCATGTGCTGCCGTGCCTTTCGTCATAAGAATACCTCAGGGTGAAATGTAAATTACATTGTCTCCGCGGACAATGGCGACAGTGAGCTTACGTACAACCTCGTTGTTGATGAACTCCTCAGCGTTCTTTAGCACCAGGTTCATATGGGGATCGTATCCGTCCAGGACCCCGCGATATTCCCGGTTGCCCTTCAACGTGACGATAACATGGTTGTTGATCGCCGAGTTGAGGACATTCAGAGGTTTCTGTATCACTCAAATCACCTAATGGGTCGAATGAGCGTTCAGTATATGAAGTTTTTGCGCTTCCAATACTTGTTTCGAACATCCAGTTATATGAAAGCCCCCAAGGTGGGAGCGTCCAGTCGATCCATGTCGTAAAAGATTATGCCTTCCCGCATCCACTCCCCGTCCTTGGACCCAGGGAAGAAGGCGGCTATCAGGGCTGAACGCCACAGCAGGTCCAATACGGAGGTGGAGAGCACCCCAGCGTATACGTTGGGCCAGGGATCTTCGTAATCGTACTCGTCCATCAGATAGAACGCATATCCCATGAAACTATCCCGATTATTGAGTATCTTAAGATAATCGCGCAGCACAA
>Ga0114918_10003742_pt1 | contig 13307 bp, 7 predicted proteins | sample LantaG_FD_87015 | JGI IMG/M metagenome (GOLD analysis project Ga0114918, IMG submission 87015) | Deep subsurface microbial communities from Baltic Sea to uncover new lineages of life (NeLLi) - Landsort_02402 metaG | ecosystem: Environmental > Aquatic > Marine > Oceanic > Sediment | place: Baltic...
TATTCGCCGGCGCTGGAGGACAGTGTCTCTCTGGCAAGCGGCTCGCAAAGCTGGATATCGGAGAGCACCCCGGATACCTGGGCCGGCAAGACCTATGAGATCGTGCCCCAGGCCAGATGCGACTACGTGATGCTTGAGGGCAGCGGGACGGGGAATCTGGGCTGGGCCTTTATGGCCGCGGACACGGGCACCCCCAGCGCTGAGTACAGCGGTTGGGTGGGCACGGAGTTCAGCCGGGTCTTTGCCGGCCACGGCGCCCACGACAAAATCGGGGCCTCGGTCGTGGCCTTCGGCCACAATTACAACTACGATCTCACTGCGACGTGCGTCTCACCGCAGATCGAAATAGAGCGACCGCTCAGCCCGGTCGCCTTCCTCGCCTATATGAAAGTCACCGACGGGTCAGGCACCCCGGTCACCGGCATCCCCACCTCCTGGTTTGCGCTCGACGCGGAGGGTGATGCGGTGACCGCGGACACCCTCCACGAGATCACCAAAGGCCACTATCTGGGCGTCTTTGTGCCCCCGACCCAGGCAACAGGAACCACGTGGGTGGACCTGCGGGCCTGTCTCGGCGCCACCGGCATCTGCGACAACAACGTGGATGCTTTGTCGTATGTCCCCCCCCGGCAACATGGATATGGTCCTCCTGCACGACGCTTCCGGCTCTATGAAGAAGATCGACGTGCCCGGTGACTTCTCCCGCCTGGAGCAGGCCAAGCAGGCCGCAGACCTTCTGGTCCAGCTGGCACAGATCGGCGACTACTATGGGATCATTTACTTCTCGGCTGAGGACACGCCGGGCTGCTTTCCAAACTGCCCGCACGACGTGCGCTTGGTCTACCCGAAAACCGAGATCACCAACCCCGCCATCCAGATCCCGCTGATGCAGACCGCAATCGGCCTCATGACCGACCGCGATTGGACCAACCTGGGGGAGGGACTGCGGCAGGCGCAGGACATGGTCCTCGGGGCGCCCACCAGCGACAACAACAAGGCCATCACCGTCCTCTCGGATGGCGAGGAAAACATCAATCCGATGTACGATGACGTCGCGCCCGACATCTCGGTCGTCGTCAACACTATGGGCTTCAGCGGCGACGCCCCTAATGACCTGCTGGCGCGCATCGCTGCAGAAAACAGCGGCGATTTCCTCTACGTACCCACCACAGCCGGCACGGCCACGGCCACGACCTCTGCGGTCGCAGAGACACAGCGGCAAAACACAATCGCGTCCATCGAGACAGCGCTGGCCGGCGAGGGTGTTGATGTGGCGCAGGCCTCTCAGATGGCAGAGATGATGGCCCCGACGGCGCTCTACCTGCCCGGCGGGCTGGCGCTGCGCGACGCCTACGACTACCGCCAGGCTGACGCCACCGGCGCCTCCCGCACGGCCTTCAACGCGTACACCGCCGTCACCGAAGGCGAGTGGAGGACCCAAGCGTCCAACGTCAGCGCGGCGGACAACAAGCTGGCGCTCGTCTCCAGCAGCAAAGAGTATGACTCCGACGGCTGTGGCTGGAACAGGGATGTGATGGTCCTGATCCCTGGAGGCGGACTCCGCGACTGGATCCCCATCTCGCCACCGGGCAAGCCCGCGATCTACCCCAATTGGGATGTGCGCAACAGCCCCTATCACGACGTGCTCTACGTCAGCGATCCCATGACCGGCACCTGGCAGATCCGCACGCGTGAGTGGTACTTAGTCTGCGCGCAGGAACAGGAAGCAGAGATCGCCCCCAGCGCGATACAGGCCGGGGGGAACTTCATCCAGACCGGCAAAGTCTACTCCACCATCAAGGTCGAGGGCGAAATCTTGCTGGAAAACGGGCAGGGCAAGGTCGGGGACCCGGTCCCGCTGCTGGGGACCGTCTTGACGCGGGCCGGTGCAGTCCCCGGAGCGCTGGTTGTCGCGGTTGTCGAGCGCCCCGGCGGCAGTTCACACGTGCTGTGGCTGAGGGACGACGGCGCCAGCAATGACGGCGCAGCTGCCGACGGAATCCACGGCAACACCTATCACCAGGCCGTGATCGGCGGCGCCTACAACGTGTCGATCGGTGCCATAGGCCTCGATCCCACGGCACCCAGCCAGGCACTCCTCCGCATATGGAAGGGCACCTTCTACATGGAGGGCCCCGGGCCCGGCGACGACCCAGATGATGACCGGATCCCGACCTGGTGGGAACGCCTCTATCCCTGTATGGACCCCGACAAGTACGATTCACAGAAATACGACTACGATCACGATGGCCTGACGAACTGGGAGGAATGGGAGCATGGCACTGACCCCTGCGATCCCGACACGGACGACGGCGGCGAGGGCGACGGCAGCGAGGTTGCCGGCAACCGCAACCCGCACTGGCCCGACGACGATGTCGTCCATCCCATCTACAACTGGTCGGTCCGCCCCCTCAACAAAGCCATCCTGATCCGCTGGAGCCGGCCTATCTCTTACACCCATATGACTATCAACATCACGCGACCCGACGGCGGCGCGGAGACACACGAAGGCGGCCGAACCGGCACCTACACCGTCACCGCGGGGAACAACATGACCTACACAGTTCAGCTCCAGGGGGCTACGGCTGATGGCGTGGGGGCGCCCACCGACCCGGCCTCGGTCCAACCCAAGGCTGACCCCGATGCCCCGTCCGGCGCTATGCTGATTAACTACGATGCCATCAGCACCGCTTGGCGCACCGTCAAACTCTACGTCACTGCCACGGACGTGCCTCTGGAGGGCCTGCCGGCGCAGGCAAGCGGCGCGCTGGCCAGCGAGTGGACCCGGCTCAACGAGATCAGCGGTGAGGTCGAGATGCGCTTCAGCAACGCGCCCGGTGCTCCCTGGACGGACTGGAAGCCCGTCGAGAGCCCTGTGCCCTGGGTGCTCCCGGCGAGCTGCGCCTACGGCACCGAGTGCACCGTCTATGGGCAGTTCCGCGATGCAGCGCTGAACGAGAGCGTCATCATCGCCGACAGCATCAACCTGGTCGAGCCCGAGACGCTCTACCTGCCGCTGGTCATACGGCTGGCGCCGTGAGGGGGGAGAGAGGAACCACGAATCCACACTGATCCACACTAATCTGGACACAGAGAAGAGACCTTTAGGGTTTTCGTCCCGAGTCTGCTCGGGCGAACCCTAAAGGTCTTCTTTGTGTGAGGAGGGAGGGAGAGCAACCACGAATCTTCACGAATCCACACGAATCCACTTCAAAAACAACCACCTACAGCGGATGCCAACCCACGTCTCATCGCTCACGCCGGAGCCCACTCCGGCGTTCTGCTCTCCGGGCCCAAAGCCTTTCGCCTAATCTCGCCCCGAGTCCGCTCGGGCAGAAGCTTTGAGACCTTCTGTTCGACAAGTATTGTGCATCGTAGCAGAAACCGTTTGCCACGATCGAATCTATCGGCTAGAATAAGTATATGGAAACAGCAACAAACGCACTGTCTCTGCTTGAGGAGCGACGTGCCGAAATCCTGGCACTAGCGGCACAACACGGCGCGACTGACCTGCGCGTCTTTGGATCCGTCGCGCGTCTCGAAGACGATGCCCAAAGCGACATCGACTTCCTTGTGCGGCTGGAACCGGGACGCAGCCTGCTCGATCTTGGAGCGTTGCTGATGGACCTGCAGGACCTCCTTGACAGAGATGTCGATATCGTAACCGAGGCCGGGCTGCGATCGCGAATTCAAGATCGGGTGATGGCTGAGGCGCGGGCACTATGAGAGATACTTATATGCATCTGCCCAATATCAGGAACACAAAGACTCAAGACCACTCGTAGGCACACACAAACCTAAACTGCTGTTGACTCTCTTAGCGCCTGTAGCTTCCTGCGCAGTTCATCCAGGGTTTCGCCGGTGCGCTTCAATATCATCTGTGGATAGATATTGATGGCTGACCAGCCCGTGACTTGCCTGCCCCACTCAATATAGCTCTTTCGCTCGCCATCACTCAAGACAACTCTGCCGTCAAGCACCGTGGCACACACACCAGGTTCCTTCTTGACACAAACCACATCTCCAACCTTCAGCAAACCGGCCTCAGGTAAATCGGCCACTCGAATGGGTCGCTGTTTCCGCGCAGGTCGGACACTATTGGGCATAGCGAGCGCTCGGGTAAGGCTGGCATAGTCATCAAGGAAGACCGAAACATCCTCGCGGCCGGCTCCTGGAACCCAGCGAGCGACTTGAGAATCGCTATTCTCAGCCATATAGAAAGCAATAGGCCAAGTACCGCTGCCACTGGGATCGACACCAGCCACCCACGCGGAGAAGACACTAGTAGGAACGATGAGAACACGCTCTGCAGTACCTAACACGAAAACCATAAAACCCTTACCTAGAGCGTCAATCCGGCTGAAGTATTGAGGAGTCACCCCAAGGAAATACTCAATCTCGCTGTTGCGATAGTGCGCTTTGGAGTAGCGAAACATCAGGTGAACCTGTTTCCCGAGAGCATAGTACGTGTGACCAAAAGACAACGGTACGATCTCGCCAATCTGACTGATGCGTGCCAAGACCGCACTATAAGTGTCACTTCGAGTAGTCGCTTGGCTTTTGATCTCGGCTGTTTTTTTCCCTATGTTCGATACCGTCGACTCATCCGTTTCAGCAGCCAGGCGCCAATACCCTCTCTCTGGCATCGACTCAAAACGGTGATCCATACTCATCGTAGCGCTCACGGTGTGACTGGGAGTCCTAGCATTCTCGCTTCGCCAATCACTATGTTTTTCTTTGAGCTCCATAGCCTTTGTCGAAATGTCCGACAGATGCATTCCTCGGCGCTTCTGGTCGCTATGCTTTAGCACGAAGTAGGCCAAGTTCGCCCAAGAGGGATTTGAGAGCAACTCGTTGTTCTTGGTCAAGCGGTAATAACCACGATGCAATTTGTAAAACCGTGGGTCGTTTGACATGATAGCACTCACACTGCCCGCGACATGTGAGGAGTCCCCTATCGCCCACTCGTCATCGTATTGATGCTTGAGCTCTTCTGCTTCTTTCGCGATGTCTTTGTAGAACATCTCGACCTGCCCACTACTTGCCAGCACATAGTAAGCTAGGTTACCCCAAGTAGGCTCACCCTCAAACGGGACCTCTACCTCTTCCGGTTCAACCTCAACGCCTCGCGCAGTTTCCAGCTCACGCTCTTGCTTCAGCGCCTCTTCTCTCTGTAACCCGAGTATCTGACGTAGCATATCCAGCGTGATTGTCTGACGCTCACCATGATCAACGGCCCAGGCTACTGCGGCACGGTAGATTTCGACTCCAGATAGCTTTTCATCGGCAGGCTCTGCCTCTTCATCAACACCTGGGGGAAGCTGATTCTCAAGCAACCGAAGCAAACTACTTATTGCATCACTCGCCACTGAAGCAGGAGACTCATCATCTGTCGGATCAATGTAATCTCCAACATGGTAGTTCATAAAGTTTGCGCGCCCGGAGCTGAAAATTCCATCAAAAAAGAACAGGTCCGGCTGCTGTAGCTTTCCCTCAGCAGTTACGATGACAAACGGATCAAGCTCAAGCACACGCCCACCCACATTCGCCACCAGCAGACATCGCTGCGCGTTCACACTGAGCGGTGTTCGCCAGATATCTTGGCGAAATGGATAGGTGCTGCCGCAAGCATGGTTCGCCCGGTAATACCATTGCCCTTGATGATGTTTAGCGTGTTCCACAAACAGCACCCGGTAGTTGGCCAGGAAGCTCAATCCCTCAAGCGGCGTTGCGAAACTAGCCTCTAGCTCGGCCAACACGACTTGGCGCTGGCGTATGCCCGTTTGGCTGCGGCTGCGGTGATGTGCTTCCTCATTGCGCTCCAGAATGAATCGCTGAATGATCTGCACATTCTGCTTCTGCGAACGAATGTTACCGTGTTCGGTAACTCGATAGTAGAAATCGAAAAGCTCGGGCACGGCCAACCTATCACGACGTGTTGCATAGGGCCGCAACGTACGCCATAGGATGGCGTGCCAATGACCCAACGAGAGTGGACGAGACAACGTCTCGAGTAATGCGCGATACAAGTGGCTATCCCCGAAGTCAGGGGTTATCTGGACGTCGCTCACGAAGTTCGACAAGGCAATAGCACCGACCATCTTCAGCGTCACCTCGAAGCAGGCAAGCAACGCCTGGTACCGGTCTTCTGAGCCTGCGCGACTTTCCAGATATCCATAGGCGTGGCTGATCGGAAAGGGGTACTCGTCACAGACTAACTGTGTTAACGAAGCGTCAGCGGTCATGCTGCACTCCTATCTAGAGGGCCTAAGTCCCTGCGCCACCCATCCCTCACCACACACAATGTACGGCAACGCATCATCACACCTATGGCCTTGCTAGTCCTTGGCCGGACTCAACATCACGACCAGATTATGAGTATGATATCGCGGAGTCAGTTCGTCCAGTAACAACTGACCTGACAGGCCTTCGTCGCATTTCGCCAGCAGGGCACGTGCAGCCTGAACCACGTGTTGGGCAGACTCGGACCAAGTTCGGGGCCACAGCGGAGTATTGGCGCGGTCATAGTTCAGCTCGGTCCAGATATGCCGCTTGACCGTCTGCAACCCCTCGTCGGGGATGCACGGCAGCATATCATAGACAAGCTTCTCAGTGTCGTCGGCTATCTCGCTTCCTCCAACACGCTGTGCATGCACGCTGTGTGTGGGCTATTCGAACAATACCCAACTTGGCTCGTCCTGTGCCGGCGTGATCCACCACGGGACCGCCGATCAGAGCACTCCGAGATACCACGATACAGTCTACTTCAGATCTCAGAACGCGCAAAACGATAGAGTATCTATACGTGCGCCTACTTTCAGAATTGTCGGGCGTTTGCTAAGCGGATTCGTTTACGAGCACAACTGCAGTTTGAAGGGAGTACGGCTGAGGCACACCGTGGCTTCGTTCCTGGGAAAGTCGAAGCAGGCAGCCTGCCCCGCAGGGGGCTTCAACCTACGCAGAGGCGAACAGGACTCCCGTTCATCTGCCTCATCCGCCTCAGCGATTCAGCGATTCAACCCACGGGGAGGGTCGAACCAGACAACCTCTCCCCTCCGCCCCTATCCCGTATCCCCCTATTCCCAATACACAAAGACCGGGCTGGCCCAGGCCATCTCATCGTTGGCCTGGCGGATGACAACATAGTAGTAGTCACGCGCACCCTCAGCCCGATCCCCTGCATCCTCCTCCCACGTGAGCGCAACATTGAGCGTCCCCGGTTCCCAGGTGCGCACGATTTTGCCGGTGCGGACGAGGTCGATGGCGACGATGGTGTCGGTGCCGGTGACGGACACGGTGCCGGTGAGGGTACGACCCGCGGCACGATGAATGACGCTGCCCATAGAGTGGCCGTCCATGCGGAAATCCACAACCATCCGATCCCCGGTGGTGCCGAACGTCCGCCGCTCGCGCAGCGCGGTGAAGATGGCCTCACGTGTGAAGGCCTCGGCGTAGACGCCGGTGACGCCGACGCCCTCGTGCTCGCCCCCGGCGGTGAAACCGAAGTCGAAGCCGCGGTTCAGCCCGTACTGGAGCGAGTGTTTGCGTACGGTGTTCCGCCCGTAGAGCTCCGGGTGCATCGGGCAGTTGTCGTATTCGTAAGAGCCGCGCACCTGGAAGATCTCGACCAGTGGCGCGAAAGCGGGATCAAAGGCGTTCCAGTCCAAAGGATGGGCATTGTCGCCGGGATGGTGTGGAACCGCCAGGGCCCGATCGGGGTCCAGCCGGTCGCGGACCGCTATGACGTTGTCGTAGGCGTCGTCCCGCGTCCGCAGCATCGGGCCGTCCTCCTTGTAGAGGATGTTGTAGTGCCCATAGTTGCGCTTGGCGTCGAAGTGCGAACAGGTCCACTCAAAGCCGTTGAAAGCCCGAAGTGGCCGGGCATATCGTGGAAGTGGGCCGCGGCGGTGTTGCGGTACCATTCGTGGTCCGACATGGAGTCGTGGTCGGTGTTGAGCACGAAGTCCAGGTCAGCAACGTCGCGGCAGAAGCGGAACTTCTTCTCGACCTCAGTGCAGTGGAAGCGCTCGCCTAGGCTGCAGCCGGAGAGGTTGCTGTGCATGTGCAGGTCGCCCCACAGGAGCCGGCGCTCGCCGTCCTGGAAAGCGACGGTGACAGGCAGCGTAGCCGCGGCGGCAGTGGGCCAAACACTCTGCCTGCGCCAGGCGGTGACAAACTCGGTGGGCCGCGCGTTGGCGAGCACGGGGAGATCCAGCGCCGCGTGAAAGGTCGCGACGGACTCCTGGGTCCAGTCATCCCAGGCAGCGGCCTCGCGCTGCGGTGACTGCGCGATGACGTGGAGCCGGCCCCCTGCAGCGTCAATCAGGACCGCGGGGCGCACACGCTGTTTCTGGATGAGCCCGGAGACGCCCACCGGGATCCAGCGGTGGCCGTCCAAGCGCTTTGTGTGGATCTGCCATCCGCGGTGGGCGCCGGGGGCGCCTCTATCCCACCGGACGTAGCTGACGTAGAGTCCATCGCCCGCCACTTGGAGACGCGGAGCACTGGCGGCCTCCTGCTCGTCGATGGCCTGGAGGAGCGGATCGGCGCTAACGCTGCGCAAGTTCTCCAGATGCCAGCCTTCGTCGTCGTGATAGACGCGGCGCAGCCCCATGCGGGTGTTGACGCGCCAGCCGTGGCCGAAGCCCGGCATGACCACGGTGTTGCCCGCGGGCGAGGTCCACGCGTAGCCCTTGTCAAGAGGGCTGGAGTTCTCCCAGACGACCAGCAGCTTGCCCTCGTGGATCGCCAGAGAGGCTGCCTGATCATTGCGTTCCTCGAAGCCGATCTCGACCGGTGCCGAGAAAATGGATGCATCCGGCATCAGGCAGCGTGCCATCAGCCGGTAGCGTCCGCCCAGATAGAGCTCGCAGACGAGGTAGAGGCGGCTGCCATCGGAGATCAGCTGTGGTTTGTAGGCCTTGGGCGCCGTGACGGGCACAGGCTCGGCAGCATCGACCGCGGCAAGGCTCACGGGATCCAGCACGAGATGCGCGACCCGAGAATCCCCAGAGTCGTAGTCCTCCCAGACCGCGTGGAGCGCGCCGTGATGGAGTACGATGTGGGGATTGTCGATCTTGCCGGGCCCGGCCATCGTCACTGACGCGGCCCTCTTACCGTCGACGATGGCGTGGATCAGGATGGATCTCTGCTTATGGGCATACGCCGTGTGCGCAACCCACAGGGCGCCGGATGCTGGCGCCACCACCGGCGGGCCGTAGTCGCCCTCAGCCGGGGTCAGCACCACCACGGACGCCGTCTCGCCGTCGAACCGCGTGATCACACGGCCCAGGTTGCCGTCCCCCTCGGCCCGCGACGTGGCATAGGTCACAATCACGCCGCTCTCGCCCTGCCGCACATCCACCGGCAGCATCACGTTCCCCTCAACCATCACCGTCGCGTGATCCATTGCTGCGCTCACCGTAGCACATTCTCCTCTCTGGTAATTACAGATGGCAGATTGGTGGTTACTCTCTTTCTTCCCCTGGCAGTTGCCGCAGATCGAGGCCGTTGAGCCAGATGCTGCCGGCGCCGTTGGTCGACGTGAGGGTGACGCTCACCGGGTTGGTGCCGTCGCTGATGAAGACTACGTCGATGTAGGTGGGGCCTTCGGGGCCGATCAGTTTGCCCTGGCCCTGTGGGCTGTAGGCAGCCGCTGTCCATCGGCGTGTGCCGTCGCTCACGCCAACGTCCAGACTGATGGCGGGCGGCAGCTTGGCGATGTCCGCCGCGTGCGTTTTGCCGTGCAGCGGGTCCATCTTGTCCGTGTCCGACGATGGGCCGTGGTGGTAGCTGCGCAGCCGGTAGCACCCGGCCTGCAGTCCGGCAAATTCGATCGTCAGCGCGCCCACCGCGCAGACGCCGTCCTCAGCCATGAAGCCCAGCGGGCCGGGCACATTGGACTCCCCACGCCACCACAACTCACCAGCAGATCCAGGGCGAAGCGTGATCATCGCGCCGGCGAACTGATCCAGAGCGAATGCCCCCGAGGCGGCGTTCGCGCCGATCCACGGCGTCCACCCATACTGCACGTGCTGCCCCGCGCCCCCCAGATCCAGCCGCACGCGCGGCAGGTCGTAGATGGGCCGCGCGGATATGGCGACGGCGTCGGCGATATCCGGCGTGGTCTCCAACGTCACGCTATCCGGTCCCAAGCCCGGGGCCTGAGCTGTGAGCGTGATCGACCCTGCCTCCAGCCCAGCGCGCACCAGCGCCGGAGCAATGCCGTCGAAGCATTCCATCGGATTCGCCCCGATATCGGGCCCGATCTTGGGTCCGCCGACAATGCGGGCCGGGCCGGCCACGCTGAAAGTAACCTTGCCGTCGTAATCCGTGACCGTGGTGCCGTTGGCGTCCACGACCCGGGCATAGGCCATCACGATGTCAGCACCATCGGCCACGAAGCTGCGCCCAGCCATATCGACGGAGAGCACGATGCGGGCGGGTGCCAGCGGGGTTCGCGCAATAGCCGTGGCCTGGACCCGACCAGCCTTCCACCCCATAGCGACCACTTCGCCGGGCTGCCAACAGAGCTGGAAGGTGAAGGGCGGGTGATCGAGGTTGGCTTTCTCGGGGTCAACATCGGGCCGGCGCTTGCCCAGCGAGACGCCGTTGACGACCAACTCGACCTCATCGCAGTTGCTGAAGATGCGCAGGCGCGTCAGCCCTTCGCGCCAGGCATCGGCGATATAGATCATCGGCGCGTCGGTCAGCTCCGATTGGTACCAGTACAGGACGGGACGCGGGATACGGAAGATGTCCATCATGCCGCCACGGGTGCGGTTCCGGCCGCCGCCGGTCTGGTGGTGAAAAGTGTAGTAGGCATGGGCCGTCCACGCCGCCATGCCGAAGCGCCGGGGGTCGGCCTTGTAGCGCGAGACGAGCACCTGGGCGCGCTCGCCGTCGATCGACGCCCCGTGCTCCATCGCGAAAAGCGGCTCATCTGAAACGGGGATGTCGCGGTAGTCCATATTCGAGTAGAAGTCGCAGATGCCTGCGCGCTGCGCGCCCGACCACGGGCTGTGATTCGAGGCGGTCCAGCGCGTGGGATCCTCCTCTTTGGCCGCGTAGTGCAGGGGTTCGAAGGAGCCGCGGTGATTGATCCCGCCACCCCACGTAAAGATGCTGGGATGGTTCTTGTGGTTGCGGACCGCGCGACGCAGCGCTTCCTCCAGGTTCTCGGTCCACTTCTGCGTGCCAGAGTTAATCCAGCTGGGCGCTTCTTCGTAAACCAGAATACCCAATTCGTCGCACGCCTCGATGAAGGCGTTATCGTGCGGGTAGTGGGCCAGGCGGACAACGTTGAAGCCCGCCTGCTTGAACTGCATAGCGTCCTTGCGATGCAGCGACTTGGGCACGGCGTCGCCGATGTAGGGGTAATGCTGATGGCGATTGGTGCCGACCAGCATCAGCGGCTTGCCATTGAGCAAGAAGCCCTGATCCGGGCACAGCTCGAAGGTGCGCAGCCCCAGCGGGTTCTCGACGCAGTCCACCGGTTTGTCGCCGTCGAGGACCAACGTGTTGACTCGGTAGAGGTAGGGGTCGTCGCAGGACCACAGGTGCACGTCCTCATCGATACCGTTGCACTGCGAGAAAACGATCTCGCCGCCGGCGGGGATCTCATACGTGGACTGCATCCGCAGAACAACGCCGCCCTCAGCATCCAGGATGCGGGTCAGCACGGTGCAGGTGCGGGATTCGGCATGGGTATTACGGACCGTGGTCTTGACATCGATAGTGGCGGCCCTGGCGTTGGGATTCACCTTGACCGTGGGCGTCGTGATAGTGACGCCGGCGGTGCGGGATTCCCAAGGGAAGGGCAGGTAGATGCGCTCGGTCTGCACCAGGTAGAGTTCGCGGTAGAGCCCGCTGAAAAGGACATAGTCGAAAGGCCCGGGGTCGGGGGGCACGTCGGGATTGACGCGGTTGTCGACGCGCAACGCCACGACGTTTTCACCATCGCGATCCACAGAGTCGGTCACATCGAAGTGGAAGGGCGTATAGCCGCTGATGGCGTGTTGGCCCACGTGATGCCCGTTGACCCAGGCATCGGTGACTTGATGCGCGCCCTCGAACTCCAGGAAGACTTTGCGCGCGGGGTCGGCATCCACCGTGAATAAACGCCGGTACCAACCTACATCGCGATGGAAGGTCGGCTGCGTCTTGTCGTCATCACAGTCATCGAGGTCCAGCGACGTCAGCTTGAGCGTGTGGGGAATGTTGACCAGCTCCCAGGCGCCGTCATCGAAGTCGGCGGCTGAGGCATCGGGCGCATCACCGAGATGGAAGCGCCATCCCACGTTCAGCCGTAGCTTGGAGCGTCCGGTGACAGGGTAGCCGTGTGGATAGGTTGTTGTATCGGTCATATCTGTCTCCCAAAAGAAAAATCACAAATCTCAAATCCCTTCCTCCAATCTGCTATCTGTGATTTGAAATTCGCTAAATAACCCGCGGCTTGTGGATCTCGTAGCGGCGGATGCACTGCCAACCGCCCCGGTAGACGTGACACAAGCCCCAGCGGATGCCCTCAAGCGGGCCCTCCTCGTGATCCTCGGTGCGGAAAACGCCCAGCGCCTCAGGCGCACCCTTGATCACGGACATAATCTCGAAATTGATACCGTCGGCTGCCCACTGGATCGTGTTCTTCTCCGGGCCGTCCGTCGTCAGCAACGCTGCCATCCCGCCTTTGTAGGGCCAGACACAGACCTCGTGCCCGCTGTTGGTCACCGGGTTATACTCCGACTTAACGTAAGGTCCCGTGACCTTGCCGGCGATAGCCACGCCCCAGGCGATCTCGCGACCGCCAAAGGTCATCCCCTCGCCCATCCGCTCGCCCTTGTAGTAGAGGAAGAACTTGTCGCCGTAAGCCATCAGGCAGGGATCATGCACCTTGTGGCTGTCGAAGTCGCCCTTGGAAACGACACTGAAGCGGTCATCCGCATCCCCCAGCCACTCGCCGTTGTCGGCAGGATACAGGATGGGCTCTGCCAGCTTCTCCCACGGACCTTCCGGGGAATCGGCCATGGCCATGGCCACGGTGTTCTTCACCCGCACGACATAGGGAGCTTTGACCGCCTGGTAGACCAAATAGTATTTGCCCTCGTGGACGAAGATCTCGGGCGTAAAGACGGCACGGTCATCATAGGCGCCGGCGGGGCCGCGGCCCACGGCCTGCCCTTCCTCTTTCCACTCCCAACCGTCCTTTGAGGTCGCGTGCCAGACCTCGGTGAGGTCCCAGGGGAAGACCTTGGCCGCGGGATCACCGCTGTGGAAACCGATGGTCTCGCCCTCCCCGCGGGTATACCACA
>Ga0114918_10003744_pt1 | contig 13302 bp, 13 predicted proteins | sample LantaG_FD_87015 | JGI IMG/M metagenome (GOLD analysis project Ga0114918, IMG submission 87015) | Deep subsurface microbial communities from Baltic Sea to uncover new lineages of life (NeLLi) - Landsort_02402 metaG | ecosystem: Environmental > Aquatic > Marine > Oceanic > Sediment | place...
CTTCGGTTGTATGTTGATATGCTGTTGCATCTCCGTTTATATCATAGTCTGTTATAGTTCCATTTTTATAAACTCTAGCAGAGTCCGGGTCTACGCATATAGCCATCATCTTTATATTTACCATAAAGTCGTTTGTTGATTTATCAGTAGCGTACGTGGTCCAATCTGACATAGGACGTCCAGTTGTTGAAAATATTAACTCATATCCTGTAATATCGTTCGTTAAGGTATAATAGGGGTTATTAAATGTAACTGTTATGTGGTTAAATGAATAACCTCCTTCTACTTTTAATGGTTTACATATCTTTTGATAGTAATACCCAAAAACTAATACCCAATCATCAACTCCTATGGTCACTATTATAGCAGATTGAGATATCCCACTAGCACTTAGTGATACATACTTAGAAGTAAACCCTACTTCGTCTAGGATAAACTTAAAAGTTGCGGATAATGCCACACATGTTCCTCCAATTCCTTCCGTTATTACTCTATCCATTGCTTCTACTTCATTTGTAAATATAGTTCCATCCATATGTAAAGTAGAAAAAGGGCACTTCATTGCGAACTTTTCTGATAAAGAATTGAGGTCTGATAAAGACGTAGTAGGTGTACCTACATATCCTATCTTATCTAAACAGTCTTGTAATATAACCGCCATATTTTTTACCCTTTTAAATTATTTGAATATCGCTGACACCGTTGCCACCGGCCGAACCGTGTGTTGGTAACGTGTTTGCCGGCGCACCACCACTTATAAAACCATAACAAAAACCCTTTGGATGGCGTTCACTGGCCGGCGATAGTGTTTGCTGATCTTGAAATTTAGACCGACTACCACCGCCACCGCCACCGATGTTTATAGTCGGTGTTACCACTCCGGAAAAGTGACGAATCCAAACGGAACCACCGGCACCACCGGCACCGCCACCACCACCACCGCCGAACCGTGTGCTGGTGCTTGTGTTTGCTGCGGCCGTGGTGTAAAATTGTGTTGCATTGAATCCTACGTCACCCGAAAAATCAACTGATCCGGTTCCGGAAATTCCTATTTCCGCCAAAATATAAACGCCACGCCCATGCGCACCACGCCCACCGCCACCGGCACCGCCGGCCATTAACATTAAAAAACTGCCCTTAAAGTCAGTGTAAACGCCGGCACCGCCACCGCCACCGCCACCATTTGCGCCTTTTCCTATTATTTGCGCTTGAGCTTGTGACGTTGGGGAATTGTCCTCCCAATTAACAGGGCCACCGTGACCGCCTTGATTTCCAATTCCTATATTTGTCGAAAATTCCGGAGGCGTTAGGTTAGTCGCTAACAATCCGTTACTTTCGCCGGTTCCACCGAAACCGCCCTTGTATGTATTGACGTTACAGTAACCACCCGAACCACCGCCACCATTTCCGTTTGATTGTGCCGGCCCTATTTGGCCCCAACTATATGACGTTCCACCTTGACCGCCGGCCGACTGTGATTGTGAATAAGAAAATGGAAGGCCTAGCCAATTATCGGAAACCAATGACCTGTTCGCGACATTTTCGGTTGTTTTTCCACGGAATGTTCCGTTAACTATAAAGTTTCCCTTGCATCCTATTTGTGTAATAGCTTCTGCACCAGTGATTTCTAATATACCACCTGCTTGAACGTCTATAGAGTTATATGATTTAATTGATCCTGCAGTAATTTGAAAAGTCTGTCCGTTAACAACAACTAAATCACCATCAGAACCATCAACTAGTGATACACTAGACGGTGATAAAAATCCAAAAGGTAAAATTCTTGCCATTACACTAATCCATTTACGGCTGTTGCCATATATACAGCACCAACTCTAACAAATGTTACAACACTATAAGAGTTAGCTGTTACTGATACCGTTGAAGTTCCGCCTGCCCAGTGTACATCAGTAATTGGAAAGATTACATCGTGGTCTGAGGCATCTGTATTCTCTACAGTCACAAGTATAGTTTGTCCATTTACATCATTACTCCATGTAAAAGTTGTATTAACAGATATTGCTTTAAAATAAGTATCTGCTTCTTCTGCCCAGTCTATATCAAGAGCTGGAATTACATGAGTAGGGTAGTAAATTGTCTGTGCTGTTAAGTCTGTTACGTCAGAAGGTCTATATACTTCCATATGAAGTGTATTAACATCTTCAACATAATATAAAGGTGAACTAAATAGTGATGGTTCAGTAAGTGTTCCTGCACCTGCTGTAGCATCACTTAAGAAATAATGTTCTCCAACTGTTAAACCATGTGCTGTTGCAGTTACTTCTCCGAATTTAGTGGCAACAAAGTTATTGACATCAACAACTTCTGAAACAACATACTCTGCAAGAGTGTCTGCAACATCAGCCTGTGCTTTAGCCCAGATTGTCCCATTATGATAAATAGCATCTAGTAAAGTAAAACCATGTGTTGCTTGAGTTCTTTCAATTGCTGTTCCACCACCTGCTGTAGCATCATCAACGTACTGAGTAGTTGCTACTTGTAAACCAACTGTAGTTGGATTAGCTGCTAGTAATACTCCGTCTGCTACTGTATCTAAAGTTATTGTTCCTTTTGTCCCAAACGCAACACCAGTTTTAATTAAAATATTACCTGAATTACCAAAAAATTGTGAGTTACCAGATTGAATTGTTACATTACCAGAATTACCAGCTGTTAAGTTAGAATGGTTCCCAGATTGAAGTAGTACATTACCTGTACCTCCTAAACCTGCGTCGTTACCAGATTGAAGTGTTAAACCACCAGACTTGCCTGTCGCAGTTGCGTTACCATTTCTTTGACCAGTACGTACTGTAACACTACCAGTTCCACCAATACCACTAGAGCCTGCATCACCAGACTGAATTTGAACATTCCCAGAATCTTTTGCGGTGAGTGGGTTGTCACCGTTACCAGATTTAATGGTAAGTGAACCACCAAAACCAAGAGCACTGTCCCCAGCTATCACATCTATATAACCACCAAGAGGAGTTCCAGATATTGCAGTTGAATCTCCACCTAATAAAGAAACCTTTCCAACGTTATTTGTATCTGATCTGTTGGATGTACCAACAATTAAATCTGCATCAGGGCCAGTGGTTGTTGAAGATGTTGCTAGAGTCATACCAGCAAGAGCAGATTGTACTACTTGACCACCAACTGTTGAATCTTTCAATCCACCAAGATCACTTGTTCCGTCATTAAGTTCAAATTCTCTTGAAATAATACTTAACCAGTTTGCAGAGGCACTACCAATACTTTGGGTTTCGTCGAATGGTAAGAGATCAACTGGTATTGACGTAATCCCTGCTAAATTACTTAATTGTAAATTAGCATGTTTTATGCTAGAGTAAGTTATTGCACTTACACCAAGTGTTACTACAACTGATTGCTGTGTTAACACTAGTCCTTCACTTACAGAACCTTCTCTAATTGCTACATAAGACCCATTGATCTCTGCAACTATATTATAATCCGCAGCTCTAGTCCATGTTGTAGGATCTGTAGCATCAACTGCATCATAGATACCATTCTCTGCTGCTGCTGTTTGATCTTTTAATAAGACCCTATCTCCATTTGCTAACGTTACTCCGTCAATTGGACTAGGATCTGCTACTACTGCTAAATCAATATCTGCAGTAGAAGCTACTCTGGCTGACTTTTTAGCTGGTACAGCCTCGGCTGCGGCTCCATCTACATATGATTTAACTGCTAAGGCAGAAGGGATTTGTATATCCGATGCCCCTGCTAGTGTGAACTGATGTTCAACACTCCTGCTGCTAAGTGAGTAGTGGCTACGTTAGTTAAAACATTTCCGATACCTGCAGCATTGTAAGATTTATTTGTTAAGGTGGCTGCGTGGTTCTCTGTTACAGATGGAGATCTAGTTGTACCGTTATGATAATTCAACTTACCAGTAGCACTATCAACTTCTATCTCACCTTGAGAGTCTGATGCTAATGGTGTTTTTGGGATTATTTTTATTCCCGTTAAGAATTTCTTTATGTTAAACACGTATTATCTCCTAATTCTAACTATTTAAAATAGCTGAAGCTCTAAATGATATGAAACCTGAGTGATTACTACCTGTAATTACATCAGTAATGAAACTCAATTGTCCTGAGTTGCTTATGCTAAAGCTAATTAAAGCATCGCCTTGCTTAGATATTTCCATATCCCAGTTATTTACAGGCTTTGTTTGATCATATAGTAACTCAATATGACCACCTTCTACGGCTGCTGATGTAGTTGTTGTTCGTACAACAGAGTATAGTATGTCTACTTTTGATACATTGGATGGTGGAAATAGTAACTCAGTTATGTCTATTCCAGTTCCGTTGTATAGGTCTATATTGAATACCTGAGGTGCTATGTCAAATGGCCCCGCTATGGACCCTAAGGCGGCCTCTACGGCCTCTGCGAACTCAACTAATGCTGGAGCCCAGTTAGGACTTTCAGCACTCTCAGGGAACCTTATAACCTTATTTTGAATAGTTATATTTTTAGCCATCGTGTTCCTTATATATCATCTATAGTTGTTAATTCGTATGATTCTAGGATATTCGGATGCTGCGGAGCTAGATGAAAGTATAGTTTAAATACGTCCTTATAGCCTCCTGGGAACTTTATCTTATGCATTAACCACATACAAAACTTCCAAGTTTGGTTAAACAACCATGATTTATCCTGTAATCCCCAGTTTCTAACTAGTCCTAGTAATTCTCCCTCAGTTACTATCATCTTTCTACTTGGTAGAGTGAAAATAGTCTTAATCTTGGTCCAAAGTGATCCTTTTGTCTTAAATCCTTGAACAATTCTACCATCTATAGTAGGTCTGACTTTAAACTTAGATGAAAATGACTCAACTATGATTAAACAGAATAGCGGCATAAGGAGTTTACACACTATATTATCGTTTAAATATCCAATATATATGTAATCTCTAGGATGCATTATCTTTTTAAGGTTGAATTCACCAGTAAGATTGTCGTATGTACCAAATTTAATATCCTTCCAAAACTCTTTATGGTAGTCTAGTCCCTTCCGTGCTGAGAATGCACATAAACTAGTATATTGGTCGTGAGATATGTACTTATCTGGACCTTCAGTAATGTTAGGGATGTTATTGAATCTATGTGACTTGTGGTTTCTCATCTTTTCGATGTAATTGATTATGTTCTTGTCCATCTCAGACGTGTCTTTTCCATTCTTCTCTCTTAGTATCACGTTCTCTACTGAAAACAAGATACAGTTTTCTGATACAATGTCGCCTTCATGGGCATTTAAAAGATCATACTCGTTAACTACTGGCATATAGCCTCCATTATAAAGTAAGTACAAAAAAAGGGGCCGTATAGACCCCTCTTTTTAAAAGCTTTTTAGATAGCTTATTAAGATGCGTTAACAATACCAGTTACGATAGTATTTCGCCCAGGGGCACAACAGAATAGCGCCTGATCTGAGTAAAGTCTTAATTCATAAGCTGCTGAGTTTTCAAGATCTCTGAAGAACTCGTCTCCTTGTCCTGGTCTCTTGAAGGTCATATCAGTTGACCCGACTCTATACCAGTCTTCTAAACTTAGAAGGTAACAAAAACCTTCTTTGATATAGATTGATGGCTCAATTTCAATCTCACCGTTTTGTGAGAAGAATTTGATTGACTTAGAACCTTGCTGAAGTTCAGCTGAGGAATAAGATCCGTCATATCTACGAAGAGCTGCTTGATCTGAAAGCATATTTGCCCATGCTCTTGGGTTAACCATAGCAAGTAACTTACTATCTAGTCCTTTTTCAACTGCTCTAGCAGCTGCAAGGTTTAGCTTAGTAAATGACAATGCTGCTCCACCTGCGCTGAACGAATTTCCTCTAAAGAGGTTATAAGTTGCAACGTTGATTCCAAATAATGTACCACTTGTTTGAGTGATGATTTTATGGATACCTGGAAATTCATTTCCAAATGCACCTTTATGGAATACGATATCGGTAGCTACAACAGAAGCTGGGAGAGATACTGAAAGAGTAACTTCTCTAAGTTCTAGATCTACTGATAGTACTGTATACTCACCTCTTGAAACAGAAGTTAATGGAGCGGCACCGATTGCAGCAACATCTCTGATTTCAATAGGCATACCTTCTGCGCCTGCCCAGATACCTGGAGCCCAGTCAGCAGTTGTCATAGTCATTACCGGACCTGCAACAGAAGCTACAGAACCATAACCTGCTTGACCATAAAGCATTTGAATCTCAAGCTTCTTAGCCATTGATCTTAACATATTAGCAACTAGGAATTTAGTAGCATCTTTGAAAGATTGCTTATCACCTTGAGCTGCTCTACCTGCGGCAACATAACCGAGTAATGATCTCATTACAACTGGGTTACCTTTGATTGTGGCGTCTTTGATAACACCAGAAACAGCAGGATTCAGGTTGAATGCATCTTCATCAGAAGAAGCAAATGTAATACCATGTTCCATACCTAAAATAACAGGTTGGTGATATAGGTTACCTGGTTGCTTGTCTTTCGACATAAATTTAATTTTGTTTAAAAGCTTGACACCGTCTGGGATCAATTCTTTTAGGGAATCAGCATAGGTTTCTTTGAATAAACCATTAAGCGTCCCGATTTTATTAGCTGTTGACATAACTTTTCTCCAAGTTGTTTAGGGGTTTATTCTACTGCATAGTGTACTTCTACAACGCAATCAGATCGATCGGATGCTGAAGTATCAATGTTAGCAAAAACGATTGATGTTCCAGAAAAAGTTGCAACTTCTGGCAAGTAAGATTGAATCTTATTGTCATATACTGCTGCTTTTACTACTTTTTTAATATCTTCTTTAACTTCTACTGTAATTGTAGCATCTGTGCCTGCGACATCAGTCACATCAAATGATACAACAGAAGGATGATCAGAAGATAGTGTTTCTAAATCTGCTCTGATAAGTAGTGATTGAACCTCTAACTGTGCTCCAAAAACTAGCGAATCTTGTGCCTCGAAAGTTGACATAATTGTCTCCTATTTTCATGTTTGGTTTATCTATAACGCTATGCTATAGATCATGACTCACTTTGATATATTCGCTGTTTTGGTATCCACGTATCCTTGCGGGTAACACGGAATCTCACAAGTTACTAAACCTGAAGAGTCTTATTATACTTATAGTTGTTAATAAATTAGGTAGTTAGAGGGGTAAAAACCCCCCTAATTACATTTTTTTACTTAAACTCCAAAGAAATCTTTGAAGGATTGTGAATTTTCTATCTGTTTACTCGTTGATTTTGATGAACTTCCTACATCTTTTACTGATTTATTAGTGGCTGCGCTTGATTTACTGCTTCCTTTACCACCTCTAGCCTTAGTAAGTCTGTATTTTCTTACTTTATCGTAAGTTTCATTACCCATCATCTTTTCTATTACTTCTGCTGGCATTACTGCAAACATTTCCTTAAGATCTGAATGCATTTCCTCTCTAACGATAGGAAGTACGTCTTTAGGTTCTACTTTTAGACCATTTTTAATACCTAGCATCATATAATCTGCCATTTTCTTCACAATATAAGGACTCTTTGGTAGATCACTACCTTCTAAAGCCTGCGACATAGCAATATCATAACGCTCATACTCTTGATTTAGGGTACGTTCATACTCTCTTTTACGAACTTCTTCCTTTTCTTGGGCTCTTTCTCCCTCTAATTCCCTTAATCTTAGCTCTAATCTCTCTTTTTCTAGCTGCTCAGGACTCTTTGCAGAGTTTTCCATCTCTTCTTGTAATACGTCTGCTGCTAATTGCTTTAAATCTATCCCAATATTAGGATTTGCAAGAGCTTTTCTAGGATTAGTACGTAGTTCCTCAATGAAACTTCTAACTTCTCCCTCTAATTGTGAGTAATTTTGAGACTTAGATTGGCTTAATCTAGCTAATTGTAGCTGTTTTTTCATATAATCTACAGCTTCTGGTGTATCTTCTATCTCAAATGGTAACTCTTCTTCATAGTCTTTACCATTATACTTAATAGTAAGCTTCCTTAGCTTCTTAATCTCTGCCTTAATCTCTTCTTTTGTCTGAGGTTCATCATCAGATCCACTTAATTCATCATCACTAAACTCTGGACCATCGCTATCAGAGCTTAAAGTATCCCCTGCTGGTACATCTGATGACACTTCACTGAAAGTATCTGCTGAAATTGCTTCTTCTATTGACATTGTATTCTCCTTTTAACGATCCATTTAGGGTACGTTTAAGTAATCTCACCTTATGGTAGAGATATTTATTGTAACATCTGTTCTGGTAGCACCGGTTGATCCTCAAAAGGAGCTGGAGGTGCTGGAAGATTAGGTAATGCTGCTCCTTGGGTCTCTGGCATAGCCGGACCTGATTGTGATGCTGCCATTATATCTCCATTAGGGCTTCCTTCTATGTTTTCTTGATTCTGCATTGGACCAGGTGGTAATCCTGGCATTCCAGCAGCCTGAGGAGCGTTCAATGGTTGCTCACCTATGATCTGAAGTACATCAGGATCAGTATTTCTCAGTAGTTCAATGTGTTGTTGTATGTGATTTGCTACGTTTTCCATTAATATTGGATCTCTTCTAAGCTCTGGATCGGCCATAACTGCTTTATGTTCTTGGATATGCATACTATGTCTATCTAAGAATACAGCTTCTGGGACCTTTCTATTCAATAAGTCCTCATTCTCTGACTTAATATATAGTAATTCAGACATTTCTCCCTCAAAAGTGGAGTCTAGTCTACCAGTATTCATTACTTGGAAGTACTGAGCTGGGTTTCTTAGTAGTTTCATCTGTGCTAATTGCTCAGCCATCTGTACTCTACCAGCAATTGTTCTAGATAATGGGTTACCAACATCTACAATAACTCTATTTATATTACCAATCTGATCTCCAGTGAACTCTTTTAGTAGTGGTCTGTTATTCCGACCTACTAAAGCAATGAGTTTAGGAGTAGTTGCGTAATCTTTTAGTATTTTAATAAGACCTGTACCTACATCTTCAATCAATCTGACGTAGTTTCTCTGTAGTCCTGACATAAATTGTAATGACATAGACTGAACTAATGCCATTGCAGTACCAGATTTAAGAGAATACTCAGGATTTCCTCTAGTTACACTATTAATACCTGTTAATGTTTCCATTTCTTGTATTAAATTCTGTAAAGTTGTGAATACTTCTTGAGGAGTTTGTGTTAAGTTAAGAGGTTCTGGTCTACTGTTACCTTCTATAAGATTTAACCCACCCTCTAAAGAACTAATAGTAATATCTGAGCCACGTTGAACATAAACATTCTGAACAGCAAAGGCTACTTGGTTAGTTAATATAGAACTATAAAGAGTATTAACTGCTTCCTGTAGAGGATATACGTCAAACATAGGCGTATAACCATAAGGTGTCCCTAAAATCTCTGAAGGAACTACTCTATATACTGGAATATGTTGATATGGCATAGGTGCATCTATAAGAACGATATCAGAAGATAAGAATAGAAGATATCTACCCTCTTGAATAGCTTCTGACTTCTTATGATAGAATTCAAATACTGGAATATCTGACGTATCACTAAAATTTGAGAACAAAGTAGCTGATCTTAAGTTTATATCATCTTTAGTCTCTAGTGCTTTAATCTCATCAGCTAGTTCTGGATACTTAGCGGCCAAGTTAAACTTATTTTGATAAGATCTTACTACAACCCACTCGTTATTCTCGTCCCATGTCTCTTTAGATCCATCTGTAAATACATCTAATACTGAAGGGGTAGAGAATTCAACCTCTCCCTCAAAGTTAATGTTTCCAGTAGTTGGATCTACTTCATAAGCTTCTCCGGCAGTGGCATTCCATTCTTGTTTAACGAAACCACTACCCATTACGATAGCCATTTCAGTAGCTCTGTTGACTGCTTCTTCCAGTCCTTTCTCTCTCATATAGTAATCTAAGATTCCATTAGCTAAATGAGTCTGAGCTAGGGATTTATAATCTGTATTAATAGCTCTAGCTTCCATTACAGGTCTATTACTAGTAATGATATTATGCATGTGAGATGCTAAGTTCCTAAAGTGATTGACTGGCAAGTCTACTAACTCTCCCTGCTCTCCTGTAAAGGATACAGAGTGATCAGCACCGCTAAAGTAACCGTGATAAAATCTCCACATGTTTCTAACGGTCGTCAAATAATCATTTGATTCAAGTTTATCATAATAGTCAGTAGCTTTTTGTAGTAGAGTAGCGGCTACCTTTGTAGCTTCTTCAGAAGCGAAATACTTTGGCCCCGTATCAACTTCAGTCTCAGGAAGTCCTACTTGCTCTTGCTCATTGTCGATATTCATTTCCATAATAGTGCCTTTTTATTTCTAAATTATACATAAAGTTGTTAATTCTTACGTCCAAACATCTTCTTAAAAGCCTGAACTTGTTCTACGTTGTTGTAATTTCTATAGTTATCTACGTTTTGTATGTGTAAATCTTCTTTTCTTAGGTTCATATCGTACCCATAAGGGTATGGATTACGTTTAAATGATATTGCTCTAATACCATATAGCATTGCATCCACTGCATCGTAGTGACCGTTATCAGGAGACCGTGAGAACTTGTTATCATTGCTCTTAGTAGACTTCCATTTACAATGAGATAGATGTCTTATCAATGATTCACACTTTGGATTGATTATAATCTTCTCTTGTTCAAGCATTACTCTTATCATATTGATAGCGGACTCTTTATCGTCCTTTGTTGCTTTCTGAAAGTGTAATAAGTAGTTACTCTGTCTTCCTATTTCTTGTGTCACTATATGATTGATATCTGATACTCTTAGGTAAGGTCCCATCTTCTCATTAGTCTGTTCATTTGTCCATAGCCTCTCTTCCGTTTCTAAAATGTCAGCCACTAATTTTGGCAACAACATATCCTTAGGAGTCAGAACTATTTCATCTTCGATTATTACCTTATCGTTAAAATAATCGTAGTACATAAAGATAACTGCTGTCATATCTCTAGATCCACCAAGATCCATCCCAACATAAGAGTCATAGAAGGCTGGCTTTGGCCACTCTTTTACTATCTTTGCTTCTAAATCAGGATCAAATTCAGGAAATACAATGGTAGATTCATCTCTAATGATCTCACACAAGTACTCTCTTCTGAACTGTGGACTATCTACTCCACCCATCTTCTGTGTAATGTTTCTAATTTGCTCTTGAGATAATAATGGGTTATCGTATATCGTCTTTCTTACTAGTGTTTTATTTAGATCCGCTTCTTCTATGAAGTCAATGAACGGATGGTTAGGATCTTTAGATGGGGTAGACGCTAAAACGATCTTTCCACCTGTATGAGTAGTAGTTGGAAGCAACACTGACGTAACAATGTCATCTAAATTCTCACAAAAACCTGCTTCATCTACTAAAACAAGGTGACAAACCGACCCTCTAAGTCGTTCATAGTGTTTATTATCAGTACCTGCGAATTGAATCTCAGATCCATTTGGGAATATATATTTAAACTTTTGTTTATCATACTTAGGCTTCAATCTTTGTGGACAGTCATTCAATAATTCATCCATAACTGGAATGAAAATAGACTCTAAGTGTAACTTTGTATCTGTTAAAACTTTCACTACAGACTTAGGTCTTTTATATACTTGTTCAAGGGCTAGTATGCCTAAGAAAAAGGTCTTACCTGTCTGTCTACTGAGTAACCAAACCATGGTAGAGTTCTTCTCAGCACCATAGAAAATATCATGCATAGTACACTGAATATCATGTCGTACAATACGTCCTTGATACTCTGCTTGCTCACTTTTCCACCTTAGGATTCCACGTTCCCATAGTGCATTCTTAATGTCTTGTTTTGTTAATTGAGGTGTTTGGGTTTCGTCCACTACTCAGCCTTTTTAGAAGGCCCCGACAGTGAATTCATAGCTTTAACTAAGTCTTCAGTTGACATGCTTCCAGTTTGAGATACCGCACCAGTCTCACCATCCCGAAGGTTTAGGAGAGTTCTGACATAGGCTTCTACCTTTCTACATTCTTCCATTGTAAGTTCGTCATTCATTGATCTCTGACGTAACTTATTTAATTCCATAATGCATATGGCCTCTTCATCAGAGATACCTTTTAAATTAGGAATTGTAAAAGAAGATTTATACTCTGTTTTATTAGATTTGATATCTTCGATCTCTTTGTTGAGATCATTTATCTTTTGATTAAGTTTGATTATTGTTTTGTATTGAGCATTAGCATAGACTCGTAACTCTGCTACTGTTTTGTACTTGGTAGCCATCTTATCTATAGTGTCATCAATACTCATTTCTTTCCTAGTGAAGTGAGAGCTTTAAGTATTGCTCTCTTCTTTGCTACCATCTGTTCTAGATGGAATCCAACTATCTCTGCTGCTATCTCTTCCATGTCTTCTTTAGTTATACCGTTGGTGGAATGTGTCCCACATGATACACTATAAACATGAAATAGTTCATGACCTACTACTTGACCATTTATACCGTCAGATCTAAAATCTACTTCCATCTTATCTGGATTGGTGATGGCTAATGATTCTGATCCGTGTAATTCTATATACGGCTTCTTATCCATTAGTCTGAAAACCCACTCAACGTCTTTAATAGTCGTTTTGTAAGTTTTCATACATCTCCTATAGTCGTCTAGTAGTTATCCCACTGTTGATTTTTAATGTAGATAAAGCAGATGTGTTCTTCTTAACTAGATCGTCCATTGTGTGCATAGATTCTCTAATTTGTTTTACGTCTTCCCATAAAACTTCTCTTTCTGCCTTGTCGTTAACTCCTTGTAATGTTAACACTACTAGAGTTAATAGTCCTAGAGATGCGATCTCTTGCCAAGAAGCACCTAATACAGACACTTTGACCGTAGCAAGTACTAACATAGAAAATGCTACTTTTAAATAATTACTCATACTCTTTCTCCAAAAAATAGAATTGCTGGGTAGGTCGTTAACTGCTTGGTTTTATCCAATCCAATAGGATCATTCAGACTTGTCCATCCTTAATTCTAGTTATAGTTGTTAATCTTTTAGCTCATAATGCGGACCGTCAAAGAAAGATCTAAAATCTCCTCCCCAGGTCAAATCTATACCCTTTTCGTGGGCTATTCCTTTAACTATTCCAGCCAAGTGGAAGAATCTTTCTCTATCTTCCCAGTCAATTGGCCAGGGGGCTATGTCTACGGCCCTAGAAGGGCTGCTGTTATGCTTTGAATTAGGGAACTGTACCTTAGACCTTCCTGAATCAAAAGCCTCTGTCTGGGCATCCTCGTCCCTCTCAC
>Ga0114918_10003746_pt1 | contig 13302 bp, 12 predicted proteins | sample LantaG_FD_87015 | JGI IMG/M metagenome (GOLD analysis project Ga0114918, IMG submission 87015) | Deep subsurface microbial communities from Baltic Sea to uncover new lineages of life (NeLLi) - Landsort_02402 metaG | ecosystem: Environmental > Aquatic > Marine > Oceanic > Sediment | place...
AGCCCTGGACAATGGCAAAGAGCATCTGGCTTGGCTTAGCGTGGGCCTGTTTACACTGCCGGGCCCAGCGGACAGTTCTTTCGATGGCCTTTTTCAGCTTCGGCTGGTCAGAAGGGAACGGTGTACACTGGTCAAAGCAGGTGATTATATCGGCGCCGAGCCGATTTTGAATTTCGGTCGCAGTTTCAGCGTTAAGGTATATCTTTGTCCCATCCACGTGGCTTGTAAACTCGACACCATTATCATCGACTTTAACCAGAGAGCCGAGGTTTTGATTTTGCGGGATGCGTGCCGAGCGGCCGGCCAAAGAGAAGATTTGAAAACCTCCGCTGTCGGTAAGTATCGGGCCATTCCAGGCCATGAATTTATGTAGTCCCCCTGTCTTTTCGACCGCTTCGGGTCCCGGACGCAACAGTAAATGGTAGGTATTGGCCAGGACAGTATTGGTGCCGGTCTGTTTGAGCTGCTCGGGAGTGATGCCTTTTACCGCACCGGCGGTTGCGACGGGCATAAAGACCGGGGTCTCGACCCTGCCGTGCGGCGTTGTTAACACGCCTTGCCGGGCCATGGAATTAGAGTCTGTATAGAGAACTTCGAAGTTAGCCATTTTACAATTCTCAGTTTACTACCGACTAACCGGCTATTCGTTGTTTTCCGATTCGTCAATAATCAATAGTCAATATTCTTGAGCCGGGGTAATAATGCGAAAGAATCTGGCGGGCGGTTCTGCCCCTTCTTGCCATAGCCTGGGCGCCGCACTGTCACATTCCTTCTCCGCGCCCCCAACCCCTTCCGGACAGAAAGGCCCATTTGCCTCCCAGATTTGCTATTTGGCAGATTGTGCTTTTGAACTTGCGCCCGGTCGGGTCGATTGTCAGCCGAAAGTCCTCAGCCCGCAGCAGGTCGCTTTTGCCGTTAGAGCCAGTGAGCTTGACCATTGTCAAGCGTGAGAAGCTTCCATAGTCACTTTGCCGGGCGGCTGTGATATTTGTGATTTTTCCGAGCCGTTTTAATTTCGAGTATCTCCGCAATAGTGCCGCTGAGACGTGAGCCTTGTCGAACTTCCGCATAGGCCAGAAGAGCAGGGTTGGTTTGGCTACATCCCTGCAATAAGGGCAGGGGACGCCGGTCAGCGGCTCAAAGGAATCGCCGAATACGTGTTTGCTGTTTTCGGTATGGCCGCCGCAGGTCGAGCTGTAGTACGCGGGAAAAATATCTTCAGTGCCGTCGGGTTGCCTGCAGATTAGTACCTGGCCGTATGTGTGTTCGACGGCCTTCCAAACCTGTGCTGATTCTGCACTGACGCCGAGATACAATTGATTGGCTGCCGTTCGCCGAAGGTCCCATCTGCGCTTTGTGCCAAAGCGTCTCTTGATGTACAGGCAATATGTCCTTGCGGCGATTGCCTGGGCCTCAAGGGCTGCCGATTCCCAGTAAGAGGGCATTTCAGCGCCTACTACGCCGGCTAAATAGGGCTCGAGCGGGACAATGTTTACAGCGGTCAGAGAATCACCGTCGCGATTTATTATAAGCTGCAGTTTGCCTCGATAGACGCTTCCATTTATGTTGAAGATGTGGGGGTTGTCGGGCAGGATGACTACCGAGTCGGTTTTATATGCCTGGCCGGCAATTGTTATCGTGCCGGCGGAGGCAGCTGCGTTTATAGGCAGATTGGGCTGATTGAGATGGGCCAAAGTAGTTTGAATTCGGCCGTCCAGAATAGTAAGGCGGTACGGTGATTTCAGGGTGCAGGCCTTTATATTTTCGAAGAGCAGGACCCTCACCCAGAACTGCTGGTCGACGTCCATTTGCGGGGTCGTCCGAACCAGCTGCCTTTCTGCGCAGCCGAAAAGTGCTGTCAGCAGGAGAAAGAACACCATCCCAAAACAGCACCTTCGGCGTTGCGGAGAAACATTGTTTTTGATTCCTTCGACTCCGCTCGGTATAAGCATGCTCGGGACAAATATGTCTGCAAGATGTTTTGATTTTAGAGTTTTGATTTTTAATCCAGGGTTCGCAGAGACAATCCGAGATTGCTTAAGGCTTTTTTGATCTCGTTTAAGCTCGTTACTCCGAAGTTCTTAACGCCGAGAAGCTCAGCTTCCGTTTTGTGTGTCAAATCGGCGATGGCATGGATCTTGAGCTTCTGCAGGCATTTTCGCGCGCGTACGGAAAGCTGAAGGTCGTCTACAGGGTTGCTCAGCAGCCCTCTGTCTTCGCCCTGCTCGATGTCAGCGGCGTCAAGAGCTTCTACGGGGGCCTGCTCACTTTCCTCCAGAACCATGCCGAGGCGCAGGCCTTTTGAATCGAGTATTACCTTGATTTCTCTAAGAGATGTTTCACCGAAGTTTTTGTACGACAACAGCTCCGCCTCGGTTATGTTCAGGAGGTCACCGACGGTTTCAATTTTCATCTTCTTGAGGCAGTTTCTGCTCCGGACCGAAAGCTCAAAATCGGAGATCGGCATTTCAAGAATTTGCGTCTTGCGGGTTTTCTTCTTTTCCTTTTCCTCATCGTAGTACATAGTCATGGAGCTTTCGATGTCCTTTTTGAAAAGGGCTGCTCTTTGATGGTTTGGATGGGATTCGAGCACCTTGTTAATACATTTGGATGCCTTGTCAAACTCGTCCATATCTTCATAAAGCACAGCCAGATTTATCAGGGCATTTACGTAAACGGGCGCGGTCGAGACTATCTGTTTGTAATAGTCGATGGCGGCTTCTTCATTGCCGTAAAGGTCGCAGCGATAGGCCAGGTGGAAAAGAGCTTTTTGGTGGTCAGGACATAGTTCGAGGGCGACCTTATAATTTTCCATTGCCTCGTCGTAAAGCCCCTGAGCTTCCTGAAGCCGGGCGAGCTGGTAGTGATATTCGGCGTTTACATTTTGGAAGTTCGCACAGTTTTTCAGTTCTTTTTCTGCGGCGTCAAAGTTTGAGGCATAACGATAAGTTGCAGCCTTTTCCAGCGTTACGCTTAAAGAGTCAGCCTCGTACCTGAGGCTGGCCTGCAGATTTTCAATAGCTTGCTCGAATTGGCCCAGTCGGCGAAGTGCGAAGGCTAAGTAAATGTATTTTTCCTTACAGTCCTGCGCTTTTTGCAGTTTTTCAACTGCTTTGTTGTTTTCCCCGATAATAAAAAGGCCTATTCCGGTCGCCAGGACGGCCTTGGCGGATGTCCGGGACATATTTGCCTCTACCTGCTCGCCGAAGGTAATTATGTTACTTTCACTGGAATGGACGAACTCGGAAAGTTTCCGGATATCGTCCATAGACGGCAGCTCATCAGCAAACAGGTCAATTTCACAACCTACAATTGGTTTCATAATGGCTTTGCTCCCCTAATAATTTGGATTAGCGTATGAACTTTTGTCCGTTTTCAATCCGGCCTTCGCCCCTTAGGGGCTATGGCGGAGTAGGCTTGGCTACTGTCGCCTCAGCAGGGGTATTATAAAAGCTGAAGCGGGATTTGCAATACCTATTTTAGTTTGCCTTTATGTGGCCAACAGCAGGGTCAGAGTCATGTATATGGCAACGCTTATCGAATCATTTGCGGTGGTAACCAGTGGGCCGGAACTTATGGCCGGGTCTATACCGATTCGGCGGAAAAGAAAGGGCAGAAATAACCCGAGCGTCGTGGCAACCATAATCGCCGAGAACATTCCAATCCCGAACGCAGAGACGAATCGGAGGTGCTCAACAAAGTTGGCATCTGAGGGGTTGCCGAGCAGCGCCGGCAAAAACGCGCGAATGAGCGCACCTATTATTCCACAGCTTATCCCTACTAAAAGAGCGATTCGTGCTTCGCGTGTGAAGACCTGGCTTAATCTCAGGGCGGCAAGGTGGCCGGTCGCAAGCCCGGAGACCACTATAGCGGAAGTTTGAAGTCCCGCATTGCCGCTGATAGCTGCTATCATCGGCACAAAGGCGACCGCAACGACATAAATCATTGGGTTATAGTTCTTGAAAAACATCATAACCAGAGCGGTAACTCCCGTTCCAATCAGACACGGCAGCAGCCACGTCATTCGGATGCGAGCGGCGTGGAAGACAGAAACATCTTCCAGCTCGTCGGCATCCGTGCCGGCCATAGCGTAGAGGTCCTCTGCTGCTTCTTCTTCTGCGACCTCAATGATACGGTCGGCTGTGATTCGGCCGATGAGTTTGTGATTCTTGTTGAGCACCGGCACGACAATCAGGTCGTTCTTGCTGAATATGTTTCGAACCTCTTCCTGGTCGGCATCGGCGGTAACGTAAATGGTGTCTGGGTCTACAAGGCTGCTTATCTTCGTGTTTGCCGGGCTGGTCAGCAGCAGGCGGATACGAACGTCGCCGAGGAACTTGCCGGCTTTGTCAACTACATACACCGAAAAGAAATCCTCGTCAATTTCAACGGCTCGGATTTTATCGACAGCTTCCGTGACGGTTGCGTCTTCCGGAACGCTTATAACAACGGGGTCCATAATACCGCCAGCGGAGTCCTCGGAGTATTTCATCAGGTCTTTGATTTTCGCGGATTCTTCAGGAGCAATGTGTTCGAGGACTCTGGTGATTTGCTCTTCGGGTAGTTCTGCAAGCAAATCGGCGGCGTCGTCGGGGTCCAGCCGGCAAACAAGGCTGCTCAATTCCTCGGCCCTGAAAAGTTCGAACAGCTCCGCTCTTGTGGCTTCGTCAACCTTTTCCAAAACCTCGGCTGATAGCTCCTTATCCAGGACATTGAAGATGATACGTCTTTGCTCGTTGTCGAGAAGTTCAACTACCTCAGCAATGTCACTGCTGCGGTGCTTGTTGAGCAGTGAGCTTAGATTCTGGGTCTGGCCTGTCTCAAGCAGGACATTAACCTGACGCAATAATTGTTTTTGTTTTTGTGCCATTGACGTATGCGAGTCCGATTAAGGGTCAAAGTTACCTGCCTGCGGGATAACATAAAGCAATTTTTTCCATAAGGCAATTGTTTTCTATCTTGATTTACGCCGGAAAAGCCGGCCCCTGCAGGACCGAATCTAAATCAAAGGGAAAATATTTTGGACATCCTGCGATTTTGCTTTAAAATAACATGCGAAGATGTCCGATGCTACTCTGCGAAGTAGCGGTTCGCTACGTAGCACGAGAGATTTTAGTAAAGAGCGCAGACACGGATTTTCATTGAGGGTTATGCGATGAAGGGTTTTGTTTGTAGCGGCTTTGGTATTCTTGTGGTATTGGTATGCCTCTGCGGTGCTGCGCCTGAGCCGGCTGTCGTGCCGGGGCCGGATGTCTGGACGGTTGACGTCGGGTTTGAACATCCGGAGCAAATTATGTTCAGGTCAGGTCATTACGACCAGCCCGAGCGGTTTTGGTACATAATATTAACGCTCACCAATAAGACGGCCCGCGACGCTGAATTTTATCCGAAGTGCGAGCTGATGACCGACACTTTCGAGATTATACCGTCCGGTCACCGTGTACCGGCAGCGGTTTTCGAGCGGATAAAAAGACGACACCGGGCGAAGTACCCGCTGCTTGAACTTTTGGAAAACGCCGGCAGCAGAATACTGCAGGGTGCCGACAATGCCAAAGATGTTGCGATTATCTGGCGCGATTTTGACGCCAAGGCCAAGAGCATAAAGCTCTTCATGGCTGGCCTGAGCAACGAGACGGTTGTTTTTGACCATCCCGTGGCCAGGGACGAGGAGAGAAAACCCATCAAGGTTTTTCTGCGAAAGACGCTCGAGTTGAGTTACAAACTGGGCGGCGACCCAGCGTTTAGGTCTGATGTCAAATTGCTGTTCGCAGGGAAACGCTGGATTATGAGGTAGAATTCCTTAAATCGCCGTCTGTCGACAAAAGCGTACCTCTCCAGCCTCAAAGATTATTACCCCCGTTCTCAAGGTCGCCCGAGCTATCAGGCTGGAGAGGCTTAGTAGAGGGGTACTAGTGCTTATACTATATATTGTACCCCAAATTAAGTACAAATGTTCTGGGGATAAACCTGATTTTGGCGCTCGAAATCCCTTAGCTGCTGTTACGGGGAGGATTCGAAAGCTATCACGGCCGGGCATTTCGCCAGCGGAGATTTTTGTCGACGGCTGCGGCAGTAACTGAGCCTTCACCGTGCTCAGGCTGACAATGGAAGTGTTTTATGACAGCGGGGACACCTGACCTTATTGGCCTTGAAATTCGGGGGGATTTTTAGTTTTAGGCCGCAAACACAAGTCAAAAAGACAAAGCCGTTGACCCTTCGCATAATGTCGCCGACCTGACGGAACTGCTTTTCGAGACGCTCTTTCTTCTTTATTTGGGCTGAAGCCTCGCGTAATGCAACATCCTCCTTGGTCAAAGCAGTAGGGGGGATGACGGTTTTTGTGTGTGTTACTTCACTGTAAGAATCCGAGTAGTCTTTGAAGGAAGCACCGCCAGTCATATTACGCAGGATTTTTACCCTTTCGGAAATCGGCGGGTGAGTGCTGGTTAAATCCGACAATTTTCTCTGCCTTTTTTTCTTGAAAGGATTAACGATGTACATCGGGGCGGTGATTTTGTTGACTGTGGTCAATTGTGGCGACTTGTCGCTGGCGATTTTCTCAAGTGCGCTTGCAAGACCTTCAGGGTAGCGCGTTAATCGGGCGGCGCCGGCGTCGGCGAGGTATTCACGCCTTCTTGAAAGAGCAAAATATAGCAGATACGCCATCAAAGGTGCGAGAATGGCAGCGGCGATTGCAACTATCAGCATAATAAGCTGTGCCTGTCCGCCGCCTGCGCCACCGGCTGAATATCTTCGTCGGCTGCCGGTCATTGAGCTGTAGAACATACCACGCAAAAAGATATGCGAGAGTAAGACGATTGAGCCGAGCATTATTCCTGCCAGGGTGACGAAGAGTATGTCACGGTGGAGTATGTGGCTTATTTCGTGTGCGATGACGCCCTGGAGTTCATCGCGGTTGAGCCGGCCGAGCAGCCCTGCAGTTACGGCTACCGAGGCAGTTTGAGGATTTCTGCCGGTCGCAAAGGCATTTGGAGCGGGGTCGTTAATGATGTAGATTTTGGGCATCGCAGGCAAACCCGCGGCGATTTTCATTTCCTCAACCACGTTGAACAACTGCGGATGAACATCGTGGGTAACGGGCTTTGCTTTGCTGGCAGCTAAGAGGATTGCATCACCCTGTGAAAGGCTTATCAACATCAGGACAAGCCAGATTGTCAGCGCGATTACAAGGCCGAAGAACCCGCCCTGCGGTCCGAAAAAACCTAAGCCGATGAAGAAACCCAGAAGCAGAAGAACCGCCGCCATAAGCGTCATCAGCACAACGGAGTTTCTCTTATTTGCTCTGATTAGCTCCCACATCGTTGTCTGAACCGATTAAGAGAAACTTACCTTTGGGACCTCGCGCTCAGCGGCGCTCTCAAGCTCGAAGAAGTCGCGCTTGCCGAAATTGAACATATTGGCAACAATGTTCGAAGGGAACATCTGAATCTTGTTGTTAAAGAACAGCACCTGGTCGTTGTAGCTCTGGCGTGCGAAGGAAATTTTGTTTTCGGTGCTGGTCAGCTCTTCCTGGACGGCCAGAAAGTTCTGGTTGGCTTTGAGGTCCGGATAGTTTTCGACGACCAGCATAAACCTGCTCAGCGTTTCACCGAGAGCGCCTTCTGCTTTTGAAGCTTCGGAGACGGTTTTAGCGCCCATAGCCTGACTTCGGGCATTGGTAATGGCTTCGAAGGTTTCGCGCTCGTGCTTCATATAGCCCTTGGCGGTCTCGACGAGATTGGGAATCAAATCGTGGCGGCGCTTTAACTGGACGTCAATCTGCGACCAGGAGTTGTCGACTTGGTTGCGCAGCCGAATTAAGGCGTTGTAAACGCCGATTACAGAAATAATGAGCAGCACAACGATAACAGCAACAACAATTAGTGCTGGCATATCTTCTCCCCTTTAATAAGATTTTTTTTGCTTTTGTATTATCGGAGTTTTTTAATTATGATTACCGAGACGACAGCAACGACACCGATAACCAGAAATATAATACTCATTGTACTCATAGTATTTCTCCTTATTAAAAAAGTTATTGTTTGTTTGCGTTTTGTTCTGAGCTGAACATATCAGCTAACAGTTGTTGGATTTTATTATCTTTGTCGAGTTGAGCTCTGTCAATGACCTCTGGCAGTTCACCTTTGTCGAACCACAGGCCGTCGCCTTTGGTGCATTTATCTATAAGCAGGGTGGGCGTTGCTTTGCCGATGATGATTTTTTGCATTTTTTTGTCACAGATGGGACACCTTCTGGGCCTTTCGGTGCAGTTTGAGTCGATTTCGAATGAATCGAGCAGTTGTTTGGATTTTTCCGGGTCGCCAAGCAGCAGTTCAAGCTCGCCGGCGTCGAGCCAGATACCGCCGCAGTCGATGCAGTGGTCAATCTCGACTTCGGCAAGCTCGAGTGTAATCATCGCATTTTTGCAAACCGGACAATCCACGCACGTTCTCCGCTGAAGTATCAAATTACCGCGGTCATATTACATTCGCCGGCCTTTCAGGTCAAGAAAAGACTCGAGATTTGCTCTTGACGGTGAAAATTGTCGCGGCTATTATGAATCGCAATTGCAAGGGTCGCTTGCGAAAAGCGGCCTGACCTCGCTCCGCCGGAGCGCTTCGCAAAGGCGAGCAATTAAAGGCTGAGGGATGATAGTCGACTGCCACACACACATAGGTGCTGCCGACAGTGATGCCGGGACATCTGAGCATCTTACAGCGGCAGAGACAGTGGATGTCTGTATAGTATTGGCTGAGCCGGAAGATTCGGGCCGGGAGGTCAATAATAGGTTGTCTGAGTACGTCGCCGAGCATCGAGGGAAAATGGTGGGCTTTGCGTTTGTGGACCCAACAAAAGATTCCGTTAGTGTCAAGGATGTGACGTCGCTGACCGGCAAGCTTGGCCTTAAAGGTGCTGTTCTTTACTGCTGTGCCTGTGGTTTTCATCCGGCCCACAGCAGGGCGATGCGCTTTTACGAATCTGCATGTGAACTTGGACTGCCGGTCTTTTTCCATAACGGAGGGGTTCTCGGCACCGATGCGGTTCTGGATTACGCCCAGCCATACCTTCTGGATGAGGTTGCCAGAGAATTTCGCGCTTTGAAGATTATCGTCGGCATGATGGGAGTGCCTTTTGTTGAACAGACATTGTGCCTGGCAGCCAAACACGAAAACGTCTATGCGGACTTGACGATTGAGCCGGGCAATGTCTGGCAGGTCTATAATATGGTCGTGGCGGCGCACGAACGTGGCGTAATGGACAAGCTGCTGTTCGGCAGCGGCTATCCAGCCGGTAACGTCCAGCAGTGTATGGAGACGCTGCTCGGCTTTAACAAGCTTCTGGCTGATACGAATCTGCCGACGGTTCCGCGCGGGGCCATTCAAAACATCATTGAACGCGACACGCTGGCACTGCTTGGAATAGAGAAATAGATGGCGGAGCTTTTGGAAGAGCAACGGGAGAGTTGGGGGACGCGAGGCGGATTTATTCTTGCCGCGGTCGGTTCTGCGGTAGGTTTAGGTAATTTGTGGGGGTTCCCATATAAACTCTACAGCTACGGCGGCGGTGCATTTCTGATTCCGTATATAGTTGCCCTGCTTCTGGTTGGCATTCCTCTGATGATTCTTGAATTCAGTCTGGGACATTTCACTCAGCGGGCGGCACCCGATGCCTTCAAAAGCGGACACAGGGGTTTTGAAGTTGTGGGATGGTGGGGGATTATTCTGGGGTTTGTGATAGTTACGTACTATACGGTGATCCTTGCGTACTGTTTTAGTTTTCTGTACTTTAGTGTGCAGGGAATATTGGCCGGTGGACAACTGCCGTGGGCAGGCGAAGGGCTCGAAGGCGTCGAGAAAGCCAAGAGTTTCTTTAATGACACATATCTGGGTAAAATCGAGGCGCCGGCGCTCGGTAATATTCGATGGAATATCTTTTGGCCGTTGGTCGTGACCTGGCTGGCGATGTACCTTTGCATTTTCAAGGGGGTCAGACTTGTGGGCAGGATTGTTTGGCTGACGGTCCCTCTGCCGTGGCTGATGCTGCTTATACTTGCCGTGCGGGGTCTGACGCTGGAAGGCAGTATGCAGGGGCTGGCTTATTATCTGGACCCCGTGTGGTCGGAGCTTGCCAAACCTGTTACGTGGCGTTATGCATTCGGGCAGGTGTTCTTTTCATTGAGTCTTGCGTTCGGCGTTATGATTACATATGCCAGCTTTCTTCACAGAAAGAGCGATATAAATAACAACGCAGCGATAATAAGTCTTGCTGACTTTGGGACAAGTTTTGTCGCAGGACTTGCGGTTTTTGCGACACTTGGTGGGATGGCTTTTGTAACTCAGCAGGCGGGTAATCCGGTTGCGGTTGAAAATGTGGCTGAGGCAGGGCCGTCACTGGCTTTCGTGGCGTTTCCTTATGCGCTGGCGCAGCTGCCTTACTCGGCGTACTTTAGCTTTGTATTCTTCTTTGCCCTTGTTACGCTTGGAATCGACTCGGCGTTTTCGATTACCGAATCGGTTCTGGCGAGTATTGTTGATAAAACAGGGTGGCGAAGGAGTATCGTCCTGCCTGTGATGAGTGCAGTGGGACTTATCTTCGGGCTGATTTATATTACCAGGGGCGGCCTGAACTGGCTTGAAACGATAGATGGATTTGTCAACGGCACGAGAGGTATAGCGCTGCTGGGCATGCTGGAGTGTATGGTTCTGGGCTGGCTGTGGCGAATCGGAATATTGAGGCATCACGCAAACTCGCGAAGCGACTGGAAACTCGGCAAATGGTGGGATTATATGATTCGACTGGTGATTCCGATACTACTGGGTACGCTTTTCTTCTGGCAGCTTTTCGATGATATAAACCGCGAAAGCGGCTTTTTGAGAACTCCACAGGGCAAATGGATACTGGAGAACTGCGTTGGAGTGGGCGTCTTAGTGCTGGCGCCTGTGATTGCGATTGTTTTCAGTTTGGTCAAAGGTCGTCGGGATGCTGAAATACCACCTCACGAAGAACGAGTTCTGGAGACCAGAGCCAGACTTGGGGGGGTGATAGCACTTGCGTTGGCGCTGATTCCGGCAGTGCTGTATATAGCATCGTTTAACATTGCTACGCTGTCTTTGGTAAAAAATATCGTACTTTGGGCATTGCTGATTGGTGGGGTTATTTCGATAGTGTTAAGTAACCGCATTGTAGAGAAGTGTAATACTTCAACTACCCAAGCATCATGGCTGGCGAGATGGGCGGGGGTACTCGCAACGATGAATGTGAGTGCATTTATTGCGGCAGTTCTGTTTCAATTAACGCGCACGGTAAAGATTAGAGAGGTTGTGCCCATCCGTAATAAGTTGAGCGGCGTTTCGTATGTAATCCTTGCGGTGGTATTTTTGATTATAATAGGTGGTCTGGGATGGTGTTTTTACAGGGCTTTGGCGGTTGCCAATCTCAGCGCAGAGATTCAACGTCCTGACCAGATTGACGATTGAAGAGCAACTTCCAGCCGGGAATTGACGAGCAGAAGCCCTTATTTGAAGCCGTCCACGCCACCGCAGGTGTATTTCTCACACGCCTTTTCCAGGTCCACACTGCTTATGTTTGCCAGCGTGCAGAGCCACGCAAATACATCAGCGAATTCTTCTTCTTTGTTTTGCTGACCCTTCTCTGTAAGTGCGGTAGCAAGCTCGCCCACTTCTTCGATGAGCCACATGAATGTCGCAGGGATTCCTCTTTCCTGGTCGCGTTTCTTATATCTATCCGCGATTAGCTGCTGAAATTCACCAATACGCATTATTTTGCCGGCCGACTACTGTCCAAGCAGGTCCGAGAGTTTGGTTTTGTCGAAAACGGCTCTTGCCTGAGCAAGGGCTTTTGCGTAGCTTGCTTCAGAACGAGATGCGAATTTTTCTCTGCCTGCATGCTCGGCCAGGTTCAACTGGCTTATCATAGGTCCTTCAACAGCCTCGATAATCTGAAGCATTGTGATTTTTTTAGTTGGTTTAGCCAGTGAGAAGCCTCCTCGAGGACCTCTTTTGCTTCGCAGCACATTCGCTCTGACCAGCTGCTGCAGTATCTTGAGCAGATATTCCAAAGGTATGTTGTACTCTTTGGATATGGTCTGTGACAGGATAATACCTTTGTCTGAGTGCTTGGCGATATAGCCGACCGCCAGCAAGCCATATCCTGTTGATCTACTGATTTTCATTTTAGCCTCCTTTAAAATGGATTAACAATTATGGTTTATCGTCATGATTCAAGCGATTTTCGACATAGTAACATATCTACGATTATACATCTTATCAGGAAATTCCTTATTTTGGTAGTTAAAATACCTTATACGAAAGTTTGTTGGTAATCAACTCCCGTTTTTGCTTTCGCCTGCCGCCTCGTCTTGCAACGAGAGTCGCTGAGGCAGGCAAGAAAGCACGGAGCGGTCGAATCCCAGCCAGCCTGTAACCGCCGGTCGCGTTTAAACTACTTTTTAGCCTTTTTTCCCAAAATACCCGATTAATTGTCGTTTTTGCCTTGCTGCAAAGGCCTAAGGGGATAAACCATGCTGAGCATCATCTGCGTTCGCCGGGGCCTTTGGAGGGCCGTCGCTGCGGATATGCAGGGGGGCAAATGTTTACAGGGATTGCCGGTTCTCTGCTTTTGTTATCCACACAGCGGACTAAAGTAAGGTTTTTTGCCTTAAGAAGCCGATATGATTCCTGGAACATTGCTGATTTACAGGGATTTTTTAGAAAAGCAATAAAATTCTTAAAATTTCGTCAAATGCCCAAAAAGCTTGACATCCAAATTGTTCTGATGTAGGATTTCGGCACAATTTTGCAGTTTTTCAAGGAGATTGTTATGGAGCTGATTAAGCCCAGAATAGCTGTTGAGTATGCCCGGAACGCAACAATAGTTACTTTTACCGACGAAAAAATCCTCGAGGAGCATGACATTGGCGCACTTCAGGACTCAATCATGGCTGTTATTGAGTCCGCCTCCGGCGGAATGAATCTGATTTTGGATTTTAGTAAGGTTCAATTTCTCTCCTCAGCTATGTTAGGGCTTCTAATCAGGATCAGCAAAAGGGTTTACCAGCGCGACGGCCAGCTAAGGCTTTGTAATATAAGCCCGAAGATATACGAAATTTTCAAAATAACGCGACTGACCAAGATCTTTGATATATATCCCAATGTGGAAAGCGCCAGTGAAGGTCTGCCTGAATCGGACCGGCCCTGACCTTTCAGGCCTGACTATCTGGCGGTGGACGCTTTGCAGTTAAGCAGTGGCTAACGATTAGTAATCCTGCTTTTCTGTGCCGCG
>Ga0114918_10003748_pt1 | contig 13300 bp, 12 predicted proteins | sample LantaG_FD_87015 | JGI IMG/M metagenome (GOLD analysis project Ga0114918, IMG submission 87015) | Deep subsurface microbial communities from Baltic Sea to uncover new lineages of life (NeLLi) - Landsort_02402 metaG | ecosystem: Environmental > Aquatic > Marine > Oceanic > Sediment | place...
CGGGCACGCTCCCTTCACAAGGCAGCCCAAATCATCGTCGATACGCACCATGGCGAACTGCCGGCCGACGTCACAGCGCTGCGACGCCTGCCCGGCATTGGACCCTACACCGCCGGCGCCATTGCCAGCATCGCGTTCGGCATACCGGCTCCAGCTGTGGACGGCAACGTCCGGCGGGTAATGGCCCGGATGCTCGCCAAGCCCACACCAAGCAGGGTGGTTTTGGAGAATGCGGTTGGCCTGTGGATGCCGGAGGATACTGCGGGCCCCTTCACCGAGGCGCTGATGGAACTTGGCGCCACCGTCTGCTCGCCGCGGTCGCCGAAGTGTCCGCTCTGCCCGTGGCAAGCCTTGTGCCGCGCACGGGAGCTTGGGCAGCAAGAAGCCTACCCGGCGCCCAAGCCCCGTAAGGCCATCCCCCACTACGATGTGGCAGCCGCCGTCACACTACGAAATGGGCCCAACAATGCCGGCACAGAAGTCTTGGTCGCACAGCGGTGCCAGGACGATATGCTCGGAGGGCTGTGGGAGTTTCCGGGCGGCAAGCGCGAAGCGGCAGAGTCGCTACCCAAGGCCCTTCACCGGGAATTGCGCGAGGAGATGGGCATCGAGATTGAAGTCGGCGAGTCGCTGACGACCGTCAGGCACGCCTATACCCATTTCCGCATCACCCTGTACGCCTTCATCTGCGCACTCAGGAACGGCGCCCCCCGGTGCATCGAGTGTCAGGACTTCAAATGGGCATCCCTGGCCGAGGTGCAGGCACTGCCTATGGCGGTCACCGACCGCAAGATCGCGGGAGCCCTGGAAGCGTGGCTTGAGGCACCCCCGCAGCTGCGAGGCAACTGACGTCTCAGCATGAGCGGAAGCTGCGGCTGCCGGCTATGAAGCCGCGCCGCGGGACTCCCCTAGGGCCCAAGCTCGCGGAAATCGGGGTGTGGCGCCGACGATCCCTCCCGCAGCACCATCAGCATCTCATTGTGGATCTTGCCGTTGCTGACCACGACCTCGCCCTCCGTTATAACACGATCGTAGCCGCCGGTGAAGTTGGAGAACCGGCCACCGGCCTCCTCCACCAGCAGTAGTCCGGCCGTCACGTCCCATGGGCTCAGTCCCGGCTCCCAATACCCGTCAAAGCGGCCATTGGCCACATAGGCCAGATCCAGGGCCGCCGACCCCGCCCGCCGCACACCCTGAGAACGCCGCAGGAAGTTGTCCAGCACACGGCTGTTGTTGTCCGCGACTACGCGCCGCGAATAGGGGAAGCCGGTCGCGAGGAATGCAGCCGACAGGGAATCAACCGCCGATACGTGGATCTCAGCGCCGTTGCAGTGCGCGCCCTCCCCGCGGCGAGCCCAGAACGTCTCATCACGGAGTGGGTCGTAGACCACGCCGACCTGGATCAAACCGCCGGCCAACAGCCCAATCGAGACACTGAAGTGCGGGAAACCGTGGGCGAAGTTGTTGGTGCCATCCAGCGGGTCAACCAGCCAGATCGGCTCAGGAATGGCCAGTCTCTCAGCATGGCCCTGGCTGCCGCCGGACTCCTCCCCATGGATCCGATGTTGGGGAAAGGCCGCCCGAAGTCGCGATATGATGATGGCCTCAGCTGCCCGATCGGTCTCCGTGACCGGATTGACAGCTCCCTTGTAGCCTACCTGCCCTGCGGAGCCGTAGTTCTTGCGAATTAGGGCACCGGCTTCGTGCGCGATGTCGATGACGGTTTCGAGCGTCGTGGATGGTATGGCGGGGAGCAACTCAGGCAAGCTCAATCTCCCACGATCCGATGCCACAGCGCAGTCCAGAAGGGCTCTGCGGTGGGCTCGGGCGTTGGCGTCCCGGTTGCCGGGACGCGGACCGTCGGACTGGGTGTCACCGGTACTGAGACAATCAGAACGTCGCCCGGCAACGCCATCTTGGCATGGCTCTTGGCCCAGTCCTCGACATACTCGTCGCTCTGAACGTAGGCCATCTGCGCCCTCAGCGCGTCCTGTTCCATCTGCGCCGCAGTGAGCATCGGCTCCAGTGTGGCGAGTTCTGCCGTCAGCGCCTGATTTGTCTGCCAAGCGTGCGAGAAAGCCGACACCATCAAGATCACCAGAGCTACCAACCCTCCCCAGAGCAACCAAGAGACCCGATGATTGGTGATCAGCTGCTTCGTCGTCGTCTCCTTCGTCTCTGTCTTCGCCATCCTGACCTCTGTTCTGTGGGCGCGCGTCAACTGCGCTGGAGCGAACCGGCAACGCCAAGCAATGATCATCCAGCAACCTACACAATAGTATAACACTCACGGTGAGTATCCACAATACGTCATCACGATGGGCAGGTCCAAACTCGCTCAAATCATCGCCACGGCAGGTATTCTTGCTTTTCAGGGTTGGAAGGTTTTCGTTAGGCCATCGCAAGGGTTTCTTAGGTGTTTGTTAATGGGATGCGCTTTAATGAACACGAATGTCAATCGGACTCATCGGAAGGAGATCTATGCTGCAGGCGAATAGTCCAGTTCCCCTTTACAGACAACTCTACTATCAATTGCGTCGGGCGATCGAGGAAGGCGAATTCGAGGTAGGACGGAAATTACGTTCAGAGAGGCAATTGGCTGCCGACTACGGCATCAGCAGGCTCACAGCCCGAAGGGCATTCGACATCCTGAGACAGGAAGGCTATGTCCGCGCGTATCAGGGCAAAGGCTGCTTTGTGGCCCACAGCGCATCGCACATCCATGATAGTGCGGCAGTCGAGGGATTCAACGCGGCCACAATCCGCCGTGGTATGACGCCCACCAGCCGGGTCCTGAGCTGCAGCGTCGTGCCGGCCAACACCAAGTGGTAAGCCACTTGCACATCGAGAAATGTGAGAAGACCGTCCGCATCCGCCGGCTGCGGCTGTGCAACGACATACCGGTAGCGCTGGACACGGCATATCCGCCGTACCCGCTATGCGAACCCTTGCTGGACATCGATCTGGAGAAGCAGTCGCTCTACCGCTCCCTCGAGATGCAGTTGCACATCCGGCCAGCCTACGCCAAGCAGACGATCCGGGCCACGCTCGGGAAAGACAACGACCTCTCGTTGCTCGGCCTAAGAGCCCCAGCCGCCGTGTTGCGGCTTCAGAGACAGACGTACGACAGCCAGGGGCAAGTAATCGAGTTCCTCGACGCCGTCTATCGTCGCGACATGCACGATCTGCATCTCTTCCCTTATAGAGCCGCGGGATAGAGCCACCTCGGTTCTTCTCTCCTCCTTGCCCTGTGAGTTGTCATAGCTCACAGGGCATCTTTGTTGCCATGGACGAATATGGTCCGGGATGGCTTACCTACAGTCTCGATCGAGCGGAATAGCTTGGTCGGGTATCCGGTTCCATCCCGCCCGCATCCCAGGGCTATCGCATCTTGTCAGGCTCCCGGGCAGAATCTGTCATCCCGAACGGGTCATGCAGACGAGACACTATGCACAGCCATACAGTGAGGGATCTTGTGATACGTTGGCGATAGCCTCAGCATCACAAGATCCCTCACTTGCCCGAACTCGCGTTCAGGCTGAGTGCCATACCCGTTCGGGATGACAGCCGCTGTGTGAGGGGCTGAGATGCGTACGCCCTGGCCCGCATCCCTTGTCGACGCCCCATTACCCAGTACAATGGCTGCATCTCAACAACACGTAGATCACATTCTTGAGGTATCCGCCTTGACCAAGACCCAACCTAACATCGCTGCCGTCATCCTTGCTGCCGGCGGCTCTACACGCTTCGGACGACCGAAGCAGCTGTTAGCCTGGAATAACAGACCCCTGATCGCACAGGCTGCTGATGTAGCCTGGTCGGCCGGACTGGATCCAGTTATCGTCGTCGTTGGCGCCTATGCCGACACCGTCATCCCCGCGCTGGCTAACAGACCGGTGCGCATCGTCCGCAACTATCGGTGGCAGGAGGGGATGAGCAGCAGTCTCCACGTGGGTATCGCAGCACTCCCACCGGACGTTGACGCCGCCATCTTCATGCCCATCGACCAGCCCCTGATCACGCCCCAACTCTTACAGATGTACATGCACCGCCGGCAAGAGACAGGCACCGGCATACTTGTGCCGCAAACCTCGGAGGGGCAGGTTGGTACACCGGTGCTCTTCGCAAAGCGCTATTTCGAGGAGTTGGCCTGCCTATCCGGCGACGTCGGCGGGCGCTCTCTCTTCGCCAAACACGGCGACGACATCGCCTATCTGCCCATCTCAGACTCAGCGTGGATGACCGATGTTGACACTCCGGAAACCTATGAACAGCTCCAGATCTCGACCGGCACAGCTTCCGGCAGGCTGGACCTCAGCCGCATTCGCGGCGTGGTCTGTGACATGGACGGCGTGCTGTGGCGAGGCCAGACCGCATTGCCGGGATTGGATGATTTCTTCCGGCTGATCCACGACCGAGACCTGCAGTACATGCTGGTCACCAACAACTCCAGCCGGACACCGGCCCAGTACGTCCACAAGCTGGCGGAGATGGGTATCAGTACGACCACCGACCACGTTTTGAATTCTGCGATTGCAGCAGCGCGTCATATCGCCGATAGGCAGCCGGGCGCAAGCATTTTCGCCATCGGCGGCCCCGGCGTGAAGGATGCTGCCATAACGCACGGTCTGGAATTCCATAACGAAGCCGACACTGAGGCGGTCGACTATGTCGTCGTGGGCTGGGATCGGGATCTCACGTGGGAGAAACTGGCCACGGCGACCCGTCTGATCCTCAACGGGGCTACCTTCATCGGCACCAACCCCGACGAAACATTCCCCCTGGAACACGCACTGGCACCGGGCAACGGCGCCCAAACTGCGGCTCTGACCGCGGCAACAGGCATCGAACCTGTCATGGCCGGAAAACCCGCAGGGCCACTGTACCAACAAGCCATGCAGCGCATGCACACGACGCCGTCGACCACATTGGTACTCGGCGATCGGCTGGACACGGACATCCTCGGAGGTATTCGCCTGGGAATGCCGACCGCGCTGCTGTTGACAGGCATTTCGCAGGCCCACGAACTCGAACACTCTCCCATCCTCCCGACTATCGTCATCAAGGATCTTCCCACGTTGGTGCGGACGTGGCGCACGACCTGCTGCCAATCAAGCCAGCCACACACGGTGCGAGAATAGAAAGGGAGACCCATGCCACGGAAAAGACCAAACCTTCTTGATCTTGATTATGGCGAGCTGGAGTCGCTGCTTGAGAGTGTGGGACAGCCACGGTATCGCACCGACCAGATCTGGCAATGGCTATACAAGCAGCTGGTCACCGATATTCAGGACATGACCTCGCTCCCCAAAGCGCTGCGGGCCAAACTCGAGGAAGTGTCCGTCCTCGACACGCCACGGGTACTCGCCACGCAGGAATCCCTGACCGGAGAGACACGCAAGGACCTGCTGGAGATGCACGACGGCGAGCAGGTCGAGGTCGTCCTGATGCGGTACATCGAGAGGCGCACGGTCTGTGTATCAACCCAGGTTGGTTGCGCCATTGGGTGCCAATTCTGCGCAACAGGGCAGATGGGGTTCCAGCGAAATCTCAGCAGCGGCGAAATCGTCGCGCAGGTATTGCACTTTGAGCGCGCACTCCGAGCCCAGGGCCAGAGAGTGACCAACGTCGTCTTTATGGGAATGGGTGAGCCCCTGTTGAACTACGACAATACCCTTGCCGCCATCACTCGCCTTATGGACCCGGATGGCCTGCAGCTGGGCCAGCGGCGTATGACCCTCAGCACCGCCGGCATAGTCACCGCAATCCGCCGCTTTGCCAAGGAGAAACTCCAGGTCAATCTTGCCGTTTCGCTCCACGCAGCAACAGACGAATTGCGGGCCGAGTTGATGCCGGTCGACCAGCGCCACGGCCTGGACGCACTCTTCGCGGCGGTCCATGAATACATCAAGCGGACCAATCGCCAAGTAACGTTCGAGTGGGCCCTGATTGATGGCGTGAATGATACGCCGGAGCAGGCAGCGGCGCTCGCGGCCCGCATCGCCGGGATGCTGGTTCACGTCAACCTGATCCCGCTGAATCCAACCGACGGCTATCCGGGCCAGCCCTCATCCGAGGAACACATGGCGGCCTTCACTGACATTCTGGATCGTCGGCACATCCCCTATACGCTGCGACTGGCTCGCGGCGGCGATATCCAGGCCGGCTGCGGTCAGCTGCGCGCCGGAATACACCACCAATCCTCCTGATCGTCAGATAAGTGTCAGGTTAACGTCAAGTACACAAGGTATGAAAATAGTACACTATCATCGTACGGAATCGGGGACCGTGCAGAGATTCTCCTCCTTCTGAAAAACCGGGGGTTGTTGGGACACCCCCGGTTTTTCCTTGCCACAAAGCGGAAACGCTCTCTGACTTGAGAGCGTTTCCGCTTTGTGGCATATGACAGGTGTCTCCCCCTCCCAGAGGCGTCAAACCTTGCCTGATATAGCATCCATGATAGACTACCTGTGACTATCGGAGGCACGAATGGGGCAAGCGCTATACCGTAAATGGCGCCCACAGACGTTTGACGACGTCGTGGGACAGGAACACATTGTGCAGACGCTGCGCTATGCCCTGCGGACCGGGCATATCCATCACGCGTACCTGCTGGCCGGCCCCCGTGGCACCGGAAAAACCACCACCGCGCGCTTGATCGCCAAAGCCGTCAACTGCCTGGCACCGGAAGACGAGCGTCCCTGCAACCGGTGTGAGATCTGCGCCGCGATCGGCGCAGGACGGTTGATGGACCTCATAGAGATCGACGCGGCCTCCAATACAGGTGTCGACAACATCCGCGACCTGTTGGAGAAAGTGGGGTTCCTCCCCACGCAGGCGACCTACAAAGTCTATGTCGTCGACGAGGTGCATATGCTCTCGACGCAGGCCTTCAGCGCACTCCTTAAAACGCTTGAGGAACCCCCGGAACACGTGATCTTTGTCCTTGCCACAACAGAGCCCCACAAGATTCCCGAGACGATTCTCTCTCGATGCCAGCGATTTGAATTCCGCCGGATCCCACTTAAGGCTCTGGTGGGGCGTCTGGACACCATCGCAAAAGCAGAATCGGTGGATGCCGAACCACAGGCACTGGAGATCATAGCCCGCGCCGCGACCGGTAGTATGCGCGACGCCATCAGCCTGTTCGACCAGATGGCGGCAAATGGCACGATCACCGCGGACTATGTGCGCACGATGCTGGGGGCAGAACGCCGCGAAGTAGTGCAAGATCTCCTACGAGCCTGGATCGACCAAGACCTGACGGAAGGGCTACAGATCATCAACGGCGCCATCGACGGCGGCGCCGATCCGCGGCAGTTAGCCCGCCAGACGGCGGATTTCCTGCGAGGACTGCTGATGATGCGGCTCGGCGCCGGCCACACGTGGTCCGATCCCACCGAAGATGAGCGCGAACGGCTGGCAGGGATGGCAAGCAAGACCGATCCTGACCATCTGGTCAAGGCTATACGCTTGTTCAGCGAGGTGGCGGCCAAACAACGTACCGGCTGGCAGCCACAGCTCCCGCTCGAGCTGGCCTTTGTCGAGGCCACGCTCCAATCCGCGCAGAAGGGCCCGGCCGTGCTGCCTGACAGAGAAGCTGGTGACTGGGCAACCACGCCGGGCACACACCCAACACGCACACCACCAGCGACAAGAACCAGGGCACCGTCCACACAGCATACCCCCCAACGCCAACCGGCTGTGGCCACACGCGTCGCCGAGCCGATAACGACGCAGTCGCTGACTGCGCCGTCGCGCACGACGCCCAACATGGCCAAGGACACACCGGTTCAAACCGAGGCTCAGACGGACCCGGAAAAGCCGGCGACAGCCGTGGATACAGCTACTGCGAGCGGCACCCCACCTACCACAGGGGAAAGCCCTACACCGGCGAACCAAGCCCATCGGATCACGGGAACAGCGATGGACCCTGTCGTCGCGGAAAACGTCAGAAGCAGGTGGGCCGAGTTGCTCCGGAGCATCCAACCGGTTACACTGGGGGCCCTGTTGCGGGATGCCGACGTCGGTGGGACAGACAGCCAGGGCCATTTGGTGCTCACATTCCAGCACGCATTCCACTGCAGAAAGGTGGCTGAGACAACCAATATCCGGCGGATTGAGGATACGTTGGTTGAGGTCTTCCATCAGCCGATCGCCATCCGCTGTCTTCTGAAAGATGAGTGGACAGCTCAAGGGTCAAGCCCGCCACAGGCGAGCCGCCCGACGGAGGCGGGCCGCCGGCCTCCGGCAAGTCGCGCCCCCCGGTCCAAACAGCCGGACATTCCCTTGGAAGAGGATGAACTGATCCGTCGGGCCCAAGAGGAGCTTGGCGCAGTCGCAAGAATCAACGACTGATTCTAGAGCGTTCGATCAACGACCATTATCTGACACTCTACCCAACCAGACAAACAAAGATTGACCAACAAGGAGTAGGCATGTCTCGTCGAAGAAGCAGTCCCGGTGGCCATGGCAAGTCGCAGATGAACCCGAATGACCTGATGCGCCAGGTTCAGCAGATGCAGAGCCAGGTGGAAGGCATCCAGGAGGAAGCGAACAAAGAGATCATCGAGGTATCATCCGGTGGTGGCATGGTCAAAATCTCGATCAATGGCGCCCTTGAGGTCCAGAGCATCGAGATCGATCCCCAGGTTGCCGATCCGGATGACGTCGAAATGCTCCAGGATCTCGTTCTGACTGCCACAAACGAGGCTATTCAGAAGGCCCAGGCGATGGTGGCTGAGCGCATGTCGGCAGTCACCGGGGGGCTGGGGATTCCAGGACTGTAGGCCGTCCTCTGTGTGCCCCATAGGCCCTGCGTATTCCCTCGGGCGATGCAGGGCTCAACTTCCAGGAAGGCAGACTCGAGTCTAGGACTATGGCAAACGCTGCTATCCCACCATCGGTCACAGAGCTGATCCAGACCTTTGCCGAATTGCCGGGCATCGGACCCAAGACAGCCTCAAGATTGGCTTTCTTCCTGCTGCGTGGCAAGTCCGAGCTGGCGATGCGCCTTGCAGAAGCGCTCAAAGGGTTGGTCGAGAACACGCGGTTCTGTTCCACGTGCTACAACGTGACAGAGGATGACCCGTGCCCGATCTGCGCTGATCCGACGCGCGATCAGAGCGTCGTCTGCGTCATTGAGGAGCCCATGGATCTCCTCTCGCTGGAGCGCACCGAGAGCTACAAAGGGATCTACCACGTACTCCACGGGGCATTGTCTCCTTTGGAAGGCATCTTCGCCGAAGACCTGCGAATCGCCGAACTGGAGAAGCGTGTGCGAGAACACGAGCTCACGGAGGTCCTTCTCGCCACCAATCCCACCAGCGAAGGGGATTACACCGCGGCCTATCTGGTCCAGCGGCTTAAGCCCTTGGGGGTGCGGATCACGCGACTCGGACGCGGCCTGCCGGTCGGCGGGGATCTTGAGTATGCCGACGCCGTCACCCTCACCCGGGCACTTGAATCGAGGCAGGAGCTCTAGAAGCGGATCCAGACACGCCGCTCTTGGACCCTGGACACCACCTATGGACAATACTTGGCGCCTGAACATACGCACGGGATGGGTCGTCGGGCTCGCACTGGCAGTGATCTTGATTGGTGCGACCGTCGGACTGGTCGTATCTGCCGTCGTCACCGCATTGTCCATCCGTGTCTTCCTGCTGGGCCTTGGGGCGTGCGTCACGCTGGGGCTCGCCATTCGCGTGCTCACCCAACTCTGGGGCCTGATCAACGCGAATTACGAGCTCGACCGCAATGCGCTGGTAATCCACTGGGGACCCATCGAACATCAGATTCCCATGGGAAGCGTACGCGATGTCATCTCCGGCGCCAAACTGGAAAATGTGCGTATCCGCCCCAGCTTGCGCTGGCCCGGATACGTCGTCGCCCTGGGAAAAGCAACTGCCCCCAAGGGCGATAACGATCCTGATGAAACGGAGAGCGCGTATCTGGATCCCATTCTCTTCCATGCCTCAGCGCCGCTGAAATATCAGGTCATCTTGCGCACCGATGGGATCACCTACGCCATTTCGCCCGAGGACACCGAGGCATTTCTGGTCGCGCTCCGCGAACGGCTTGAAATGGGGCCAACCCAAGAGGTCGAAGAGCACTCCACACATCCTGCCTTCCTGGACTGGGCAATCCGGCGTGATCGCTGGAGTCTGGCGATGCTGGGAGGCAGCGTCGGGCTGCTGGTCCTGATGGTGGGCGTTCTGTGTTGGCGGTTCCCTTACCTATCGGCTGAGATCCCGCTCAAGTTCACGCCCGCCGGCAGCATCCTGCTCACCGGAGAAAGAGCACGGATCTTCTACTTCGCGCTGGTGGGCACGGCCTTTACACTCATCAACGGTGGGCTCGGGCTGCTCTTCTACCGGCGCCAGCGTCCGCTCTCCTACTTTCTGTGGACCGGTCTTCTGGCGGCTCTGGGCGGCCTTTGGGCTGCCATTGTCTCAATCTTGCTCATGTGATAGACCGCATGGGTACCCCGATCGTCTCCATCCGCAGTACCGGGGCCTTAGAACGTGCAACCGCATGCCTCCAATCCGGCAAGCTGCTGGTCGTGCCGACGGACACGATCTACGGCATCGCCGCGCTGCCGGGACAAGCGAACATCATCGATCAACTGTATGCGGCACGGGGCCGCGCGCAAGAACCGGCTCTGCCCTTCCTCTTGGCGAGCACAGAGGAGATGGCCGGCCTGGCCCGTACGAACGCCCACGCACTTCGCCTGGCGCATCGCTTCTGGCCCGGGCCGTTGACCCTGATCCTGCCCCCGGCAGCGGACCTACCGGCTGAATACCGCACCTATCCGATTGCTCTCCGCGTACCGGACTTCGCTCCGCTGATTGATCTCCTCAAGATGGTGGGGGGCAGGCTGTTGATCACCGGCGCCATCCGCTCAGGATATCCGCCGGCCATCACTGCGCAGGAAGCCGCCGGCCTCGTCGAGGGCCACGTCGACCTCATCTTGGACGGTGGGCCATCCCCCTACGGCATCCCCTCAACCATCGTGGACTGTATTGCCGCTCCGCCCGTCATCGTGCGCCGGGGCGCGATATCCGGCACGAAAATCCGGCAGGTGCTGGGGCTCCACAGCATCGCCTCAAACAGAAACGCATGAGAAACCGGAGAAACATCTTTTGGCCGGCACTCCTCACGGTGACCGTGCTCATACTCGCTGCCGGCCTTCGCTACGCCACACTCGATCGCCAGTCCTTCTGGAACGACGAGGGAAACACCGCGCGACTGGTGGAACGGTCGGTCGCCCTGATTGTCGAGGGCGCCGCCGGCGATATCCACCCACCAGGGTATTACCTGGTGCTGCATCTGTGGCGAGCGGCGGCTGGTACATCGGAATTCGCACTTCGCAGCACCTCGGCACTGTGCGGCATACTCACCGTCGCCGTCGCCATATCCCTGGGGCGCCAAGCCGGCGGCAAGCTGAGCGCCATCGGCGCAGGCCTGATGGTAGCGCTCCATCCGCTGTCCGTCTATTACAGCCAGGAAGCGCGCATGTACGCACAGTTGGGGCTGTGCACCGCCCTGACCCTATGGGCAGCCGTGGCACTCCTCCGTCGCGGTGAGGAACACGCCGGCCCGTCGCAATGGATACCGCCCACAGCGGGGCTTGCCCTGTGCGTTGCCGCGGGTCTCTACACGCAGTACACCTATGTACTGGCCTTGGCGAGCTTGAACGTCGCCTTCGGCCTGTGGTGGCTCACCCAGCCCACCTGGCGCTGGCGACTCCTGAGCCGCTGGGTCGTGGCGCACGCGATCGGCGGCATCCTTTTCCTGCCGTGGGCTCCCGTTGCATTGGGCGCCGCAGGGTGGCGCCCGCCGGACCTCAATCAAGGCGAAGCCTTCCGAGCTCTGATCCAAACGCTCTTCGTCGGCACCACCCTCCCGGATGGACCGCTCCACCTGATCCTGCCCGTCGCCGGCGGCTTGGCCCTCCTCGCCCTGGAGTGCTCATTGAGGGCCCCGCGCCGATCGCCGCGACGATTCGCCATCTGGGCAGCGCTGTCGATAGCGATCCTGCCGGCGTCCATTATCGCTCTTGCCGGCCTCTACCGCCCGGCCTATCTGAAGTTCCTGATGATGAGCACGGCGCCGCTGGCAGTGGTCCTGACAGTGCCGCTGGCAGTGCCGCCGGGCGTGCCCGCATGCTCCTCGGGCAGCCCTGTACGGACCCCTGTACGCGCCCCTGTACGGGCACGTCTGAGACGTGCCCTCCGCGCGCTCACCCGCAGGTGCCGTCTCCTCGGTGCCGCGGCCCTGCTGCTGGGCGGCATACTGCCCTATCAGATCCAATCGCTGACACAGCTCTTCACCAATCCGGCGTACATCCGCGACGACTATCGCGGTATCGCCGCCCAGATCCGTGCGCAGGGACGACCTTATGATGCGATCCTGCTGAGCGCGCCCAACCAGTGGGAGGTCTTCACCTACTACTACGGCAGCCAACCGGCAGACACGCTGCCCGTCTATCCTGCGCCCTACCGGCCAACGCACACAGAGGCCGAGGCCTGGATCACAGACATCATAGCCCGGCACGCCGGGGGACGGCTGTTTGTGCTCTTCTGGGGGGACGCGGAATCGGACCCGGAACGGCTTATCGAGCATGCACTCGCCACCCAGGCTTACAAGGCTGGTGAGACCTGGATCACGACGGTACGCCTGGCGGGGTACGGCACAGGCCCCGCCACGCCGGAACCGGACCGGCCGATCGAGGCCCACTTCGCGGAGGAAATCAGGCTGGTGGGAAGCGATCTCCCGGATACAGAGTGGGCACCGGGCGACATCGTCCCGCTAACCCTCTTCTGGAAGACCGAGGCGACGCCGGACGAGCGCCTGAAGGTGTTCGTGCATCTCATCGATGGTGCCGGGACCCTCGTTGCGCAGGCGGACGCCGAGCCGGTGGAAGGCTTTGCCCCCACGGTGATGTGGCAGCCTGGCGATACTATCGTGGATCGCTATGGCGTGCAGCTACCCGCAGACCTGGCGCCGGGACGCTATACGCTGTTGACAGGGATGTACCGCTTCTCAGGGGAGCGGCTCAGCATCACGATGCAGGGCAAGGCTGCCGGCGACGCGCTACCGCTCTACAAGATCACGGTGCGACCGCGGGAATGATCAAGTAGGTGCGAGACATTCGTGGCATCAAGTTGCACCTCGGCAGTATCCCGGACCCGTGACCTACGTACCGGACAGATCACCCTCACGGACATGCCCTACGACTTCGAAATAACCTCCTACTGCATCATACCGGCCCAATTGATAGCGCTCACGCCGGAGACCA
>Ga0114918_10003749_pt1 | contig 13299 bp, 6 predicted proteins | sample LantaG_FD_87015 | JGI IMG/M metagenome (GOLD analysis project Ga0114918, IMG submission 87015) | Deep subsurface microbial communities from Baltic Sea to uncover new lineages of life (NeLLi) - Landsort_02402 metaG | ecosystem: Environmental > Aquatic > Marine > Oceanic > Sediment | place: Baltic...
AGAGGGTGGTGCAGGGCGGTGGTTGAGGGGGTGTTTGGTTGTTGGCGGGGGTGTGGTGGTGGGGGGGGGGGGGGAGGGGTCGTACCCTCCATGCTCAGGCGGCCGCGGGCCGGCGCACGCCCGCCCCGCTGCCGCCCGACCGCCCGAAGACGGCCGCGATGAGGCCGCCGCCGCCATCGCCGCTGGGCCCCCGGGAACTGCCACCGCCGCCATTCCCACCCGCCAGCAGGCGCGCGCGCTCGCCGGGACTGCCCCCGCCCGCAGCCTCCATCTTGGCCGGCGACGCCAGGCTGGCCAGGCTGATGCCTTTAGGCGGCGGCGAGACGGGAGCCGGCCCGGCAGCAGCACCCGCACCAGCCTTGTCCGCGCCGGAAGCAGCTGCGGCCATGGCCCGCAGCTTGGTCCCATTGTACCAGAGCACGCCCGACAGGGCCACGCCGTACCCGCCCAGGTTGAGCCCCGAAATGGGAGACCCGAACAGGGAGGCGGACGCCGCGATCAGCAGCCAGTCCTTCAGCACGCCCGCCACGTTCATGGTCAGGGCGGAGGTGCGGCCGATGAGCAGGAAGACGGCCAGGTTGAGCGACACGGCCGCGGCCGCGTTGGAGGCCAGGACCCAGGGGTTGAGGGGGACGCTGCCGGCCCTGATCCCCGCCAGCAGGGGGCCGGCCTCGAGGGCGGCCCAGGGCCCGGCCAGAGCCACCAAGGACGCGGGCGCGACGTGGTAGAGCGTGGTGACGGGGTTCAGGGCCAGGCCGCGCGACTGGAGCAGGAGCTGGACCAGGGTGAGGCGGGCGGCCTCCGTGCACACGGACGCCAGCTGCAACGCGACGCCGACCGAGGAGAACGCCAGCTCGCCTGCGGACGCCAGGGCCACGCCCGCCGTGATGACGCCCATGTTGGCCGCGACGGCGGGCGAGAAGGCCTGCAGGCCCGCGGCGCACCCCACCCCATACACCGCGACCGGCATGAGGGCCTTCAGCATTTGGATGAAGGACACGGACAGGTGCAGGTAGGCGGCGTTGCCCAGCCAGAGCGTGCCCGCGAACAGGGCGCCGACGGGCGCGATGGCGCGCCAGTAGGTGGCGCGCGGGATGGGCGGCGCGCCCACCAGCCCGGACCGGACCAGGCCCGCCGCGAAAATGGACGACACAGCCATGTGGCCCGCCGTCAGGGTGATGGGGAAGGCGAACCCGTGCACCGCCAGGATCCACTTGTTGTACAGGATGACGGCCGCGGACAGGGCGATCCAGAGGAGGGCGCACCCCGCGTTGGAGGCGGCGGTGGCGAGGAGGGAGGGAGGAGCGGGGGAAGCGTCAGCGCCGCCGCCGCGGGGTTCGGCGGGCGGCGGGCGCGAGAGGGCGGGGGGTAGGGAGCCCATATGTGTAGCTCGCTCGGCCTTGGTGTGGAGGAGCACCTGGACGGAGATGGGCGGGTCTCTCTCCCTGTGTGGGGGTGTGTGGATGTGTTGTGGGGCACGCCCTGGCGCGGGGCGCGAACGAGGAAAAGAGAAAGAAAACTGAAGCGCGAGCACGAGAGGAATCGCGCTCCCCCCAGCACTCTCCCGCCAGAGTCTCCATTCTCTGGGGCGCCCCGGCCCGCCCGGCGGACGCACGCGCGCACACGCCCCGCTCGCGCGCGCGCGGGGATCAGGCACCACACACCCTCTCGCTCGCCCGCCGCCCGCCTGGAGCGCGCGCGCGCTCGCAGCTGAGAGAGCACACAGGAGGAAAGCAGAACGCGCCGCGCCGGCGCTCTGTAGGCCGCGCGCTCGCGCCTCTCTCGTCTCACAGGCGCCACACCACACACCGCACCACACCACTATGCCGGCCCCGCCCACCGCTGGTGTGAAGCGGGGAGCGGGCAAGGGCGGGCCCGAGGTGAGTTTCAGCAGGCAGTTGTTCTATGTGCGAGGGGGCGACGCCCCCCAACCTCGCGCTGGAAGAGGGAAAAAACGGAGGACGAAGACGGAAACGGACGGACGACAAAAGGCGCGGACGGAAGGGACGACGACAACACATGGACAGGCCCCCTCGCCGGCCTGAGGTGGTGGCAAGGGCCTGAAACCGGGACGGCAGCCCGCCCACGACGACGGACGAAAAGGCGCGACAACAAAAAGCGGGGGCCCGCGACCCCCGCGCACGCGCTCAGGAACGCCCCCGGCGCCTCCGCTGCCCTGTCAACGCAGGGACGCCCCCACGAGGTCGCTCAGGCTCCCCCGGGGCGGCTTGTGTGGGGATGGAGAGCGGGCGGAAAAGGGACACGATTGACGTCACCCCCTCGTATTCGCGCCGAATGCAGCGGGGAGCTAGGCGCACACACGACGCGCACCCACGCCCACAAACCCAATCCCAAGGGGGGGAAAGCAGTCATGACCCCTCGTCTGTTTTTGCCTTTCTAAGGCCCATCATTTTGCCATCGCCCTGGTGTTCCCATCCATCCCGTCACGCCACTGTCGGCGACCGTCCGCCATCCCCCCTACCCTGTTCGGCGACCGTCCGCCATCCCCCCCTACCCTGTTCCTCTGGTCGTCCACTTCTTCCACCCCACGCAACCACACACGCATCAGATCTCACCCTTCTTCCCTTTGTCCACCACACACACCAAAGGCCCGCCCATCGCAGTGCGCTGCCGGCGCAGCCTCGCCAGCCGCCCGCCCCCGGTCCGCCACGCCCGCCGACCCTGACGGCGGCGCCGCCCCCTCCACCCCCGGCCTGGACGCCGACCTGGCGCTCCTGCTCGCCCCCTCGGGCGGGCTGAAGGGCCCCGCAGCCGTGCCGCCCTTTGTGAAGCTGATGGAGGGCGCAACCGGCCCCGGCGCCCGGGACGTCCTGCTGGCCGTCCTGGGCCGGTCCCCGCCGCCCCTCCGCCCGCCCCTCGCCCGGGCGGGCGGCCTGCGCGCGCTGGTCGCCTGGGCGGCGGGCGCGCTGGAGGCGGCCATCGTGGCGGAGCGGCTGTCGAGCGCGGGCGCGGGCGGGCGCGCGCGCGCGCTGGCGGCCCGCACCGTGACCGCCATCGCCGGCCTGGGCCCGCTGCCGCAGGCCACGCTGGAGTCTGCGGGCGCGGTGGAGGGCATGACGCGCCTCATGGACAGCCCTGAAGCCCGAGGCCTGAAGGGCCCCACCGCGGCCGTGCTCCGGTCGTGGGGCGTGGAAGTGGCAGGAGATGGGGATGGTGCCGGCGCCGCCGCTGACGCTGACGCCGACGCTAGCCCCGACCCCTCGCCCCGGCCCGCCTCCAAGCGTGTCCCGCTGAAACGGTCATCGACGACCGCCACCGCCTCCGGCACGGCGGTCGCGCCGCCAACCGGCAAAAATGAAGGCGACGACGACGACGACAGCAGCGAAGCAATTTCAACGGACGACGACGACGACGACGACGACGACGACTCGGCGCCTTCTTCCTCCTCCTCCTCCTCCTCCGAAGACGACGCCGACGGTGACGACAGCGATGACGAGGACAGCGCCGAGGACAGCGGCGGCGGCGGCGGCGGCGGCGGAGGCGGCGAGTTCGTGGTGGAGGAGGTGCTGTACCAGGAGCTGCGGGCCCTGGCCAGCACCGGCCCCAAGACCAAACGCAGGCGGGAGGTCGTGTTCCGGGTCAAGTGGGAGCGGTATGGCCACCTGTCCAACACGTGGGAGCCGAGGGGCGACCTGACCGGCGAGGACGCCGCGCCCCTATGCGCGACGGAGGCGTTCCAGGCCTACCAGGCCGCCCGGGCGGACATGACCCCCGCCGAGCGGGCGGCCGCGGACAAGGCCGCCCGCGCCCGGGAGACCGCGGCCCGGGTGGCCGAACGCAAGGCGGCCGCGGCCAAGGCGGCCGCCAAGAAAGGGCAGCGGCCCGTGGCCGGCGGCGGGACGAAGCGCAAGGCGGCCACGGCGACACCCAAGAAGGGAGGCGGTGGTGGCGCCAGCGCGCCTGCGCCCGCGCCGGTGCCCGCCCCCAAAAAGCTGCGCAAGGCCTCGGGCGCACCCGTCGGGCGGGTGTCGCGGGCCATCACCGGCAGTACCCGCTCCTTGTCCTCCCCCTCAGACTCGTCCTCGTTGGAGGAGGAGGAGGAAGAGCCCCCCGCCCCTGGCGCCCGGCTGGCCGCCGCGCGCAAGCGGGTGCCGGACGTGCCGCCCTCAGCCGCGCCGCCGGCGGCCCGTCCGCCCGCCCCGCCGCCCAAGCCGCCCAAGCCCGTCCCGCCGCCCCTGCCCGCCACCTTGCTGTTTGGGCCCGCCCCCCGCCCCAAGCCGCCGCCGCCGCCGCCCAAGGCGCCGGCCGTGCCCAGCGCGGCGACGGCGGCGGCCGCCCGCCCACCCGCCGCGTTCGGGCCCGCGTCGCGCCCGCCAGGCGCCGCGAGCGCGGCCGCCGCCGCCCCGGCCGCCTCGCCCCCGCCCCGCCCGGCCCCGCTGCCCGGCGCCAAGGTCACCCGCATCGACTTCACGGTCGCCAACAAGCCGGGGCCGTCGGCCGCCTTCCTGACGGCGGTCGCCAAGGAGAAGGCGAACATGGCGGAGGGCGAGGCCCGGTTGGAGGCTGCGCGCGCTGCCCGCGCGGGCGGCGCCGCCGCCCGCGCGGGGCCCTCCACCGCCCGCCCCTTCCACCCGGTTCAGCCGCCCTGGCCTGGGCGGGGGTCTCCCCCACCGCCCGGCGCCGGCGTCGAAGGCGTCGACGCCTTCGACGCCGCGGCCGGCGAGGGCGGTGGTGGCCGCGGCGGCCGCAGCCGCCTGAAGGAGGAGGAGGACGAGGCCGCCCTCCTGGCGGACCTGCCCATCGCCCGGTCGACCCGAGGCGGGACCAGCCGCATCGGAGCTTTCCCTGTCCCGCCGCTCGAGTGGGATCAGGCGAAACTGGCCCCGTTTCCGGAGAGGCTGGCGGACCAGGAGGCGGCGGGCCGGGCAGCGCTCGCCGCTTTAGAAGCAGAGGCGGCCGCGGCGGCGACCGCGGGCGGCCGACCGCCCCGACCGCGCCCGCCCGCCCGCCCCCCCGTCCGCTTCGCGTCCAGCCCCACCCACCCAGAGACGGTGCACCCCATCTTCTTCAGCGGGGACGACGGCGTGCACGAGCTCAAGCCCAAGGCGCCCGTCTGGGCCCGCTTCTTCCAGGAGAAGGGCGGGCCGGGGGGCGGGCCCGGCCTGGCCTGGGGGCCGACCCGGGGGGGCGTGCCCGCCCCGGCCCTGGTCGGCCACGGCGGGCAGCGCGCCTTGATGCCCGTCGGCCCGGCCCCGGCCGCACTGGCGGGCGAGGGCGCGTACGCGACGGGCGTGCTGGCCGCCATCCTGCGCGCCGCGGGACGCGCGCCCTGGCCCGCGCGCGGGCCGCCGCCCGCGCCGCGGCCCGACCACGCCGCCCCGCCCGGCTCCCAGTCCGCCGCCCGGGTGGACCAGGCGGTGCGGGAGCAGACCCTGGTCCAGAACCGGCTGGCGCACGCGGGGTGGGTAGTATGCGGCGAGCCCGGCCGGGCCGCGCCCGACACTCCGGCCGAGCCGCTGCCGGCCGACGTGCGTCCGGGCCCGGGCGCGCCCCCGCCGGCGCTGTGCCGGTGGGAGGGCGGCACTGCGGCCGCGGTCGAGCACGCCCGGCATTCCCGGCCTGGGAGCAGCACGGCCACGGCGTTGGCGGCAGTGCCGGCCTTTCCGCCGCCGCCGCCGCCGCTGGCCCTGCCCCGGCCGCCGGCGCAACAGCAGCAGCAGCCGCACCCGCCGGCTTCGTCGCCGCGCGGTGGTGTCCCCCGGTGGACGCCGGCCGCCGGGGCCGCGTCCGCCGCCGCGCGCGCGGCGGCCCTGGGCGCGGCGGCCGCGCAGCCGGCCTCGCCCCGCGGGCCGCCGCGCCCCGGCGGTTTTGGCGGCGGCGGCGGGCGGGCCCCTGGCGGCGGGCCGGCCCCGGCCGGCGGGCGCGACCCGCGTGACCGGTCCCCGCCGCCCCGCACCGTCTGCCAGAACCTGCCCCCCTTACCCCCGCCCGGCGCGGCGGCCGGCCCCGCGCGCGGGACGCGGGACAACCCGCTGTACCGGACGGTGTGCCGCTTTTACGGCGACCCGGCGCGCGGGTGCGAGCGGGCGGAGGACTGCCCCTTCCTGCACCGGGGCGCCGGCTGGTTTGTCGCCCGCGGGCCCGGCGGCCGGCGGGGCCGCGTCCTGGAGCGGGTTTTGACGCGGTCGCCATCCCCGCCGCCGCGGCGACCGTCCCTGCCACCGCCGCTGGCGGCCCGTGAGGAGGCGGAGCAGTGGGGGCGGGGCGCGTCCCCACCGCCGCGGCCGCCGCAGGACCCGGCGCCGCCGCTCGACCGCCGGGAGCGCTTCCCCCACCTGCGGGCCGGCGCCGACGAGCCGGACGGCGATCACCGCAGCGGCGGCCGCCAGGGCGGTCGCGGCCACGGCCGGGGCGGCGACGGCGACGGCGGCTACCACGACCCCTACCACCGGGGCGGCGACAAGTACGGCCACCAGACGCGCTGCCGGGATGACGGCGACGACGACGCCCGGTGGCGCGGCGGCGGAGGCGGCCGCGGCGGCGGGCGCGGGCGCGGGGGTGGGGGTGGGAGTGGGCACTACAGCGGCCACGACCACTACGGCCCGCCACCGCCGGCCCGGGAGGTCGACCACCGCCACCCGCCGCCGCCGCCGCCGCCGCCGCCGTACCGGGAGGTCCAGCACGACCACCGGTACGAGCAGCACGGCCGGTGGGACGACCGGGCGCCGCCGCCGCCGCCCCCGCCGCCCCCGCGGCGGGGAGACTGGTGAGGTGAGAGAGAGAGAGAGAGAGAGAGAGAGAGTTTCTGTATAGTCCCCCTGCTTCTGCGCTTTTCCAACAACCCTCCCGCACGCCCAGTGTCTCATCAACTCTCTCTCTCCCGCCGCCCGTCTCGCCCCTCACTCCTCCTTGGCCCGCCCGAGCCCGTCACCCCCACCCCCACCGCCCAGCGGGGCAAAGCAGACGCGGAAACCGTCCGTGGGCAGCGGCAGGCCCTTGGGCGGCTTGACCAGGGGCGTCCCCGGCGCCGCCACTGTCCATGCATACCCGCGCAGCAGCACGCACAGCATGGCTTTCACCTCCGCCTCGGCCAGGCGGTACCCGACGCACAGGCGGGGCCCGCCGCCGAACGGGATCCAGGCGCCCTCCCGCTTCAGGGCCTCGACGGCGGCCGGGCCCGCCCCCGGCGCCGCGATCCACCGGGCCGGGTGGAACTTGGACAGGTGCGCGGGCGAGGCGGGGGGCTCTCCAGCCCACCGCGCGTCCGTGCCCAGCGCGTCGGCGACGTCCAGGACCAGGGCCTCGCCGTGGGGCAGCCAGAAGCCGCCCACCTCCAGGCCGCCGGGCACCACGACCCGGCGGAAGAGCTGGCCCACGATGGGGACGCAACGCAGCTGCTCCTTGAAGCACGCCGTCAGGAGCGGGGCGGCCTCCAGGGCGGCCGCGTCCAGGGCGGGGCCGTGGGCCGACACGACCGCCGCCTGCTCCGCCCGGAGCCGCCCGAGCAGGGCCGGGTCTGCCGCCAGGGAGCGCAGCAGCAGGGTGAGGACGGTGGAGGAGGTGTCCGTCCCCGCAAACAGCAGGTTCAGGGCGACGTCCGCAGCGGCGGGCATGATGGCCAGAGGGTCGGCCGGGATGCGAGAGGGAAGGGCCGCACCACCGCCGCCGCTCCCGTTCGCTTTCCCTTCCGCCGCCGCCGCCGCCGCCGCCGCCTCCGCCAGCAAGGCGTCCACGACCCGGTCCATGACGCAGGCGGGCGCGGCGGCGGCGGCGGCGCCGGCGGCGGCGGCAACACCACTGCCAGCCTCGCCTGCCTCGCTCGCGCGGGCCAGGGTGGCCGCCCGGGCCGGGATCATCTCGCCCAGCGTGCCCCGGATGAGGCGCAGCAGCTCCGCCCGCGCCCGGCGGGCCCGCCACATCTTGCCGCCGGGCAGGCCGGACCCGGTGGGGGAAAACCCGCCCAGCCAGTCGGCGAAGAGGTCATTGACGCGCGCCTTGGCGGCGGGCCCGTCCCAGGCCGCCCCGCCGGAGAAACCCATCACGTGCAGGATGATGGACAGGGTGAAGGCCTTGTTGGCGACCGCGCCGCCCAGGCCGGGCCCGGCCGCCGCCCAGGCCGCCGCGTGCTCTTCGCACACCTCCTGCATCAAACCCACGTAGCCCGCAACCGCGGCGGGGCCAAAGGCGGGCGCCAGGGCCCGGCGCAGGGCGGTGTGCGCGGCGAAATGGGTCGTCGAAATGGAGGCCGGGCCCAGCAGTTCGGCCACCCTGGGCGGCCAGGCGGTCTCGACCGTCACATGCTCCGCCTGGAGCAGCTTCTTCACCAGCCCGGCCCCGCGCACCGACGTGTACCGCCGCCCCATGAAGCGGGCCGTGAAGATGGGGCCCAGCTGGGCGTGGCGGCCGTTGCGGACGGCCAGGGCGTCGTCCAGGGAGGCCAGCGTGTCGCCGATCAGGGGCAGGCCCGCGGACGGCGGGCGGGGGAGGGTGGAGGCGGCGGTTGTGGCAGGCGCGCGGCCGGCCTTTTTCGGCCCGTCTCCCATGATCAGAAAGAGCCAGGCCGACATGAGCAGCGCGGCGATGGCAAAGCCGACCGCGTCGGGCGAGAGGGAGGCGGGGATGGGGATGGTGAAGGCCATCTTGGGGTGGAGAGGAGGGGGGAAGGGCGTGTGACTGGGTTGGATGCCGAGAATGAGTAGGGGTGCGGCGGGCAAGGAAATTGGTGGCCTTGCGAGCAGTCGCACAAACTAAGGCGCCCACGCACCTTGGTGGGGCTGCAGGACCGCCCTGGGTGCACAGGGGAGGTGTTTGTGTGTTGGGGAGTGCGTGCGTTTGTGCGTGTTTGTGGCCCGTGGGTGGGGGCGTGGGCGTTCCAAGTGTGAGCGTCGTGGCCTCGCTCGCCGTGCACACACCGGGGACCGGGGAAAACATTGCGCACAGGCGTGCGCGGAAATCGCGTGCGTGCGCACAGGCAGAGGGCGGCCCGCCGCCTCCGACGCCGCGTGCGTGGCACCCATGTGGGTATTGATCGCCCACTCGGGCGAGGAAGTCGATGTGGATGTCAGCCCGAGCACCAGGTGCGCGTGTGGGAGAGAGAGGGCATTCATCGAGGGGACCTCCGCGACGACGACCGGGCGGGGGGGGGCCTTGCTCAACTCAACTCAACCTCCCTACCCCCGCTCCTCTCTCTCTCGCACAGCCTCGCCGACCTGCGCACCGCCCTGGCCGCCGCCACCTCCATCCAGCCCCCCGACCAGATCCTGCTGACCCGGGGCACCCCCCTGGACGGCCGCCCGGGCACCACCCTGGCCGCCTTTGGCCTGCCCCCGCCCGACCCGCCCACTCGCCTGGAGGACAGCCTGTTCCTCTTCTCCCGGCCCGCCATCCGCCCGGATGGGCCGCCGCCGGCCGCGCCCGCCCTGACGGCCGCGGGGCAGGCGGTGCCGGATCTGCCCCCACCGGAGCAAGGAGAGGCTGCGGGCGCCAACCCGCACCCGCTCGACGCCTCCCCCTCCCCGGCCGCCCGGGCCCTGCCGGCCCTGGAGCGGGCGTGCAGCGCCCACCTGGCCGTCGCGTCCGCCCTGTGGGACGCGGGCGCGGCCGCCCGGGCGGACGTGGACCGCCTGGCCCGGGTGGCCGCCGTCCAGGCCGCCGCCGCGGACGTCGCCCGGGCGAGCGTGGAGCAGAGCTATGCCTCCACGGCGGCCGCATTTTCCTCCTTCATGGGCGGCCTGGCCGGCGGCGCCGACCCGGCGGAGAGGCTGCACCAAGACTTGGCGGCGCTCGCGGCCGTGCCCCTGCACCCGGCCGCCCGGCGGGTGCCGGCGGCGGCCGGCACGACCGCCCCTCCCACGCCCCTCCCATCCACCCTGGCCGATCTCCTCCCCACGGCCGACCTGGGGGCGTGGGCGGCCCGCCTGGCCGCCGCCCGGGGCGCCCTGGACGCCCGGGCGGCGTCGCTCCGAGCCCGCCTGGCCGCCCTGGCCGCCGAGCTGGAGGCGCTGCTCCTGGCCGGCCCCCTGGCCGACGTGTCGGCCCTGACCCCGGCCGCCGCCGACGCCGCCGCGGCCGCGTCGGAGGAGCAGGGCCGGGTCGTGGCGTCCCTGTCGGCCGACCTGGCCGCCGCGCGGCGGGCCATGGACGCGGCGGCGGCCGCGGACGCGGACGCGGCGGGCGGGCCGCCCAGTGCGCTGTTCGCGTCGGTCGACGCCGCGGCGGGGCGCCTGGCGGCCGCGGTCGGGCGCCACACGGCCGCCCTGCTGCCCGCCTCCCGCTCGGCGGGGCTGGACCTGGCTGCAGCCGCCGCGGCCGCCGCGGCCGCCGCGACCGCCCTGGCCCGCGACGCCGCGGCCCAGCTGCGCACGGTGGCGGCCCACCAGGGCGGCCTGCGGGGCGTGCGGGCGGACCTGTCCCTGCTCGCCCGGGCGGCGGACAAGCAGGCGGCCGCGGGGGCGGCCCTGGCCCGGATGCGGCGCCTGCCCGCCGCGTACCGGGCCTGTCTGGCGGAGCGGGTGCGGCGGGATGGCTGGCGGGACGGGTACGCGGGACGGGCGGCGGGGGTGGGCGACGCGCTGGCGGCCTCGGCCGAGCGCGAGGCCGCCCGGTGGGCCGCCTTTGCCCGGACGGTGGGCGCGCTCATCCCTCCCCACGTGCTGGCGTCGCTGGGGCTGATGCCGGAGGGTCCAACGCCCGCGGTCGTGGCCGTTCCGCCGGAGGGCGACCCGGGCCCCAGGGTGACGCTGGAGGACGTGCGGGCCGCGGTGTCCCCTCCGGGCATGGTTGATGACGTGGGCCTGGCCGACGAGGGCCCGCCCCTGTTCCCGGAGGGCTGGGTGGCCCGGGGCGCGGCGCCGCCGCCACCGCCACCGGCACTGGCACCACCCTCACCCGCGCAAGCCCCCTCCCCATCCGCCCTGGACAACGCGCGCCTGCGGGCGGAGGTGGCCGCCCTGCGCGCGGCCGACGCGGCGGCCGTCGCGGCGGCGGCGGCGGCCGCACCCGCCCCAACATCTCCCGCCCCCGCCTCGCCCTCGCCCCGGTCCAGCCCTGCCAGCAGCGGCGGCGGTGCGGCGGAGACGGCGCCCCCACCCCCCACCGCCGCCCTGGAGGCCGCGACGTCGGCCTTCACGGCCGCCCTGGCCGCCCGGGACGACCTCATAGCTGAGCTACAGGAGGCGCTGGCAGCTGCGCAGGGACGGCGGGCGGCGACGGCCCGCGCCGCCGCCGCCGCCGCCGCATCCTCCACCCCGCCCCGCGTGCGAGTGCGGCTGGAGGTTGTGGAGGAGGGCGGCGACGGCGGTGGCGGGCCGGCGTGATGCGTGACAAACCCCTTGATTTTTTGTGTTCTCTCTTTTTCATTTTTCAACCCCATCATTTGCATTTGCATTGCCTGGGCGGTTTCTTTGCTTTTCCTTTGTAACACCGCCCACTTTTCGACCCGCCGCACACACACACATGCACACGCACTCACGACACACACACACACACACACACACACACGCGCGCGCGCGCGCGCCCTCTTGACGCCCCCACCGCCACACCCGCCGTCCCTCTTTCACTCTCTCCCTCCCTCTCTCACATGAACTCGTCCCCCATGTCGTCCTCCTCATCCTCGTCCCCGCCCCCCTCCGCAATGGTGCGCGCCATCTCCTCCTCCGCCCGCGCCCGCTCGCGTGCCTGCTCGTCCGTCTCCCGCTGGCGCGGTTTGTGCGCGTTGGGCTCGAACCGCAGCGCCCGCACCGCCTCGTTGTGGATGTCCAGGCAGAAGGCGGTGCGGGCGTGGAAGGCGGCGCGGGGGCCCGCGTCGGTGCCCGCGCCGGCGCCGCCGCCACCCACCCCGCCCTCCTCGCCCCCGCCCGCCCCACCGCCGCCCGTGGCGGAGCAGGCCATCCAGCCGCCATCCCGGTCCAGGGTGGCGTCCAACGCCCCGTCCGCGATGGCTTTGGCCGCCACCGCCGCCGCGTCCTCCGCGGACGCCAGGCCCAGGCGGGCCGCCACGACCGCCAGGGGCAGGCGCGCGTACGCGGCCGCCAGGCGGGACAGCCCGGCCCGGATGACCGCGTGCCGCAGGCGCCCCACCAGGGGGGCGGTGCCGTGGGCCGTGAAGGCGGACGCGTGAGCCGCCGTCACCGCCCCAAAGGCGCCCAGGTCGCCCGACCGGACGGCCCGGGCCAGGGCGAGGTAGGGGCCCAGCGCGGCGTCCGCGCCCGGGCCGGCGCGCGCGTCGGCGGCCAGCTCCCGCAGGGGGGGCACCTCCCCCAGGAGCAGGCGGACCACGGTCAGCCACTGGGCGCACGTCGCTCGGAAGCCGACCGCGGCCGTGGGCGCCTTGCGCGAGGCCGCCAGCAGGGCGTCCCGGGCGTCGCTGTACTGGAGGCGGGCAGCGGCCAGGCGGCCGGAGTAAAAAGCGGTGCGCGCGGCCTGGGCGGTGGAGCGGGGCGGGTCGGGGCGCTGGGCCTTGGCCCGCAGCGCGTCCGCCGAGCCCACCAGCCCCGCGCCCAGGTAGGAGCGCAGCAGGGCGTTGAGCAGGACCTCCTGCCCCGCCTCATCGTGGCGGAGGCAGGCAGCGCGGTGCGCGGCCAGGAGGGCCGGGCGGAGCAGGGACCCGCCCGCGGGGCCCGCGCCCGCCCGCTCCGCCGCCAGGGTCCAGTAGAAGACGAGGCGGGCGGCCAGGACGTCCAGGGTGCGGCGGTTCAGGGACCGGGCCCGGTCCGCGCCGGCGGAGGCGAGGGTGGAGGCCTGTGGGAGTGGGAAAGGAAGGGGGGCGGTTTTGAGAGATCTGGTGGCTCTCTCCAACCTCCCTCATCATCTCTCTCTTGCCGTCTTCTCACCAGGTCGTTGCGGCGGGCGTCGATGGCGAACATGACGACGACCAGGGTGGCGAACAGCTCCACCTCCGGCAGCGGGGAGGCCGTGGGCGGCGGGGTGGGCGGGGCGGCGGTGGTGGCCGCGGCGGCGGTGGTGGCCGCGGCGGCGGCGCCGTTGGCAGCGGAGGGGGGCGCGTCGGCCGCGGCCTGTGTGTGTGGATGGATGGAATGGAGAGGAAGACAAGAGTGAGGACCAGGGCGGGCAGGTGCGCTCTTTCGATGCGGCAGCTTGCGTAGCGATACCTCAACCGCACCCTGCCGGGCGGGCGCCGGGCGGGGCGTGGAACGCACGCCAGGCGGCGGGGCGCCAGGGCGAGGAACACACACCCATCGCGCTGTCCGATCGCCGCCCCCCCCCCCCCCCCTTTGGGCCCCGCCGCCCTCCCCCGTCCCCCCCCCCGCCCCGGGCCCCCGCCTTCCCCCCCCCAAACCCCCCCCCCCAGGGGGGGGGGGGCGGCCGCCCCCTCCACCC
>Ga0114918_10003750_pt1 | contig 13298 bp, 9 predicted proteins | sample LantaG_FD_87015 | JGI IMG/M metagenome (GOLD analysis project Ga0114918, IMG submission 87015) | Deep subsurface microbial communities from Baltic Sea to uncover new lineages of life (NeLLi) - Landsort_02402 metaG | ecosystem: Environmental > Aquatic > Marine > Oceanic > Sediment | place: Baltic...
CTGATTCATTTGCACCTTTGATTTGAACTTCAGCTTCTGCTGATAAAGTAGGAATGTCAATCTCGATTGCCTCGAATGAGTCGAGCAGGTCAATCTCGGGAGTGTTCTGTGAATCTGTTGCAAAGTCAAGTGTTGATGGAAACCATTTACTTATTAAAGACATTTTAACCCCTCCAAATGCTTTTACTTTTCTTATTTAAAATTTAGTTCTTTTCCTGTTTTTTCTCTCGCCATACCGTATGCTTGTCCTGCTGCATCCTTCTGGCTCTTCCCTTCTTCCATCAGCTTTTTAATAGTGGCAGAGATTGCATCTTGAATCTGATTCATTGATGAGTCAGGTGTTAGATTATCGATTGCTAAAGGCATAATTTCTCCTTTAATTCAAGGTAAACTTTACTTCATCCTCACCCCATTCAACAGAGTTAACTGCATTGGTAGCCTCGCCAGAGTGAGTTTCTTGGTTATGCGCTGCTTTCACTATTTGAATGAGTTTCTGAAGTTGAATAAATTGTGCTTGTGTAAGTGCTATTTCCATTTTAATTCTCCAAGGAGGAGTAGGATCATTAGTCCCACTCCTCCTATCATTGTTATCCTTCCAACTGGAGCATGATGAAGACACTACCATACTCGTGGTACGTAGCGTCAAGCAGATAGCCTACTCTCTGATAACCATCTGTGAGTGCTCCGAATACCCAACTGCAAGTGACTGCTCCATCAATCGCAGCGTACACTTCACGGAAATTTGGTGCTCTGCCTGGGAGTCTATCATCAGCCCAACTTCCAGGCTGAACCCAACAAGGTCCAGCAGTTTGCAGCCAGAAATATTCTCCATCGTCTGCGTTACAAAGAGGCAGACCTATGAAGGACGAATACCTTGCATCGACTTCTCCACCATCACCGTTTACCAGCCTCTTGTAAGGACTGGCACTTATCCCGATATACATGGCAGTGGTGACCAGCTGCGTGAGAGGTTTGTCAAGGTAAACCCTGGTGTAGGCTGTTTCTGATACATCAGACCCTATGATGTAGTACTGGCTCATGGGATTACAACCAGGCAGAAGCTGAAGATGGTCGCCCTCGAAGAAGTTCACTGCCTTTGAAGTAAGGTCAATATCAATGTAGCTCTGACCTATTGCAGCGTTAGCATAAGCAAGTCCATTGTACCCATGAGCATTTGCAGCTATGCTATGACCTGCATCAACTGCGCCAGCAGCAAAACTGGCACTAGCGAGTAACCTGGCATTGGTCGCTTGGGTGATATCTTCCGCAGCCAGGCAATAGCGGAACTTTTTGCCCACACCTGGATACCATGCTAGAGTCCCAAGGGGATACTTCTGGGCACTCGCAGCATGCACATCTGGTGATTGCAGGTTTACTATTGAAGGGGAAGGCGGCAGGAATAGTGTTGCTCCATCTGCACACCTTACATCATGATTAGCTGTTGACTTACGTGGAATCATTATATTTCTCCTTTTCTATTTTGATGTTTATAGAGGCACACCGTTAAAGCCTATACCAGAATCGCCTCATCATCAACATCATACATTCTGCTTAGGCAGAGAGTTGACGGCAGTATAATTGCGCCGTAAGTGACAAGCCTGATACCGCCTGCATCGTAATCTTCCAGTTCAGGAAAGCGAACAAGTTTGTACAGGTCACCCTGTCCTTTTGTTCCGCCGAAAGCAAAGTAAATGCCTGGGTTAGTACTCATTACATTACCGTCACCGTACTTGAGACCAAAGATTGAATAGGTTTTGTCAGTTGAGTACAGTCCTCGGGCATCTGCACTTGAGCCTGAACCAGTTGCTGATTCCTCAGCCACCAGATAATCAGTTCTTGTTAAAGGAATACCATCCCAGAAGAGCACTCTCTTCCCGAGTTCATTGTAGCCCATAGCAAGAAATGCCATGCTACCTGCTACGTTATATGCCAGACCTGCAAAGCCTTTCTCCTGATAAGCTGCATCCATTCTACGGACAATTTCGTAAGGCATGAGTAGCTCATCTACCCCATGCTTCATTTCATCTACCATAGTTCTTAACAACCCCAGGCTCAGTCCCACATTTCCAGCATTGATGTTCTTGGCATCGTAGGCACTTCCTGCGGTGTAAGGTGTACCATGTTCTGCAGCTAAGGCATGAAGACCGTCAAACTGACCAGAATCTCCATATGTATTGTCCCCATAAATCATCCTTGCGCCGATGCGCCTTTTCAGACCTTTCTCACACTCAATCAACTGTCTGGCTTCGTAGTTGTTGTAGGTACCATAGATGTTAGGAAGATAATGGTCGAGTTTGCGCTGGATATAACACCTTCGTAGGGTCATTTCCTTCTCGGTGTACTCCATGTCATCAGTCCAGGAAAGTTGTTCACCGACTACAATATCTTCTACCGCATCCTCGGTTGTGGTTTTCTCTCTCAGCCACTCAATTTTAAGACCAGTACCAGATGCCTGAGCAACAGGGAACCTTTCCAAAGGGTTATTTCTTTTGATATCTTCTTCAAAGACACCAGGAATCTTAAGCGATTGCGTCAGCTTCTGAGCCTCTGCAAATGTTTTCCAGTGTCCACCTGAGTCTGCCATAATTTGTTTCTCCTTTCAAAGTTATTAACTATTATCACCTGGAGTATTACGTACACCTCTTATGGGAGTAGCGTCAAGAGTCTTCCTCGCCCTTTCCATATCGGTCATAGGAGTTGCTCCACCACTACCTCCACCTAAAGCGTAATTACCAGGACCCTGACCTCCTGCTTGCAAGGCTTTAAGAGCCTCTTCTAAGGCATCAAGTTGAACAGCAGTTTTGTCGTCTAAGCCCTTACCAACTTCTGAATCAGCAGGAATCTTATATGTGGTTTTGATAAGTTGTCTCCGCATATCCAGTGCTTCAGTAGTTGATTTTGCTAGAGCTTCTTTTGTGTCCGCTGCCTCTTGCCTTGCCTTCGACAAATCATCTGCAGAAATGTCACCCGAACTACGGGCTTCTTGTGCTTCTTTTAGAGTAGCGTTTGCTTTGGCAACTTCCTGTTGCGCTTCAGAGACTTCAACTTTCAACTTATCAACTATACCACTGTGACTCTCTTGCGCTTCATTAAATTTACCTTGCAAACTCTCCTTGGCTGCGATAAGGTCAGATTCCTTTACATACTTTTTCCCATCTACCTGCACAACACCATCAATTACTTTAATATCGGGAGTAGTGGGTGTTACAGGCGGCTTCGGGTCAGCAGCAGGTTTCGTTCCTTCGCCACCAGGAGCATCATTACTTTGATTCTCATCTTTTTCAGCCATGTTTTACCTCCATTACTGTAGTATACCATATTTTAATTGCGTTGTCAAGTATAAATAATAAAACAATACTAATGTATATAGATGTTTTATTATACAATTACTGAAGCATTTCTTTAGTGAGATACTGTGATACAAATTCATTGTACTTCTCATTGGCAACGGTAGTGAGGAACGAATCAGTATTACCGAAAAAGTATGACCATGCATCTAAGTCAGGGTCAAGGTAACGTAACCGTTGTCTAGCTTCTCTGACCTTTGTGTTAAAACCCGATATTAGTTTTTCTCCTCCTTCTCCCATAATATTTTGTAACTCAGTTCGTTCCTCACCCCTCGCTACCTCAAATCTGCGTATCTGTTGTTTTTCTTCATCGGAGTACTGGTCAAGGACAATGCTTCTAATATTTCTGTAAGGGCGGAGATATTCTCTCGACACTGTCCAGTAGAGTCTTTCCAGTGGAGTCCAGTCCAACTGAATTGTGTCCAAGAGTCTCTGCCTATGAGCCTCGTCTAAAGATTCGAGCAGAATATCAATCTTAGCGTAGTATGTATCGAAGTCTAATTCCATTCTTGACGAGTCCCAGTTGAATTTATATTCTGGTGTTAGTTCGTAGTAATACCATAGGAGTTCTTGGTCAGGTCCATAAGTTGGGGTAGGTATTCCTTTCTCTAACAGCCATGCTTCTCTTTCCTCTAATGTCTTGGGAACATCAATGTAGGCGGGAGATTCTCCAAGTGCTCTGGCTACTTCAGACTGATTAGATTTAATATCTGATAATGCAGCTAACCACTGGTCAGGACCTATTTCCTTATCTACTAATTGACGATTTATTTCTGTAACAGAAGGTCTTACTAACTGCCCATCCTCATATACTCCCTCATATCTTGCCTGATGAGAATAATTTGTCAGTGTATCGAAGTAGTCACGAATTTTAACTTCCATTGTCTGCCAACCAGACGGATAGAGAGGAGTTATAATTCCTTGCCATGTTCTGGAAGATTCCAAACTATACATAAGTTTTTGCTGGAGTACATCGAGTTTATAATAGTCAGATAATCTCTTACCAGTTACAGGATACAACCTATCAATCTGTTGCTGAATACGAACTGGCACACCTATGGCTTCTTCTATTGCAAGACGACTCTCACGGCGATATTCTTCATATTCTGGAGGTTTTATTCTCAGTAGTCCAGTCTGTTCCATTAAGATACCTTTGATGCCATTAGCCTTTTGTTCTGCCCTCAACCATGTTGTTTCTTCTTCTGGCGTGAGTTTAGCTCCTTGCTGCCTCTTCCTCCATATCTCATCAGCATCATAACCTTCTGCACCAAGAGTTAACATAGTTTGGAAGTCTCTAAAACGGTCAGGAAATACCATGTCGATAACTTTACCAAGATGTTCGGGAGAGAGTTCTCTTAAAGCTGATATTCCAGTTTTTACAAATGCAGGCATTAGTTCATTTAATTGAGGTTTACCTCCATCGGTAGTACCGAAGGCTACGATAGGAGCCATGATATGTATGCCAGGAAAGAAACCTGCTCTGCTAATGTAGTCCATCTGTTCCATACCAGGTACAGCATCATAGTATTCTGGAAAGTCTTTAAGGAAGAATCGTCTAAGACCCCCCATCCAGATACTACCTCGGAGAGGATTTATTTGCAGGTCAGTTCCAGGAATGGGCATGTAACCTCCATCGGTGTAGTCCATATACCTTGTTACTCCTGCAAATACACCAGGAGTTCTCATGGCTGTGCGAGGAATCCACTTCCAGCGGAAAAGTTCATAAGTCCAGAATGGAAATATGGCTCTCATAGTTTCATCTATAATATTGGCATCATCGTAAGTTGGATAGGCTAGTTCATGTAACTCACGTGCTTTAGTCATAGCGGATTCTTTTTTAGTGAACCATTCTCCAGCACCTTCTTTATACATTGGCATTTCTTTAACATCATTACCTATGTCTTGTACATACTGTCTCCACCTTGCCACATCAGTCTCATCCATTTTTACTGAACTGTGGAGTCTTGTTAGTTCTCCTCTTATCTCTTCTAACTGCATCATGGTAGGAGAGTCAGGTGCAAGTGTAGAAGGCTCAATCCCAAGATTACGCCAGAGTTGGTCATACACTTCTCCAATGGCATCATCAGTGAATCCTATGTCTGTTACAGTTTTCTCAAACTTATTAGCATATGCTCTGGCTTGATTACCTATATAATCGATAAAGTCTTCACGAGGTCTAACAGTCACATGATTATGAACTCGTGTAAGTCCTCTGTATACATCATCTCCAGTAACTCCGAAAAGGTAAGATATGTGAGAAGGATTCAGTTTGCCAGTCATTGGAACAAATTTAGGAGGAAGGTAAGGAGTCTTGCCAGTAGCGGTAAGGAATTGACGACTGGCATCTAATCTTAAGTTTCTTAACCTTCTCGAGTTAATAGTATGCTCATCCCATAAAGCAGCTTTCTCTGCTCGCTGCTGTTGCCAGAATCTAGCATTATGACTCTTGCTTGGAGTGGCAGTAATCTTTGCCTCTATTCTGGCTAGATTATTTCTAGTAGTTAAGACATTAGAATTCTCCATTCGGTAGAGTTCTGTTAGAGAATCAACAGCTCCCTTCTGGCTGTCAGTCAGTTTAACTCCTCCGATGGGTTCTCCTTTAGGTCCGAAGATAACAGGTTGGTCGTCAAGGAACTTCTGCAGATTGTCCACTATTGAGTCCATTGAGTCCTTACTCTCATCCATAAACTTGTTAAGGAGCTTATTACTGCCAACATGGAAGTCATCAACTTCTTTACCAGGTTTAAGATTATGAGACCGTAATTCAGTTAATCTTCTGTAGTCATGGATTCTCTCATCGACGGCATTCTGCATAGCAGATATGTTATCCATGTCTCCGAGTAGTTCGTCAAGGTTTTTAGGCGCATGAGAAGAAGGCTCCATAAGTTTCTTAGTAAACCAGCCGTTACTTTCCTTAGTGTATCCTGCACCTTCATACATAAGTCTGTGGGATTCCTTAGGAAGTACAGTAACTTCGTGCGCCCCACGTTGCTTCGCCAAGTCGTGTACAAGTAAGTCCACATCCTGCATAAACCTACGATTGAGCGTACCTGCTTTAGTCACATTTATTTCAGAAATTATAAGCCTGCCAGGGTCATCACCCCAAGGATGATAAAGTATATTTCCTACATTATTCCCATCAACTACGATAGATGCTCTACTAAATGCAACCCCCTCAGTTACTGGTCTATCAAGTTTAATATTCTGACTCAGGTCGTCTAACAGAGTTGTCTTTCCCTGATACATCTTTGCAAAGTTAGTTGCTTCTCCTTGCATTGCATCTATCTGCTTAGCCAGAGAAGCCATTGATAATTCTCTCTCGGCATCAGCAAAAGCAGTTATCCTCCCATCAATGTCTTTAAATATGCGACCATCGAGAACCTCATCCCTGATTCCTTTCTTAGTAATACTCCTCACATCTGTGCATTTGTCGAATAACTTTCCGAGTTCCTTAGATATTTGGCGTTTCTCTAACTCCAATGCATCTACATTCATATGGGCGAGTACTGCTTCAGGACTAACTGTCGCATCCTGAATTAAGGCTCTCTCCATGTCTCTCATATCTTTTTTGGAGAACTTGGTAATTTCATCCAGCTGACTTCTCCGCTTCAGAACAGCATCAGTTATCAAACCCATTTCAGTTGGGGCTACTTCTGGTAGAGATTTCATGTAGTGAACGTGGTAGTCATAAGAACGCTGAATGGTAGTTAACTGCTCCCATACATCATTATAGGATTGCAAGTCAGTTATTTTATAGTCTACTCCTCGCAAGTTAATCTTCTTACCTATGGGTCTACCTTTCCAACCAACAGGTTTTTGTATAAGAGGAAATTGCCAGGTTGAAAAGTCAGTAATAACAAAAGGAACACTACCATTATGGAAAGCAGCAGTTGAACCAGTCTTCGGGTCTATCAAAGCCATTTCAAGTCTCTGTACTCCTCGATGAGCCATTTCAAGTTCATAAGGAGCATTTTTCAAACCTCGGAATAGACGGATAGTTTCATCTAATCCTCCATATGACTTAGGGTACATTATTTCTGCACCGCCAAGAAAACTCCTCTGCATATTCTCAAGGAAATTCATAGGACCGAAGTTGGCAAATAGTAGATTCCATCTGGCAAAGGGCATTATAACTTTTCGTTCCAGGTTGATTAGATAAGTAGCTTGCAGAGTTTTATCTGCTACTCTGCTCACCCAGGACACAGACTGACCAGCTTGGTTAAGATGAGTAGATATAGGATTTTTAAGATTTGCTAATCTTTTTTCATTCAGACTATTAAACATTCCTATTAACTGGTCATTAGGTTTGTCTGACCTGAACATATGCTTGGCAGAATCCACAATGTCTTCTCTTACAGAATTTAAGTTAGTTAACATCTTTTTAAATGCATCGTCAGTTTGTTCTATCCCCAGTCTATTCATTATATTCCCTGCTGTTATCCTTGGGTTCTGCCCAGAGAACATATTCAGAATATCATCATTTAGTCTTGTTAAACCTACAGTGTCAAAATCTACTGTCTCCTTAACTACTCCTTTAACAAGTTTGTTAGCAGCCTCATTGTCGAGGTAGTTGAACTCAAGTAGCTTAGTCCCAAGTTTAACCATATCATCCCAACCTTCTGAAGGTCTCTCAAGTGCTGCTCCAATACAAAGTTCAGCTGCTTCTCGGATATCTTTAGCAGTCATGCCAGCTATACTTTTTACTTCAGGATGGAATCTTTCCACAATAGCCTTAAAGTCCATTGAAGTCTGGCGAGCAAAGTTTCGGGACATTTGAGTTAGAGTCTTTGGAATCTTATATCCTGCACCTGCTAACCAGAAGCTACCTTTGATTGGAGATAAAACTGCATGAATACCAGTTTTAAATACTGCATCAGAACCTCTTATAAAACCATTCTCTATGCTGCCTACAAAAGGACCTATTCTGCTCCCTACAGTTTTTAATCCTATTTTGCTAAGTGCTCCTCCTACCTTACCTGCTGCTGCAGTAGCCAAGCCCATTCCTAAGTAAGTGGTAGGGTCAAAGACAGTCTCAATCCCCATCCTCACATACCAGGGCATGTCGGTGTCAGTCATTGCCAGAGCATATGAGTTCCAGGATGATTCACCCATTTCTCTATAGGCTTGATAAGTATCATGCATCCTCCCAGCTAAAGTTTCATCGGGAGTACTGAACAAGTTATGCGCACCGATTATTGCCCAAGATGCGATTGGTCTTGGAAGCATATCAAAGTACTTATCCAGAAGCTGAATACCTGCCATGAAAGGCTGAGTAAGAGCCATCTTAACAAACTCACCAGGAGTTAACTCAGGAGCCTCAGGATGAAGAAGTCCTGCTCTAAGTAAGTTCAACCTATCAGTCTCTAATGCCCATCGGTTAGCAAGGTCTCTGAGATAATCTTTAATTTCTCCTTGATGTACTTCATCCTCCAGCTCCATCTCTGCAAGCAAACTTCTCAAATCCTCATTAGACAACCCTTCAGGCATGTCTACTGCATAAGTCTGAAAAGTACGTTGAAGCTCATCTATGGTAAGGTTATGAACTGCCTTTGTTTCCAGGCTAGGTTCAGATAAAACCTCATTCATAATGTAATTCTGGGACTCTTCTACAGACCCTGCAAAATCATCAGGAAGAATATTGTTAAGATATTCTAATTTATTGTAAGTAATTTGAAGCCATTCTCGGTCAGTGTCAGACAATGTGCTGTTAGGAATTACTTCCAATACATCATCTAAGGTATTGATAGTAAAGTCTCTACTTGCAAAATAACCAGGAAGGGCATTGAGAACATTCAACTTCCACTCGGCACTTTCAAGAGCCTGCGTCTGTATAGCTAGTTCAGCCTGAGCTTCTGCCATAGCCGTATCATATGCTTCTTGAGTAGAGAAGCCAAGGTTGAGGATATTAAGAAGCGCAACAGGAGGAAGTACTCCCGCTACAAGTCCTTGTATTGTTCCTTTCCATCCGCCAGCTACACCTTTACTCTCAATCTTCTTAACATTCTCATATGCTTCTGTAGCCTGCTTGTTGAGGGAGTATATAGAAGGCACAATCCCTTCCAACTCCTGAGTAAAGCCAGGATAGTATTCAGTAGGTTGAGGAGGAGGCGGAATAGTAGGTTGAGGAGAAGGAGGCTTAGCCTCTCCAGCAGGAGTTACTTGAGGAGTCTTATCTAAATTATTAGTAGTCATTATATCTCCTATGCGTTCACACCAGGTATATTATATCTGGGCATCCCTTCTGCCCTATCCCCTACAGGAGCTTGTCCTGATGGTGCAGAAGGTTTGCCAGGTGTAAGTTGTGCTTCTGTAGCATCTGCCGCAAGTTCATATAGTCGGGCAGCTTCTGCATCTGACCTTGCCAGAAATGCAGCTTGTTTACGGTAGAATCTAATCTGGGCTATAATTGCGTTCTCAGGACTCAGTTCAGCTTGGTCTGCTAGTCTCCTAGCTCTTTCCTGTAAAGGATTCTTAACATCAGGAAATAGTCTATTCATTACATAAGAGTAACTCACAGCAAACTCAGGGTCTAACATACGAGCTACGGTTGCTTTCTGAACTAAGTCACCAGGAATCTCAATAGGAAAGTCGGCTGTTATCTCCATGTCGTCTGGGAGTCCGCTAGGAATCTTCCATCCATAAGGTTTAATATTCCTTAGTCGTATATCCTCTATCCAGTCATTATCTATATCAGCGTAGAGGTTCTGTAATGCCTGATGAAATGGTCTCATAACTTGATTGGCAGAAGCTGCTATTTGAGACATTACATAGGCAGTCATTTGCCCAGTAACATTACCATACATAGCCCAACTGACACCACCTCTCTGCATCATAGCCTCGAGGTCAAGTTGAGAAGCTCTTAACTCCATAGGTATAGGAGGAGTGCCGAGAAAATCAACAGAATCATCAGGACCTCCTCTAAATATTGCTCCTCTCTTCCATATATCCTCAGGTTTCACAATATGTTTGCCTGAACGACTGCGCTCAAATATGCGAGGTTGAGCAGTATCACGGAGAAGCTGGAGACTAAATGTCCACCACTTATTCCAGGATTTATATATATACTCATTGGTGGCTACTATACTCTGCCCAATCTCTGCTTTCCATCTGTCACCAGCAGAAATAGAACCTGCATTAAAAGAAGCAACCACTTCAGAATTATCGGATATAGCTCCTGTGTCAGGAAGCCCGCCTGTAGGAGAAACATATATAGGAATTTTAGTAAATCGGGTAGGTTCAAACTTTACCAGTTTGTCTCCTATAACTATTGCATTCCATACTTGAGAGGAGTAAGGAAATGTATCAGATATCTCAACCCACCAAAGGTCATATATTGTTTGGTCTCCCTTAATTCTCCCCAAGTCTCCCCAGTTATTCCTTTGTGCCATAGACCTTGCTCTTTTATCACTCACCTTATATATGTGAGCTACTTCTGAAAGTCCCTGCTCAAAGTCCCACATGGGGTATACTTGGATAGGATTCCACAAGTCAATAAATGCTTTGTCACCAGAATCGGTAATTATAGAGAACACAGAATACCAACCAGTTGAGAGTAACAATCCAATGAGGCTTCTCTTTAATGACTGTCGAGGACCGCTATGACGAAAGGTCTTTTCAACATCTGACCAAGCTGAGTCAAGGAATTGACTAATACTGGCAGACATTTCGGATTCTCTCATTCCCACTTCTGCTACATCTTTCATTCTGTGAGGAACGTCAGTGTCTAGCATGTGAAGAACAAGATTAAACATACTCCTAGGGTCATTACCCACAAATGACTCCATTTTTTCAGTCTTAAGTTCATCGACCATCTGAATAATTTTATACCATACCCGTATCTTAGTATCACGAGGCGCCCAGTATTTCTTAAGTTCATTACACTCATCTATTACTGACTTAGCATCATTGTTCATTATTACTCCTTATTTGCCCCAGTTATCATCCCAACCTCCATCATCGCCTGTGTTACCTACATAACTAGACGCTACTGCCTGGGCTGTTCTGCAGCACACTGCAATAGCACCTGCGTCATGGTGGTCATCTGCACCTATAACAGATATACCGTATTTCTGGGTAGGGTCTCTACGGATATTCTTGCACTGAGTCCAGAATCTAATATCGTGACATTCTATGTCCTCCATGTGGCGGTTAAGTTCAGTCAACATATAAGGTTTTGTAGATGTGTTAGTTTGCCATCCTATTGCTCTTATCATCTTTCCTGTTCGCACATCCTCCCTATAATATAATGAAGGGTAATTGCGTAGGTGAGATACAATGTCAAGGTTGTCCTCAGGACACATTACTGAATTGCCAAAGTAATATCCCATGTCCTTACAGTACTCTGCCATTTCCCACTCATCATACCAGCCTGCCAAAGTTGCGCAATGTTTTAGAATAGGAGGATATTCCTTTCCATCCTTATCTTCCCAGCCTTCTTCAAAGTGCCATATATGTGCCACTGATTCAGAAGTCTTACCTTTCCCAGGGTCTATGGATAAGACATAAGGAATTCCTTCTTCTCTATCATGCCATATCTGAGCCTCTGCCGATGCGCCAGTCTTTGGATTTATAAATGACCTTGTAATAGGGGCAGGATAGCAGTCCAATATCTTTTGCCTTATAATATCAGGTGAGTATGCTTGGTTACCAGAAGTTACAAAACATGACTCATCATCCTCAGGATACTCCTGTTCAAATATAAATGTAGTATCTCCTGCCAGTCTCATTGACCTCATCTCAGCTTTCTTATACCTTCTCCATCTCAACTTTGCTAGTGAGATAGCAGTATCAAAACCAAACTGTTCGGTCAAAATCTTCATTAACTTAATTTCTTCATTATCTAGGTTAGGCAGAGGGTCAATGTTATCCTTCTCGAGACAGAATGGGTCATCTGCATACATCACATATTCAGGATGAATAAACCAGGGGTAGAAATGAGGTTTGTAGACAGACTTTAGTCCACCAGAACCTATAACTGCCCCTTCTCTCGCAGCCCGATACATTTCACAGAAAGGATTATCCTCACCATTGGCAGTACTCCCAATTCTAATCTTTGTGCCAGCTTTGAGAGGAACTCGCTGAACTGCAGAGGCAAACACTTCCTCATGTGTACCAGGAGGCCAGAATGCATACTCATCCAAAAGTAAGTTATGTATAGTTTCACCACGCCCAAGAACATAACTTCTGGATGAGAATATGTAGAATGTGGAATAAAATCCAGTGTCTTTGTCTACAAAGGATAGTTCAGTGGTAGACTTATGGTCTAGCTTTGGTACAGTGGGAATTCTGCGCTGAAGTGACTGATGATATTTCTTTGCCTTTAATAGTAGCCTTTGGGCAGAAAATTCATCGTAAGATATTATGACAGATACAGTTCCATTTATAGTCACATTATCGATTAGAAAGTCACCACCAATGACGGAGGTAAACCCCACCTGCCCAGGCTTGACATAAAGGTCTCTCCATGTGCTGTTATCTATCACATCAGCCTGAATCGGATTGAGATTGAGAGGAACAAGACGTCTTTCTTTATCCTCAATCTCTAACAATGTCTCCAATGTTAGGCGTCTGTTTGAGAAGAGCTTCTTAAGAGCCTCTACTTGCTGTGTTTGAGTTGTCATGGTGAGTTACCTTTTACCATTCATGGCTTTGAGGAGGACTACTAACTCAGTTATAGCTGAGGTGTTCTTTTCTCTGGTTAACTGTGCGCTTTCTATGATTTTCGTTAATCTGTCCTCCATGAATTTCCTATCATTTCTCTGAGAATCTTCGCTCGACTTTCTGTCTTTTCGATACATAATAAAGATTATCAGCGCTAAGATTGCCACAGGACCCCCAGTAGCGAGGGTTTCAAGTAATGTAGATTCAATCATCGAGTTCTCCTTTGAATAAGATTTCTTGATTGTGGAGTTCTTTTTCTCATTTCTCTTCCAAGGCTTCTAGGCTCCTTTC
>Ga0114918_10003752_pt1 | contig 13296 bp, 17 predicted proteins | sample LantaG_FD_87015 | JGI IMG/M metagenome (GOLD analysis project Ga0114918, IMG submission 87015) | Deep subsurface microbial communities from Baltic Sea to uncover new lineages of life (NeLLi) - Landsort_02402 metaG | ecosystem: Environmental > Aquatic > Marine > Oceanic > Sediment | place...
AGTATTTTTCAGAGCCTAGGAATTTATATACTTCACTATTTGATTCTTGAAAACTTAGCTCTGGACCCCAAACAAGCTCCATAGTGCCGCCGCCAACATTGCTTGCTAATATATCCCTAAGTTTATTTATAGCACCCCTACTAGGAAGAATTTTGTGGTCTAAGCTTCCTAGCGTCCATAGTCTAATATTAGATATAGCTCCGTCTAATGCAGACAAGTCGGCTAATCTCATTTTCTCTAACATAACGATATCATCTAGTATCGCGTATATCATGGGGTTTGCCCACTCTTGCCAATCATCTTTTTTGTAGTGGAAAACGCTTAGCCTGTCTTGATCAAGGTCAATTTCTTTTTTACCCTCTTTTATAGAGCGTTTTATATTATCTGGAAGCTCGTTTAAAGCACTTGATGGATGTGCTCCATCTGTCAACTTGTCGAAAAACGAACCTAGATTAACAGCGTAAGCAGGATTACCCATAAATAAAGCGACTTTACCGTTCTTCATTTTTACACTAAGAGGATTAAAGAAGCTATATCGCCAAGGTATTGTGTTCGCCGCTGGTTTTGTAATATCTATTTTAATGTCGCTCGCAATAGACTGAATGTATTTTTTAATTTTGGGCGTTATTTTGGCATAACTTCTATATGTAATTACGTTTCCCGTTTTATAGAGATTATTTAAGAATCTTTCTGATCGTTCTTTTCCGTTTACGTGATCGAACCATTCTTGATAAAATCTTTCAACGCTTTTATTCTGATGAACAATATTAATGCCTTGGCAACCAAAATCTCCCATTAAGTCAATAACATTACGAATTATGCCAACCTTATCGTAAGCGTCCATACACATTTTTATTGCGCGTTTTTGCTGAGTTGGAACCGCTTCGTTCGGCCTAAAGGCGTAGTAATCTTGGTGGCCAAATTGTGGTCGAACAGATCTATTTGGTTCGATGTCTATAAAATGGCGATATGTGCTACCCTGAGTTTTGCAAAGACCTCCGTAGTGATCTACGTTGTCAGAAAACTGCGTCATAGCATCCGCCTTGCTTTCAAGGTTATCTTCGGACCAAGTTATCATATTTTCATTGTTAGACATTTTAACCTCAATCTGATTGTAATTGGATTGCTATGTATCAATACACATCTTTCATGGTATCGCAAAACCAGCTTGGGCCATTGTACATTTTTTCTTCACGACTATCCTTATAATGGCCACCCGTGGCAAAACCTCCGTAAAATTTGTAAGCTTCTTGGGATGGTGTTCTTTGTATAACCCTTGCTGCCATATTAGCCATTAACAGTGCGGAGTATCTGTCTTTACGAACCTTGCTCTTTTTGCCCGTACCAACAATAACTTCTGGAGTATCCCAACGATCTCTGCCAGCGTTTGTTTGAGTCATCTATATCATAGCAAGCTCATCCTTTAGCTGCTCTATTTCTAAAACACAGTCTTCTAAAGTGTCGTGGGTTCTATTTTTAAGATTATCCTGTTCGGAAGATAAGCCTATTGATATTGCATCAAAGAATGGAAAAACCAAAACTTTATCTTCAAAGTCTTTTCTCATTCCGTGATTAGCTTCTGCTAACCATTCATGCTTTGCAAATTGACACATTTCAATTATATGAAGCCCTCTTTGATCATCTGTGTCTTTGGCTTTATTTTCGTCTACTGTTGGCCAAAGTGGTAATTCTGTATCTTTAATTTTATCTTGATCGTGTAACGACTCTGTAACAGCAATGCCACCGCCTTGAGCATCTATAGCGATATGAACACATGGAAATAGAACCATTAGATCTCTTATTTTACGAGCGCAGTAAGAATAGAAATCCGTTTCAAAAGACAGTCCGCGCTTTATTTTTTCTTTATGTTCTGATCTAGTTGTGGTCCAACAGTATACAACTCTTCTATGGTCGCTATTTACTTCCAGAACCACTATACTAAAATTATCTACTTCAGAGGCGGGGTCAACACCAAAGATATATTTCTTGCGCTGATCTCCAATTAAAGATGCTTCGAAGTTTATTTCATTACCGGCCGAGTCTTTTATGGTGTTTTCTTTAGAGATAACGCAAGACTCGATAAGAGATCTTTTAAAGAAGCCTTGACTATCTCTTGTAAAACACGCTCCATACTCCATCTGATAAATTCCGATATGCACAGTAGCCTTAGATCTAGCTACTTGATCCGCGTCCATAAAACCCGGAGGAAGCAATTCATATGGCATACGAATAATAGAGTACTGGGTCCAATCAAAATTTTCTGGAGGATCTTCGCCGTTAAATAGCTCTCTTAGCTTAACCTTATTTCCTCCGCTCTTTATTATAGCTTTCCACTTTTTCCAGTATGTTGCAAAATGATTAAAATCATAATAAGCTGTTCCAGATAGTATAATCTGATTATCTTTTTGGTCTTTAGATGTTTCTTCGGCTACTATTTCCACACCAAGCTCTATAGCTTTTTTTTGAGCCGCTAATCTTTTAACATTCTGGATAGGGTTCGCGCTAACAGCAGCAAAACCAGCTACAACGTTTTCAAAAATATCTCGCGGTATAGAATTGTGCTGCCTATGTCCTTCGGCGTAGAAACTATTTGTTTTTGGTAAATAGTAGTCATAGAGATGGTCTTGATGGTCTAGTTTTATAACATCCACTACTCGCCTATATTGAGTGGAATTTTTAAGCTCTTGAGCTGCTGCGACAGCCTCTTCCCGCCTGTCAAATCTTTTTTGTATTGTTTGTCCGCAGTATGAATATGGAATTTTCCACTTATTCCTAGATTTATCAAATGTAATATGAGTAGGCTCGGGTGGAATATAGCATGACTCTATAGCGTGAGCAAATCGAGGAACCGCCAACTCTGTCGCTGCGTCTTTAGCTTGTTGGTTATTCCATCTAACAAACCACTGCCAATTCTTGCTAATCTTTGATTTACGCTTGTTAATATACCCATCGTACCCCAACTTGTTCATTAATATCTGAACATCTCTGCACAGCCGTTCGGAAACAGAGTAATACGCCAATCCAATCCTGTTGTCTCGTTCACGATCTTTCCACAAGAAACAAGAGCCGTCCCCATCGAAAAGTCCTCTTAGGAAGGTAGTAACATACTCCCTAGGAGCCGATAGAATAGACGATGGTATAATTTTTCCATGAGCGGTGGTATGATTTAATCCAAGTCGAAAAAGCTTGCCCCTCAACTCTTTATCGCTGACGTAAATATCATACGATTCCTTACAATCCCAACCTCTAGGGTCGGTATGAGCCTCTTTTGGAAAGATTTTCCAACCAAACCTCTTTTGAATTTCGAGAGCTAGATCGTAATTAGTTGTTTTGATTGACATTAATGACTCATTTACTACGGAACCCTCACTTACCAAAAGCCCCAGTAGCCAACATATATCCAAATTTAAACCGTCAGCGATCTTATGGCCAAAATATCCATTTGGGGACTTTTCTACCCAATCACCCTTATTAAGCTCTAATGGTTTTTTCCAGCCGTGACGGGTCATTACTTGGTGAGGTTCTGAACACCTAATAACATATCCATTATCAAGCTTAATTTCATAGATATCTGTGATAGGAGTTTTGATAAATTTGTTTGGAGACTCTAGAGGATGCTCTAAGTCTCCAGTGAATAGACGAGACCCGCGAGCAGATTCAAAATCTTCAATGCGCACCAATCCATCGGTAGTTTCAACAAGAGAGCCTCTCTCTAAGCAAGCGAATTCGTCTGCTATAATATCATTTGCTCTTTGTCCTCTAATTTTTTGACCATCACCAAGAGGTAAGCAAGTTATAATGCTTTCATTAATTCGCATAGTACATCTATCAACATCCCTGGTGGGACCGCTAGTGGAGCTACAAACATCACGAAGCATAGGCGAATTTCTCCATATTGTTTCCATGTATTCGAAAACAACTTTGCTTTGCCTAAAAGCGGCACCAACAACAACTATTTTTCTTCGCGGTAATAAGAGCGCTCGTAATATAGAATAAAGAGCTAGTTGAAACGACTTTCCAAAACCTCTAGAAGCAATAAGAAGCGGGAATTTTCTGTGCCAAATTTCATTTATTATTAGAGCTTGAGAAGGTAGCAATTGGGTGTTTAATAGTTGGTTACAGGTAAATGAAAAATATTCTGGGCGACTCATTAACCATGTTAACTTAAGATGAAAATCTTCATCGGATCCAGCAAGAATAGCGGTAGGATTAAATAGCTGTTCATCAACAATATCTAGGCCAAGCCACGCCTCATCTATCTTTTTTAACTTACTCATGACAAGCGATTCCAATCAGTAATTATGGCATCAGCAAACCCATAATAAACGGCTTCTTCTGCTTGCATATACCAATCGCCGGATTTTAGCTTGCGTATTAAGAATTGTTTCACCTGTTGTTCGGTGGGTTTTTTACCAAACTTATCAAAGAAAAACTTTCCATTTACAAACCTGTGCGAATAAATGTTAAACATAATATCGCATATACCCTTTTCGTACTGGGCGTAGTTCATTGCGCTCAAGTAATCCATATTAATATCCGAAGAGCCATAGTGACACATAAAGTGAGCGTTTGGCGTAATAGCCCTATAGTCGGCGGCTTGTAGTATAATGCTAGTCATAGATTCCGCCTGGGCGTATGCTATAATAGTAACGTATGAGCGACACATACTTATAGCATCATAAATAGCCATACCGTCCGTCCACTCCCCGCCAACGCTCTGCATATGTATTATTATCGGTTGATCGCTTTTAAGGTCTAATGCCCGCAAGTTTTTCAAAAACGTATTAGACATTCTATACTCCACCCCAGGATTTTGGTTATCTTCCGTGTGGTAGTGGTTGTGAAGAAATATTTCTCTTGTGGCTATATTAGCTCCATAATCATGAAAATCTTTTAGTAGTTCTGGTTGCTCAGCCATTATCTTTTCCTCCCTATTGTATACATTTCGTTAACTCTTTTAAATAAGCTACTCACAGCTAAAAACGCATTGTGCTTATCGCCACAAAATAGAATATGGATGTTTTCATACAGTTCAAATTCCATAAGACATTTAAGCATATATTTACCGGTAATCTTAAGAGCTAATTTATTTCTAACCGGTATTCTTGTTTTCTCAGGAAAATGAGTTAAGTCTTGTAGATCAAACTCTAGAACTATGAATCTGTGAGGGAACGCTTTCATGCGTTGGATTTCGTTCATAAATGCGAATTTTTTTTGGCCAAGATTGATAGCCAATTCTTCTACGCACCCCTTTCTTTCTACGCATATCTTGGTTTCTAGACCTTTGATAGTATAGTCGCCGGTATCCAGTTTTTGCTCAATCATTCCAGCGCAAGCGTTAAACGTGCTAAAATGATAGCCGTCCTGCTCTCTTGTGTCTTTTATCACAGTAAATTTTGGACCGGTTCTATAATCCATTTATTATTTCTAAAAACATTGATTCGTAGTGGGACTCTTTATTTTTAATCGATTTATGGCACTCAGCACACAACGTAATTCCATTTAATATATCATACCTCATAGAGTGAGCGTCGGCCCACCTTTTAATGTGGTGAGCCTGTAATCTTTTCTTAGAATTACATCCAGGCATCCTGCATTTTTTATCTCTTTTAAATACGGATTTTCTCCAATCAGCATACGCGGGATCTTGGTAGTTTCTTCTCATATTAATTCAGTATATAGATTTTGTCTATTTTCGCCTGTTTTTTAATTCTTTGACATATAATTCGCATAGAAATAGATGAGTCGATTTTCATTATTTTGTAAATTAGGTCTTGTATAACCTTGGTACAAGCTTCGTCGGGGTCTTTTGCGGAAATGAAAATAGTTACGAACGGGGCGTCGTAAGGCTTGATATTTAGATGGGCTATGCTGCTATATGTGCTACATATGTCTAGCATAATTCGATAATTTATCATTTATGTCACAATCTACCATAAGGGCTACCAAAGAGCTAAAATCGCGTTTGGGTTGCCAGCCTAGTTTTGTTAAAGCCTTCGTGTTGTCCCCTCGTAAATAGTCTACTTCCGCCGGTCTATATAAATTGGTATCTGAAACCACAAAATTTGTCCACGCATCAACGTCTATGTGGTTAAATGCTTTATCTAAAAAATCTCTAACGCTATATGTTTTCCCAGTACAAATTACATAATCATCTGGATATTCCTGTTGGAGCATTAGCCACATAGCTTCTACGTAATCTCCCGCAAAACCCCAATCACGATAAGAGTCTAAATTACCTAGTCTTAATTTAGGCATATTTTGTGATGATACTTTTCCGTATATTGTACTATTATCATACGTAAGATCAAGAACATTAAGATTATTATCGTCTATCCAGACCTTAAAGTCCGCTACCCACTTGGTAATCTTCTTGGTTACAAAGTTTTCTCCACGCCTTGGTCCCTCATGGTTAAATAAAATACCCGCGCTAGCGTGTAGGTTGTAGGCTTCCCTAAACAATCTCGTAGCATAATGTGCGGCACACTTAGCTATCGCGTATGGGGATTGGGGTAGGAATTTTGTATCTTCGTCTTGATATTTTACGCCATCTTTACTAATATTATAAGCACCGCCAAACATCTCGCTAGAGGATGCTTGATAGAATCTGGCAGAAAACATACTCAAATCAACAATACATTGTAAGATATTAATACAGCCCTTGCCAGTTATATCCCAGGTTAGTCCTGGCTGCTTGAATGAGGTGCCTACGTGCGATTGAGCCGCCAAGTTATAGATTTCATCTACCACCGGGTTAGATTTTAGAATATTATATATACTACAGCTATCTGTGATATCGCCTTCTGCTAGGTTGAAATTTGGATTGGTTATTATATGTTGAATTCTTTGTGTATTATCTGAACTTGAGCGTCTTTTAACTCCTGTTACTATATAGTTTTTTTCTAGAAGAAGATCTGCTAAATGACTTCCGTCCTGTCCTGTAACCCCAAATATAATCGCGCTTTTCATATTATTTCCTTATTATTATTAATAGTCTGTCGTTATCCCATTCTGCTGAAAATCTATTTTTGTGCTCCGCGTCTATAAAAAAATAGTCTACAATCAAGTCGTTCATATTGTCTAAGACATCCGAAAACAATTTTGTATCAACAGATTTAAATAAGTCTTCGATAACTAAATAACCACCGCTATTTAGGTAATTTAAACATGATCTTATAACATTGAGTTGGTGAGACGGTTGGTGGGTAGAATCATCGATAATAATATCCATCTTACAACCTAGTAGATTAAACGCTAAATCTATACTATGTTCGTTAGTAACATCTATAGAAGAGTAGAACGTATCCTTGAGATTGTGGCTCAGTGCATTATTGATAAATGTTTGATTAAATTCTAGTCCATATAGCGTGGCCTGTGAGAAAAAATCTCTCCAACAGCACATAGACATATTATGATATATTCCTATCTCTGCTAGTTTGATTGGTTTGTGTTTTAGTGATGAAAAAAGAAGATTGTATATCGCAGTATAAGCGTGTTTATATAAGCTAGGGTTTGTGTTTAACGGGCTTTTGTCGGTCGAATATTTAGCACCAAGTTTACACAATTCAGTTCCACATAAGGTAGAATCTATAGAAAAAAGCTTACTATTCATGGGTTACCTCAAATAGTTGTAATAACATAAGTAGTCTTTTAAGCACAGTACGTTCCCATTAAGCGAGCACTCTTCAGCGTAAGCTCCGTCGTGTTCGTAGATATCTGTTCTATGTCTAACTTGTGAGTTGTATTTCCACTTTACCAAAAAAGAAGCCGTATCAACATTTCCTATTCTGGGATGAATTTGTGGTTCTAATCTAACAGAATTATCTTTATGTAATTGACCCCAGGTCATTAAAGAGAAATCATAATCCAAGAATTGGGATATTGCGGGGAAAAGCTTATCGTGAATTATGTTATCGTCATCGTGAAACAATACATGATCATCGTCTGATAAGCTTAGATTATCCAGAGCAAAATTTCTAGCTTTGGTCCCAACCTTACCGGTGTCGTCGCACTTCATAGTCATAGCGTTATCGATTTGAGGTATATTCGTTTTGTGGTCGTGTACAATAACCCACAAACAATTTTCTGGAATTGTTGAAGAAATTAAAGCCAAGTTTTCTGGTCTAGAGCACGGGGTAATGATGTATATCATTCGTTAGCCTTTCCAACATCTTCTCTCATAATATCGCCACTGTTTAGTTCTACATAATAAATTTCATATACTATACTATCTTCCAAACCAATAAATTTGTGATAGTTTTTTGGTTGTACTGAACAAATTTCCCCTGCTGATAAAATTGTTTCATCCAAAAGATTATAATCGTTTTTCCATTCTTGTATCTTGATTTTTCCAGATTCTACAAAAAAAACATTGTGCTTGTGATCGTGATAATGCTTGGAACAACATGAGCCTTTGTTTATTTTTATTCTATGTATAGAAACATTATTACGAACAAATATTTCGCAAGTTTCTCCCCATATCTTTCCTTGTTTATTCATATTGATTCTTTTGGAATTGTGTTTATAGGCGAAGTTACTGGAGAAAGATTAACTATAGATATATTCAATTTTTTGGCGTTTTCTTTTAATAAGTTAAATTTGTCGATTAAATGCTCTACTCCTAATCTCATTGGGTCTGGTGAACCGTGACCATAAAAAAAGTCTATCCCCATACCATCGTAAAATAGATTTGACCAATCCGTAATGCTTTGATTTTTTGGTTTATCGCCAAACTTGTTTTGAATATTGGGACGTTTATGATTATTCCACTTATCTACTTTATTTCGATTGTAATCATGATCAAATCCTAATAAAGAAATTTTATCGGGTTTGAGTTCGCTCATAATCCAATAAGCGCCTTGAAAAAAAATAGTGTATCCGGTGTGGTGTTGTGGAGATTTGCAAACCATGTTTAATTTTTTAGCAATATTTGCGGTTGACAAAGCATACTCTTTAGCAGAGATCTCTTTATCGTACATTTTAACTTTTGGGCAGTTTTCTTTTGGAAAATCTCCAGAGTGTATCCAAACATCAAAGCGACGGTCTTGGAATAACCTCCAAGCATTATTAACGCAAACAACCTTATATTTAGATAGGTCGAGCTTATCTATCAATTTTGCAGAATTCCCGCTACCTACATAAAGTACGTTCATTTTGATAATACGGCTACATATAAGCCGTTCCACCAAGTTGTAGTGTCGCCGTTGTGGTTAGATAGTAAAGTGCGCTCGTCTAGAATTTTAAGATTATTTTTTAATATGCCTTCTTTTGTACCGCTCTGTACTTGTGGCCAATTATAATCATCACAGATAAAAAGAAACGTGTTATCTAAAACATTATAGTAGTGCGTTAGTGCCAACTCTTGATCTTTATGGGTATGTTCTCCGTCATAAAAATATACATTAAACTTGTGATTAATGTTGTTTACATCTACAGTAAAACAATCTTGATTTAAAAACTCAAAATTAGCGCCAACATCAGACATATTTTGTCTAAACTCTTTTTCTGGACCACCAAAAGTGCAAAAGCTATCTATAGCTAGCGCGTAGTCGGGCTTGTTATTATATAGGGCCGAATAGAAGGTGGAGCCTTTCCAAACGCCAATTTCTAAATACTTAACATTTGGATAAGAAACAGACTTATTAAGCAAATTCCTAACGTAAAAACTAGACATACCTTCCATAGATATAGCTTTACTGCTTAGTTTTGTTTGGTCGCTCGTTGCGTAATCAATAATTTCGTCTAAATTAAACATACTAGTCCTTTATAGTTTCCGGAGTTAAAAAGGGTTGATCTATTTGTCCGTCTTCGTAAGTATGAAATTCACTAAGGCGCTCTTTTTCTTTAATCATAGCTAGGCGCATTTTTTCCATTTCAATTCCGTAGCGCTTTAGAATTTCGGGATTTTGCATAAGGTGCGCTATCCAAGATGTAAAGCTTTGCTTGCTATCTTCTAGTCTTTTTATTCTTTGTTCTCTGGTGCCCTTCATCTCTCTTAACATACTAGACTTCTTAGTTTGTAGTTCTCTATAATCACGATTAAGACTTTCTTGACTAGCTCTTAGGGACGCCGATTGTCTCTCTAGGTTCATTAAATAATCTTGGTCACGATCTTCTTTTTCTTTTGATCGCTCGTCGCGTATTAACTTGTCAATAAGATCAAGCTCGTTTAGATTATCTTTGTTGCTCTTTAAGCACCTATTCATTAATATCTCTAGCTTAATAACGTCCACGACCTGTAGTTCTTCTGTGGGAAAAACGTCATCTTTAAACTGGGCGATTATGCGCGACCAGTGATATTTAAAAAGCTCCAACTCGTCGCTGGTAAACTGACCTGTTAGTTCGGTCCAATACGGGCGATTTTCTAGAGAGTATGCTGCGGCCTCTTCATTGCTAATACCGACCCCAAGCTTTCGTTTAACAAAATTATCTACGCTTTCTACATCTCTGTCTAACTGTTTGGCTATATCCTCTATAGTAACACTATCAATTAGTCTTCTTATGGAGCGTTCTTCGTCTTTGCTAATTCTACCCTTCTTCATTGATGTGTTCCTTTATCAGATTTTTAATTATTAGTATAATTTCGTTTTTCTTCTTTTTAGGAACATAAACATCGTTAACCATTTTGAGATAGTCGGCTCTATATTCGGCGGGCAGATACTTATCCACTATTTGTTTTATATTCTTTGCTTCTAAGTTTTCACTATAGGATTGAGTATACTTTAAGCTTTCTGTTTCACAAAGTCGAGCGGGCTTTAGTATGCGTTTTTTTTCTTGTTCGTCTTTTAGGTAGTAGTTATCGCGCACAAAGTTTTTTAATCGATTGCTTAGATGCACAGATAAGAAGTTCTCTAGCGATCTTGTGTTGTCATATCTATTAAGAGCGTCCATACACATAATAAAGGCTTCTTGTTTTATATCATCAAGCGTATAAGACCCAAAAACATATCTTTGTGAAATCCTATTAACAACAATGTTTATTTGCTGTAGAGTTTCTTCTTGTGTCATGTTGTCGGGTATTTTCATATTTCTTCGAACCCTAGTGTTTTCCAGCCCTTTTTAGTATAAACTCTAACCGTGTCGCTTAGTTTATCGTAACAGATAGAACCAACTTTAGCCTTGACGGTTGCTGAGTTAACGGGAACCAAATCAACAATGTCCGCTTCTGCTCTTTTTACAGAAAGCTTGCTAGTTGCTAGTTTTATTTGCTTGGTGAACTTACTAAAAACGTCCACGAGCTTATCTATAAAGCGACTATCGCTAAAAGTAACGCCCTCTATGTCTTTATCAAATCTTGCTAAAATAGAGTCTTGAGGCAAGTGAACAAGGTGTGGTAAGCACGGATCAGACGATGTTATTACAGAATGTTCAATAACAAGAGCTTCTAAATACGTTGTTGGGGCGCTAGAGTAAAGAAGCACATTTTCATCTGAGCAAAAAGACTTTCCGCATATATCCCTACAAACAGAACAATCCGCGCTATTTTTACCCGAATATAAAGGAGCAATTCTTTTAAGTAGGGTTCTTCCATCTTTTTCGTATATATAACCAACACCGCGCTCGTATCCGTCTACTACTTGGTTGTTAACAACCTCTAGAACGTAGAAGAAGTTATTGTTATATCCAAATGTATCTTTAAAGTTGGTAGCGTCGGTTATTGATCCGGCATCTATAGCATATTTAAGCTGGTCGGAATAATTTTTTAGAGGCTTTGTTCCAACAAGCTCTAAATCTTCACTAGCTGGGCAATATTTTACTGCTTCTATCGCAATGTTCTTCTTTATCGTTAGTTGTTTTATCATCTAATAGTTCCTTTAAGTTTCCGTCTTCTTTTAACATATCATCAACTATAGAATTAGCCAGTTCTGCTGTGGCTTTACAATGCAACTGTGATTCGACTGTTTGTTTTTTAATCATATTGGTGCTCCTCTTCTATATATTATACACTGGTAGGTATTATTGCTGCTAGCAGGGGCGATAGGGGAGGATTGGCTAATACATTAGAATATTTAATCTGGATTATGGAAGAACCACCCAGGCTTTTTACCCCGTTTCCCCAGCTTAACATTTATAAGATAAAACTACCCCAGTACCCCATCTTACCATCGCGTGGTGCGTAGGGGGCCGCGTTTGATGTAAGTCTAGTGGTAGCAAGGGTTTACGACGCGTTTTAAAAAATCCCAAAAAAACATTTGTACAGTATTGCAACCTAAAGAATTTCCTGTATAATGCCGATATAAGAAGTAAGCAGGAAAGAAAAGGGAAATAAAATGATCTTGACGATTGTGATTTCATACGCTATCTTGATGTTGTTAGTCTCGACCGTTTACCTTTATCTTTAGTCTAGGAAATAAAATGAATCCTGTATATTCGTACACTTGGCTTTGCGAGAAGATGGCTGATCGTGGTCGTGTTGCTATCCAAATGTATATCAACGGACAACAGATTACCCTACGCGGATTGATCAACGGTATTCGTCCGGAGGATGGTAGCGGTCGCTGCTGGCTCGTAACCATTAACGACAATGGCACGAACGCGGAAGTATTCATACGTACAGCATAGGGCGATGCGTCGTAAACCCTTGTAGCATAAGGACTTACGACACAAACGCGGGGCCAAATTTGACGTAAACCCTTGATATATAAGGACTTATGACGCGTCTTATCTAAGCCAAGCGGGTAACCGCAAGCAAATCTTGTGCCAAATGGTGTGAAAAAACGCAAAAGTTTTGTCAAGATTTCTTTACACAAAAAAACATCTGTACAGTATTGTGGTTTAAAGAATGGTCGCTATAATGTCGATATAAGAGAAAAGGAAAGAAAAGGAAAAGAAATGAAAACGCAAGGTATCAAACATTCACGCTCAACCAATCGCCTCAATTTTGCTGGACTGCATAATGCTAACGTTCCCGTAAAGTTTCGCATTATCGTATCCTCCCCCGATGGTAGGGTATATGATCGCGGAGTTTGCTACGGTGCAGACGTTCAGTCCGCAAGAAGTTGGCTTCCTTCCGATATCACCCGTTTGGGGGATATCCACCTACAAAGGGAAGAAAATTAGCACCTCCCCAAAGTGGGGGTTGTAAAACAGAAAAAGTTTGGTATAATAAGAGAAAGAAAGAGAGAAAAAGATGAGAATGATAGAAATGATTACTTCCGATTGCTGTGGTGATAAGGTTCAAGGCTATGATTTTTGTGCCTGTTGCCTTGAGCACTGTACCCCGATTCTGGAATACTATCCCGATCCTAGCGATCCTGAGAGTGCCCCCTCTAAGTAGGGGTTGACGTAACAAAATAC
>Ga0114918_10003753_pt1 | contig 13296 bp, 13 predicted proteins | sample LantaG_FD_87015 | JGI IMG/M metagenome (GOLD analysis project Ga0114918, IMG submission 87015) | Deep subsurface microbial communities from Baltic Sea to uncover new lineages of life (NeLLi) - Landsort_02402 metaG | ecosystem: Environmental > Aquatic > Marine > Oceanic > Sediment | place...
GGTCATTATTCATTTGATATAAATACTTTCGGATTAATTGACACGGAATCTAATATAATTAATGGTACTGTAAATTTAGTTAATAATAATATTTATAATAACTTATATAATTGGGATGATACCGAACTTCAATTTGTAGGAAATAATCTTACATTAGAAAGTTATACATTCTCTTCACCATCTACCATAATTGATAAAGTAGATAGTTACTTTTTAGACAAAGTTAAATCTAAGTTATTATTTTTAGATTATGATATGGGTTCTAAATTGAACTTCTTTGGTGATGATCTAACATATAGGTTACCTTCTGAGGTAACTGTTCCTATTTGTATAACTGGATCAAGTTATTCTTATATAGATTTCAATAGTAAATCTGGTGAGTTGTCATGGATGGATTATCATTCTGATACACTTAAGCAATTTAAGTATAATACTGCACTAGATATCTCTAATCAAGTTAATTACAATAGAACATTCCGAGGAACATCTACTAATAATGAAATTAATATATTAGGATCTCAAGTAACTAATGATTACATAGAGGTCGAAGACTATTTAAATGTAATAGCAACAACTTCTACATATTCAGTTTTCCTATATGATAATTTGATGATATTAAAGTTACCACTTACCGCTGATTTAGAAGAAGGTGATTTGATAAAAATGACATCCAACACTGTTGATGGTATTTTTATGATAAATAGATTGGAATTATTAGGTGGATTTAAGGTTATTTATTTAAATAGTCACTTCAATGAGACGATCACTAATGATATAACATCATCCACTCAATCAATATCATTTAAAAATTTAAACACATTTAATGATCAAGATGAATTTTTACAATCTTTTAATGATCACTACTTAGGATATTCTTACGAAGCATCTTTAGGTTCTACCTACTCATCTGCTACATATGGGGTTTGTTATGATGTGAAATTCACTCCGAAATTAAGTTCTAAAAATGCTTATTACAATTTGCAAGGTGATGTTAGTGATTTAACATTTGGGGGATCTTACAGTATGGTATATGAAGAATTATTTTTAAATTTTGGATATACCGCTAACTACAATATTTTAGACTATTTAAATAATATAAATCCAATATTCACAAGTGGTAAATCCTTTTACTCTATGCCTATCTATGATGGTATATCTGTTAATAATGCTGGGATAACCATAAATGAGAATAAATTATCATTTAATTCTAGTTTGAAATTTGAATGGCAATCATTTTGGGGAAAGACATTCATTGATATTGAAATAAGTGGATCATCAACTGAAACTACAGGTAGAGCATTCATACTTAAAAAATATTATGATTCTGATTTAGATAGATATTTCATTGATCTTCATAAGGAAATAGAAACTCCATTAACTCCTAGTACGATAAAGATATCTTCTAGAAGAACCCTTGGTGAAATAAGTTTAGACTTAAATGAATTGAATAATATTCAAAGAAATATTAAAAATTCAACTGCTGGTAACTTCACCAATTATAAAAAAGAATTGAACTTTAAGTTCAATACTGATTCCTACGCTAGAATATTATTATCTGATAGTGATATCAGAGATAATTTATCAGCTATGATGTATACCGATTATAAAAATGAAGTATCATTGAATATAATTGATCTTGGAGAACAAAGGGAAGTCACTATATCTTCTATAAATTCTATTCCAACGGTTGATGGATTAAAAGCTAAGGTTATAACATCCATTAACCACGGACTTTCATTGGGAGATTATGTTGTCATATCTAGTACAGATAAATTATATAATGGTTATAAAGTAGTTATTGATATAGTATCACCAACACAATTCGTCATAAGTGATTCCTTCATTGGAGTAGGTGGATCTGGTATTTTTATACAATATCTATTCGATCCTTACTTAAATTATATTCCTAGTGATATAATTGATATAGGAATTGATGGTAAGGGTAAAATAGCAGTCGCTATAAGACCGGAGAACATACAAGAAAATATAGATGAGACAATTAGTTTGATAAACTTAGACTTGACTAAGTATAAGTTTAACTTAATTGATGGATTATATGTAGATAGGGTAGCTGAACAATATCCATGGATATTAGAAGCTGAGATAACAAACGCAACAATTGGTATAAACGAAGATGGTCCAGTGTGGTATAGTGGAATATGGCATTGTGGTAGATGGTTTAATGGGACTTGGTACAACGGATCTTGGAGAAGTGGAGAATGGTATGGAGGTACTTGGAATTCTAATTCAGTAAAGGTTAATCAGATATCTGGTAAAGTGGATAAGAATGTTGTTGATGATCAATTTTCAAAATGGTATGGTGGTAACTTCCATGATGGTTTATGGAACAATGGTTCTTGGTATGGTGGTAGATGGATAGATGGTACTTGGGAAAATGGAGATTGGTTTGATGGTCAATGGGATCAAGGAACTCATAATAACGGTAGATTTATGTCTGGTGTTTGGATATTTGGTGAGTGGAATAATGGTAAGTTTAATTGTGATCAAGGTCAATCAACTTGGATCGATGGTACTTGGAATGGTGGTGACTTCGAATGTGGTATATGGAAAAATGGTAAATTCACACAAAAGAATATGGATCTTAAATCTAGATTTGGAACTAGAAGCACTAACTCAAGAAAGTCTATATGGGAATCTGGTAAATGGTTCAATGGGGAATTTCATTCCATTCTAAGAGAAGATATTGATAGTAATCCTTTATATTCATTAAATCACAAATACTCTATTTGGTATACAGGTAAGTGGAGTAACGGTACTTGGTATGGTGGATCAGCCTATAACATACTATGGGATAATGGTGTTTGGGTAGATGGAGTTTTATTGGAAATTCCAATATCTGAATTGAGCAATTCTATCAATGGTGGTGTATTTAAAGTTGAAGGAGTTTTCCCATTTAATAGAAATGATGAATTCCATGTAATTGATAATATAGATTTGGTGGGAACTTATTCCGCTATTGGCACAAATGATAATCCAATTAAATATTTAGTTAAGGATGTTGAATATGAATATGTTGGGGAAGTTGAAACTAATACCTATATAACTACTTATGCTACTTTCTCGGTTGTTGGTAGTGGAGACATAAACTCTAGTATCGTCAGTAGATACAAGGGATCTGAATGGGTAAATGGTATATGGTTTAATGGCATATTCGATGGGGATATATTCAGAGGTGGTATGTGGATAAGAGGCGTTCATAGAAATGGAGAGTTTTTATAAAAGAATTATATGTATCATGATGTTACATCTTTTCAAAACTTTTTATAGTAAAACATCTATAATTAGATTTTTATTACTGATTCTCATAATATCATTAGTGAATAATCTTACACTAATCAAAAACAGATATCAAAGTTAATATATAGTTTATGAACTTAAAAAAATTTAACCAATTTATCTCAGAGGGACTTGGAGATGATAATATCGATAAATTTCAAGAATACGAATCCTTGAAACAAGACTTATTGAACATGATTGAAAACTCAGTTAATTCAAATGATATGTCATTAGTAAATGAGTTTATAGATTCATTCATTAGTGATTCTGAATCAACTAATGTTGAGGGATTAGTTAATGATTCTGATGTATATGAATTCTACTTGAAATATATAAATGAGATTGATGAGATACTAGATAATATTGAATTCTTCTCTAGGACTCCAGAATCGGAGGGAGCTCTCGGATTATATGATTTTCTTGTTAAGGGTACAAGAAATGCTTTAATCGAATTGTTCAAAATGATTAAAAACGATCTTGGTGGTGAAGATAATCAACAAGAACTAGAAGATAATACAATATAAATAATACTTTATGATGAAATTAAAAAGATATTCTAACTTTATAAAGAACGAGTCATTTATGGATGGTAGTGAATCATTCAGTGATATTTTAAATCTTCCTTTAGATCAAAGGAAGGAGATAAAAGATGGTTTATTAGAGATATCCGATATTAAAAAGAATGAATCCTTTTCGGTTAATGAAGAATTAGATGCTCCTAATTTGGGAGATTTTTTCTCTGATATGTATAAAAGTGCTGTTTCTAGACTTAAAAAATGGTTAGGTAAAAAAGCAGTGGCTTTCTTAATTAACCAATCACAAAGTCAGTTAGATGAAAAGATAAATATGTTGAGGATGTTAGATCCAACTGATTTAACAGACATTGAATCGACTGAGGTTATTTACCTTGGTGGTGGTATAGATAAAACTTCTGAGGAGGGTGCCACTGGTTGGAGAGATATGATAGAAGAATTTTTTGGTATGAATCACGTAGTTAGAGGTGAGGATATGATATCGCTAGCTAAAGATGGTAAATTAAATAAAAGTAATTACTCTAAACCATTGATAATGAATCCAATGAGGAATGAGTTGGTCAGAACTAATGATCCTAGATTTTCAGAGATTTTCAGAAAATGGAAATCAGGTGAGTTAAATAAAGAAACTGATCATGATGATTGGAAGTATTGGGCTAATGTTATTAATAAAGAGATACACGCACCAGATCTTAGAATTGTAAATGCGTGTGACACAAATCTAGTTAAGTTAGACCCAGCGGCTGGAGCTGGAACAATGGGTGAAATGCAAGTTTCGGCTCTTAGGGGACATAACCTATTTGTATGGTTAGATAATGGTTATAAAGTACAAGATATATCTCCTTGGCTAATCCCTACCGTAACTAAATTGGTTAGGAGTGAAGAGGAATTACAGTTACTTTTAGTAGGAATTAATAAGATGAATAATGGTACTTATCATGTTCCTACTGGAGAACAAAAAGTTGGTATGAATGAAAGTTGGAAAATTAAGAAATTTTCAGATTTTAGTAAGATAAATGAAGATACGTTTGGTGACTTTGGTTTGAAATTTCCATCTGGCGTTGATGAAAGAGACGTTGAAAGATGGGAAAAAACTCTTACTGATATGTTGAATTCAAACGACTTAGATGATAGAATGAGAATATCTGATGAGTTACTACAAGATATACAAAATACATATCCAGAAATCTATGATGATTTTGAGGAAGTAATACAAAAATTAACAACTGGGTAATGATCGATAATTATAAAATGTTTTTGAAGAGAAATTCTACTTTCGAGTCAAATGAATTAGATACTATGAATGATGAATTATCTAAAATAGAATCGTGGGTTAAAAAAACCACTGAACATTATGATGATTGGGATTGGGATGGTGAAACACTTACTATCTATGGTGATGATGTTGAGAAATATAGTAGAGAAGATTTAAAAGAAGAGGGGATATTATGATTAAGAAATTTGGGAATTTTATAAATGAGAATAAAGAAATGAGTAAAGTTAATTTGACAATAGGTGAGATTATGGATGTACTTAGAGAATCCCCTATTTTATCTTTGAGTAAAGATGACTATGACTCCATAAAGAAGGATCTTCTAGATAAGAGTAATAAAAAATGTAATCATAATTGGATGCCTACCGGATTAACAGGTGAGTATTATTGTGGTAAATGTGGTGAGTATGATACATTTTGGCAAGACTAAATATGAATATGATAGATAAATATAAAATATTTTTAGAGAGAAAGTCAATTTCTCAAGGTATATTGATAGGATATAAGACTCCATTTGATAAGAATAACCCTGTTATGGTCATTGAGAATAACAACACTCATTTTTTCTTTGAAGAGTCTAGGTTATTGAATGAGTTTAATAGTGAATATAAGACCCCTCAAGGTGTTTGGAGAGTCAAATCTAAGAAGGATTCGGGTGAATATATGGATTTAGATAACATGGAGGGTGATTTAAAAGTTGGTAAAAAATACCAATTTATGGGAATATCATTTTCGCCACAATATACGAGAGTAGAAGGGAAGAATATTTACTTCACTACTATACAACCGATTGATAATCTTAAAGGTGGTAAAGATGAATTTCCATCATGGGTACTATATTCTGATTCTTTAGAGGAATTGGAAAGGGATGTTAGAGTTAATTCGAAGTTATATATAGAAGAATATAATTTATAATAATATTGATATGAGATACATAAAGTTGTTCGAGGAATTTGAAGTGGGTAAATCTTCTATAAGTGATGTTAATAAGTATTTAACAAATATGGAAGCATCTTTATCTGATAAAATGTTTTGGTTAAATAAAGTAAATCCGGATGTAATTGTGGATTTTGGTACAGCTGATGGTGCTATGTTAGATAAACTATCCAAGGTAAAACCAAATATTAAATTAATTGGTTATGATATTGATAAAGGGATGTTAGAACAAGCTAAAAATAGAGTTGGTGACCGTGCTATTCTTACTGATGATTGGTCTAAGGTTATAGAAGAGATTTCTAAATATGAAAGACCGATGATATTCTTATCATCAGTAATACATGAAGTTTATTCATATACTCACGCTAAGAATATTAGATATTTTTGGGACAAACAAGTTTTTGGTGGTGATTTTAAATATGTAGTTATTAGAGACATGATGCCATCAATGACATCCAATAAATTTATATCACAAGAAGATGTTGATAAGGTTAAATCGAAAGCTAAACCAGAAGTTTTAAGATGGTTTGAAGAAGAGTGGGGACCTATAGACAGAGATTATAGAAACTTAATACACTTCTTACTTAAATATAAGTATGAAGAGAACTTTGATCGTGAAATGAAAGAGTATTATGTTCCAGTTACATTAGAAACTGTTAAAAAGAAAATACCATCAGATTATAAAATAACAATGGAAGATCATTATATACTTCCGTATATTCAGCAACAAGTAAAAAAGGATTTTGATATTACTATCAAAGAACCGACTCATGTAAAATTAATTATAGAAAAATGATAAGAAAATTCACTGAATATAGTTTGAATGAAGCTAAACAAATACCCTCAAGTAGTTATCCTACTGATATGGAATGGATTAGTGTTGAGGGATTTTTACCATCACACGCTAGTAATGTTTTAGTATGTGGTAATGGTCAGCATGAGGTTACCTTTTATTCAAATAGAACAAACTCATGGCATTCTAATTTTGATGTGGAGTATTGGATGCCACTTCCACTTATACCTGGGGATGTAGTATATAACTATTAATAATTAATATGAAACATTTAAAACCATTTATATCATTTATAAACGAAGGTCTTATTAGATCTATCGATGCTGAAACTGTACGTAAGAATCTTATAAGTAAAGAGGGCATTGATCCTGATAGTATAATATTAACTGATAATGAAAGTAAAGTTAATATTTGGTTTAATTCTAAAAATGCTGATAAGTTACGTAAGGTACATGATAAAATGACTAAAGCTTTTGGTTGGTTTTTATCTGCGATCGGGACAGATGATTTAGGAGACCCTTATTGGGAACAAGAAATGGTAGATGAGATAGATATTGACGAAACTGCTAGATTACTTAAATGGAATTTTGAGGAAAACGATTATGAAATAGAAACTTGTATGATATATGAGAGAAAATTTGAAAAGGAATATGATGGGAATCCAACCACTTTATATCACGTTACATCTAGAGATAGTGTGGAGAAAATTAAAAAACAAGGATTAGTTCCTAAGAGTCGTAATAAGAAATCTATACATCCTGATAGAATCTATATGGTGGTGAATAAGGAAGACTTTGATAAAACAGATCTATTTGATTATTTATCACAACCAGTTATATTGGAAATAGATAATTCCAATCTTAAATTAAAGCTACATAATGATGTGAATTTTGATGGAGCAGTATATACAACTGATAATATACCACCCCAATCAATTAAATTCCCAAATTAACCTAGATTTTCTATACTAACTATAGTGTTATTTCTAACGAATACATTTACCCTATTGATATCAATATCCATAGTAACCATTTTAGCTACACCATCCTCATTAATAATTCTTAATGTCTTCCCATGCTTTGATAAATGATCTTTAGCATCACTAACTATCATCCCATAAATCTCATTTACATGGGGTTCTCCCATAATTCTATTAATCATCACTTAATATTTATTTTAATTTAAAATTTGAAGTCATTCAAATCTTCCTCCCAAAGTTTCTCTAATGATTTACCCTTTAGAGTATTTAATTCTGATTTCAAATTTTTAATTTTTTCTTTAATCTCATCCAATTTTTCCTTTGTTAATGAGTATATCGGCATCCTTAGTAAATAGTCATAACTATCCTCTAATTTTATAATACCATCTATCTTTTCTATCTGATCAATTATAAATTTCTTAGTCTTATTATTTATCTCTAATGATCCATCTATAACACTTTTTATAAAAATAAATCTACTATTATGTAGTTCGATATCTTCATCCATTTGGCTTATCATAAATCCTTTTCTATCATTATAATATTCCATTCTAATTTTGAAGAAATTAGTGAATATTTCCTCAACATTATTGAAGACTCTGATTCTGTTGTTCTCATCAATTGTAGTATAATTCTCAGTAATTGGAGATTTCAATTTCAAACTAGTGTATATCTCTTCAAGATCGTTATTATCACTAAATTCTCTCTTAATTTTCACCTTAAATTTAAAGTTACCATCAGAGTAATCTTTATATGATACTATGAGATTTTTATCTGATAAATCTTCTAAAATAGATATGTATTTTTTGAGATCATATCCTACGGGTAACTCATCTATAATTATTGTGTTTTTATTTTCAATAATTATATTACCATATACATACCATTTATTAGGAGTTTCTTCATCTTTAACAACCTTACCCTTAAATCCTTCCCAGTAAGGACTTCCTAAGTCTATATCGTCTAGACCCTTTTCTCCACTTAAAACCTTAGTTATTTCCGAAATTATAATTTTCGGATCTCTTGGTAATATTTTCTGAGCGAAACCTGTTGATATTCCCTCTGATCCATTTACAAGTAACATTGGTAATATTGGTATAAAGAATCTTGGTTCTATCTTAACTCCTTCGAAGTATTGTTCCTTCAGAATATCATAGTCCTCTTTCTTGAATATCTTATCTAAGTATGCTTCTTTCTGTGTATAAATATATCTACTAGCAGCAGATACATGATCCATTCTATTACCATAATTACCATTTCTCTGTAGTAATGGAATATTATTAGTTCCAGTAAAATTCTGAGCCATCCCCACGATAACTTTACCTATACCATCTTCTCCATGAAGATATTCGGTATATTCGGAAATGGTAGATTGTAATCTAGAAACTTTAGTCTTTGTGTTAATATTCTTTTTTAGAATTGTGTGGATAATTTTCCTATTGCAATTCTTCAAACCATCTACATAACTTGATATCTTTCTAAGATTGTCATATGATGCTGAATCCACGTAATCAGTATTGAAGAAGTCTTCTATTTTAATTTCTATCATATTGTTATAATTTTATTAAATCGAATTCATTGCCTTCGATATATTCTTTTCTTTTATCAGATTTAGTTTTATCACCATTTAACCAATCATCTATTATTCCCTCAGATTTTGAAGTCTTCTTAAAGACATTGATCATTGACTCAACACCATCTTTCTTTATTATAAATTTAAGATCCTTTTCTTCCCATGTTCCCAAACCTTTATAGTAGGTAGAGTTATGATTTTTATATAAAGACTCATCTACATCATTAACTGAGTAATACCAATGTTTAATTTCACCACCTCTTTCCAAGGCTATGATCGGGGTACTTAATATCCCAACTCTACCCTCGTCTATTAACTCCGGTAGATATCTTTGGAAAAATCCAAGTAACAAACCACGTATAGTAAATCCATCTAAGTCTTGATCAGTAGCAAAGACAATATATTCATAATCCTCATTATTTATTATTTGGTATAAATCAGATAACTCCTTATTAGCTGTGAATTTTTGTACAGAACTATCATAAGCATTTAGAGGCTTCCCTTTCATCTCATAGAATCCAAATTCTTGTCTCCCTAAAATTGGCATCAAACCTGTTCTAGCCGATTCTCCTTCACATATCATTAAGTATTTATAACTATCAATTGGTTTAAAGTATTTTTCACATTTTATCTTCTTAACCTTTGATAAATTTTTCAAGTCTTGTTTTTTCTTAAACTCTTCTTTGAATTTATAGATTTCTACAATAGGATCAATTATAGAGCTATTTTTATAGACTTTATTGGAAAACTTTTCCCAATCTATTTCACCCATAAAATCACTTATCTCCAAGTTAGTGTTAGTTAAGTTTTCTTTGGTTTGTGAATCAAATGTTGGGTTCTTTAGATTCTTGAAAAATACAACTAATTGTAATTTATTCTTGATATCACCTGGTTTTATATTCTTATACTTTCTTCTTAACTTCTCTCTTATTGGAGATATGATTTTATCTAAAATGTAATTAACATGAGATCCACCATTTTTAAGATGTAGTCCATTAACATATGTCATAAATCTAAAATCATCATCTTTACTAGCCATAACACCAATGAAATAATCATCAGATTCATATACTTCATAAGAGTCAGAGAACTTACTCAAGTAATCTTTTGTTTTAGTTACAATTCTAGTCTTGTTAAATGTGAATTTAATATCTGGATAGGTAACTGATAAATTTATTAATCTCTGATAAACCAAATTTTGGTGAATTTCATCAATTTTTGTCAATCCAAATTTTTCTAAATCTGGTTTGAAGAAAACTTCCACTCCAGGTTTAGATGATGTTAGTTCTCTAACTGAGTGAGATTCCGCGTTATCTTTGAATGTGACTTTAAGTTTGTTCTTACCATCATCAGAATTACCAATAAACTCTTTGGAGAAAACAACTGTTGCAAATGATCCGATACCATTCATTCCGATTTGACCTTTATTATCATCATCCTCGAAGTTTGATCCAGCTCTAGCTTTACCCCAACAAACATATGGAATCCATTCACCAGTCTCAGTCTTATCAACTGGAATCCCATATCCATTATCTTTAATATAAACAGAATCTTCTGTTATATCAACACTAATCATATCACTTACTTTACCATCTGACTTAACATAAACGTCAATACAGTTATCTAGTATTTCATTTATAATTTTAAGAAATCCTGGGATGTAAGTGTATTCTTTAAAGTTATATTTATCATCATCTAAGAAAAAATCTGACGTTGTGACTGGCTTAACACTCCCTATAATATTGTGTGGTCTTAGTAATAACCAATCCCTATCATTTAATTCTTTTACTTTCTGATTACTCATCTATTTTTCTAATAATTTTTTAATCTTAATTCTCTATATAGTACCTTTTCTACTCTCTCAAGTCTTTTTCCAATTTCTGAAACTATATTATCCATTTTAATAAAAGTTTATTTAATCGTTTCTTCATCTTTAGGCATAATTTATTAATAATTATATTCTATATATGAATAAATGTTTATTTCCTTTAAAACAAGAACTTTAAGTATTTAACTAACTATAATTATGGACAAAAAATAAATAAATTTTATCATGGATAAAGAAAAACTATTCGAGGAAATGTCAGCTTTATGGCAGACATTTGTATCCGAGCACAATGCTACTACTAAAGTTTCTGATGGGAGAGCTAGGAAAGCATTGAACGAATTGAAAAAGTTGATTACTCCTTATAGAAAAGCTTCTACAGAAGCTGGTAAATAAGATGAAAACCCCAAACATATTTTGTTTGGGGTTTTTTAGTCTCATTTTTTAATATATAAAGAATAAAATTATATTTAAAAATGAGTAACAATTGTACAGGAAATAGTTTATTCGGTAACATAAATCCAAATGGGATTCGTTTTTACCAAAACAGTTTAGTAGCAGTTGAGGGATCTGAGCAGGTTCAACAAATGTTATTAAGTAGTGTTTTTGCACCATATGAACAATTACTCAGATCAAGGATAACATTAAAAGCTGGAGAATGTAAATATTTACTAAATCATTTAGGTCTTGGTGATAATGCGACCTTCTTATCTATTGTGGCTACCTATGATCCTAAATCAAAAATAGAGTCTCAGAATTTCCTACAATATTCATATTACACCTCACCAAATAATTGGCATTCATTTGCTCAAATGTTATTATTGACTGGTAATTCAGAAAATAGAATTGAACAATTATACTTAACAAATCCTAATAAGAATTACAAAGTGACTCTTGATGTTATGGTTGGTATTATAGATGATGATTCTGGATTCTTCAATAACCTATGTGATTGTGACTTAACAGCTGCTAGTGGTGTTATAAAATTTTCTAATTTAAGATGTGATGATATAGTTACTTGGATTCCAAACGAAACAATAGCTATTTTAAATCCGGGTGGTGTAGCTCAAGCTTATATAAATATTGTTGATATAAACTCAATTGAGAGAACATCAAATGTTATAACTATTAATGATAGATCTGTAGGTGCGATAATACTAGAGTTCGTTGATGATTATCACGCTAGACAAGCTTTAAGTATATTCTCTTGGATATTAGAAGATCCTACAAGAGTAATTCAAGATTTAGATCCTAGAAAAGATGATACAGAACCTTGTGTTATATTCACACCTAATGTTTTCCCATATGGAAACCAACCATCACCATCACCAGCCCCGTTTATACCGGGATCTACTAGTTCTAATTGGAATGATTGTCCTCCTATGGCGGAAGATATAGCTAATCCTCTATACACACCATCTCCTGGTGACCCTTTAACATCTAAAGATGGTGATAATTTTGAAGCTTTACCACTTTCGCTTTCAGGATATGGAAGTGTTATATCTAGAGAAGTTATTGGTAATCATATAGTTGATTGTGTTATTGATAATAGAGATGGTCAAATATCAATAAATGAAAGTAATATTATAATAACCGATTCGGTTAATAATATTTATCAATTCATAATATCAGAAGGAACGTATATTATAAAGTTTGATTTAAGTGATATTGCGGAAAATATTATAAGTGAAAACCTACAGGTGGTTATAGAAATTATATCATAATTTAATGGCGTTACACAGTAAAGAAAAATTTCTAATTCCGATATCAAATGGTGATAAAGTTATCTTTGTGCAGGATGTTAATATGAAGGTAAGTTTTGAGATTAATCCTTGGAGAGTAACTGCTACTTATCATAGTGGGTGTTATATAATAGTTAAATTACAAGGTACTGACAATCCTAGTAAAATAAAGTTCCGAACCGAAAGAGAAGCCTTAGAGGCTTTGACTATATTCCAAGGAGCTTTGGATATATTAAAAGATGGTACTAGTGATATTCCAAAAGAGATAATTAATTATATCGATACTGAAATACTCAAATTATTAAATGATTCTCATTTTGCTTTTCATCAAGAAACTCCATCTGA
>Ga0114918_10003754_pt1 | contig 13293 bp, 10 predicted proteins | sample LantaG_FD_87015 | JGI IMG/M metagenome (GOLD analysis project Ga0114918, IMG submission 87015) | Deep subsurface microbial communities from Baltic Sea to uncover new lineages of life (NeLLi) - Landsort_02402 metaG | ecosystem: Environmental > Aquatic > Marine > Oceanic > Sediment | place...
ACCATGCGTCAAGGCAGCCGGGCGCTTCGGCGGCGAAGACAGCATCCGCCACCCCGGCCACCACATTTGCCAGAAGGATTTTCTTTGCAAAGCCGAGGATAAACAGCGCCGCGCCGTACGAGAACTTCTCCAAACTGTAATTACGGCTAACGAGCTGCTCGGCGAAGGTTGGAACTTGTTGCGACTTGGCATCTATGGTGCCGTAACGCTGAATCGGGCCCGATAGAATCTGCGGGAGGAAGCAGATGTAGCACGCAAAATCAAAAAAGGAACGCGCCGGCGGCACACCTCGGTAAACATCCACCATATAGCTGAGGATTTTGAAAGTGTAGAACGATACCCCGATGGGCCAGACAACTTTTAAGACAGGCAAGGCCTCCGCTCCGAAGGTTCCTGCGATATGGTTCAAATTCTCCTGGAAGAATACAAAGTACTTGAAGAAGCCGAGTATTCCCAAATTCACTGCGATGGAAATTACCATAATTGGCAGCTTCCATCTGTTGCCGTACGACCTGGCCATAAGAATGGACAAGAGATAGTTTATCGAACTGACACAAAATAACAGAACCGCGAACCATGGATTCAGCCATGCATAGAAAACGTAGCTGACCAGGATAAGAAAAACATTGCGCAGCAGAACGAACTTACGCGGCAGGAAATAGTACAGCGCCAGCAGGAAGGGCAGAAAATAGAATACGAAGATATGTGATGTGAATGTCATCAATTCCTATTTTATAACCAGATTTGTCCATAATGCCCAGTAAATCGGGTCCTCGCTCTCGCCGAAGTACTTGTTGATGATTCCTCCCATGTAGTAATCATCAATGGGCACTTCCAGGGCTATGCGGTGTATGTCTGTTGCTTTGAATCTTTTTAGATTGCCGCCGATGTCCCTCACTCGTGCATCCGCGACACTGCTGCGCGGCTCTGCGGGATTGTAGTGGCCGACATAGATAGTATCTCCATCGACTTTGCCGCGGTGAACCTGGAGAACTTTGTATTTCATAACGTGGGTATAGTCGTACAAGGGGTCGTCTATTATCTTGCCTTTTATTTCAATCAACTGCGCCGTCACCTCGATGCTTCCGAGAGTAGTCACTTTGGCGTCCACACCCGTGTCCGGCTTTTTAGAGCAGGAAACACAAAGACCCGGAACCCAGAGCAGCGAGAATAATAACAGTATATTGGCATGCCGGTTGATATGTATCAGTGATCGTGTCATTTCGCTGCTCCTAACTCAGAATATGTCCAGTGCGGCTCCCATCCGTCCGGCAGTACAAGTATCGGGCCATCTTTGGTAGTGACGTGGACTTTACGCAGGGCTTTGCTATCGCCGCCAATCGCAGGTGTATCCCCGAGCCGCATTAAACCCATCGGAGCACCTGATCCGCCGGCATCGCCGTCTTCCTGCATGTTCCCCGTGAAAAGTACATACCGGCCGTCCGGAGAAACGGCGCCTCCATAGACATGCCGCCCATCCTCGCCGTACACAAGAGACCTATGCTTGCCTTCTGCATCCGCCATCCACAACTGTGTCCAGCCGTATTCGCTGTCTTCCTGATCGGCAGGGCGATAGGAGAAAATGAGTTGCTGCGAATCAGGAAACCAGTCCGGCGTGCAATTGTTCATGCTGCTGACGGCGTTCGCGGCGCCTGTAGCAATTTCCATCCGGGCCACAGTCCAACCGGTGCCGAAAGAATTGGCGACACCACACAGCCATTTTCCATCCGGCGACCAGGTCAACTGCTGGAAGAACCCCCGACGCTCCAGACGGCTGACCACCTTTTTAGTAGCCAGTTCTACAAAGTAAATTCCCTTTACGGACATGCAGGCGATACGTTTGCCTTCAGGGCCCCATGAAGCCCACGTGTATTCACCTTGGCTTCCATAAACCGAAGCATTGGCCCCGTCACTGTCGGCAAACATCAGCTCGCCCTGCATCCCGTGCAGGTTGTTGTCGAAGCTCTCACTCAGGGCAATACGCCGATACAAAATCCTACTGGCGTCAGGGGAGAACCGTGGAAGACCTTCGTTGAATATCGGTGTATTCGTGATGTTGTGTGTTTCCGATCCGTCCGGACGCATGATGAACAGGTCCCAGTCTCCTTTCGAAGTCCGTGCGGCATAGATAATCCAGCCCTTCTTAGACACTTCTTTGGCCAGTTCGGCTGCTCTGGGATCGTCGAGCTTGCCGGCGGCGGGGGAGTTTACGGCAAGCGTTTGACCGGCAAATAGAGTGATACCGGCGATAACGACGAAAGTAAATATTCCCAAATGGGTTTTCATAGAAGTCTCCATCAATTCATCGCTTGTTCGCATCAATCGCTGCATAAGTCCAGTGCGGCTCCCAACCCATTGAGAGCTGTAGAATCGGTCCGTTGCCGGCGTCGGGATAAGCCTTACGCAAGGCTTCGTTCTTACCTGCGATAACAGGGGTGTCCTGAAATCGGATGATTGCCATTGTTGTCAGGGAATTATCCACCTCGCCGAGGTCCTGTTGCGACCTTGTAAAAAGAACGTACTTTCCGTCCGGGGAAGCACACCCGCCGTAGATGTGTCGACCTTCTTCGGCGTAAAGCACCCGTTTTTCCTGCCCGTCGCCGCCTGCCACCCATAGCTGCGCCCATCCGCCAATACCGGGGATAATACCGCGGGAGTAAAGAATATGTTGTGAGTCCGGCAGCCAGTCGGGCGTGCAGTTGTAACGATCCACCTCGCTGACGGCATTCACTTGCCCTGTTATCTCGCTGATCCGACCAATGTTCCAGTACTGACCCAAACCGTTGGCCGTGCCGGCAAACCACTTGCCGTCCGGCGACCAGGCAAGCTGCTGCACGATGCCCCTGCGGTTAAGTTCTTTAATAGTCTTCTTCGTGGCCAAATCAACGATCCGTACTCCCTTTACGGAAAGACAGGCAAGTTTCCCGCCGTCAGGCCCCCACGAGGCCCAATTGTACTGGCTGCCCCAGATAACCGGATTTGTGCCATCTGCGTCGGCGATAACGAGGTCATAGATACCGTACTTGTTATTGTCAACGGCAGCGTCACTGGGCATTCGATAGTATAGTATCCTTTGTCCGTCCGGCGAAAAACGTGCCGCCGCTTCATTGAATCCGGGGGTATGCGTGATGTTCCTGCGGCCTGATCCATCAGGACGCATAAGAAACAGATCCCAGTTACCCTTGCCGGTATGTGCGCTGTAGATGATCCAGCCTTTACCACGTACTTCATCGGATAAAGCGATTACCCTGCTATCATCGTCACCTTCAGCAAAGAGTCCGCCTTCCTGCTGAGCCCCTTTGCCCTGGATAGAGGCACCGGTGATAATCATTAACATAATCGCTAACAGCCAAACTCGCATATAGATCCTGCATTGCTCGAAAAACATTCCGTCGCGCACCAAAAATCCCATAGCCGTGACCTTCGGCCAAATGCCTGTTTTGTGCTTCTTAAAGAGGTTGTATTCTACAGACTTTGACGCTGAAGTACAACATTGAAAAGGCTCGCCATAACCACTTCGACTCTGCCCTTTCTACGGCGATGAACGTTCTTGATTGTTGTTGGTGAGTGTGCACAATTAATGAGATCGACAGGGCCAAACGTGTGTCTTGCCGAAGTAAAGCCGGCCTTCCACAGGTCCCTCTTGACATTGCGTTCAAAATGATACGGCCGGCCCAATAGGAAACTGATTATATTGCCGAGCAGTGATTTATGTCGTAGCTTCAGTACGAGCCGATATTTTCAATCCAGTCCCCGCCTTTTGAGTAAGGCGTCAACTTTGGGTTTACCTCCTCTGAATTTAATATATTGAGCCATCATATCGTTGCTTCCCATTGAAAGAACATTTTTTCTGAAAGAAGCGGCCAGTTCCTTATTAAACAGATCCGTTTCCTTGAATGCCTGGAATGCATCAGCGTCAAGAACCGCGGCCCAGATATAACTGTAATACCCGGAAGAATAGCCTCCGCTGGAAAATATATGGCCGAAATTTGTGCTTTGATAGCGGGATTCAATCTCAGTTATCAATCCAATTTTATCCATTGATTCTTTTTCAAATTTTGCGGCATCCTGTTCAGTTGTATCTGTGAGTATGTGCCAATCCATATCCATGAAAGAGGCAGCTAAATACTCAGCCGTCATAAAGCCCTGATTAAACAGTTTAGAGTCTTCAAGCTTATCGATCAGCTCCTGTGGAATCGGCTCGCCGGTTTCATAATGAAACGCATAGGTTTTCAGTACGGCGGGATCCTTTGCCCAGTTTTCCATAATTTGCGAGGGAAGCTCAACAAAATCTCTCGGCACTCTTCTCGATCCGCTATAAGTAGTATTTCCGAATAGGCTGTTCAATCCGTGGCCTAATTCATGAAAGAGTGTTTCCACTTCATCCATACTCATTAAGGAAGGTTTGTCCGCAGTGGGTTTTGCAAAATTACCTACGTTGTAAACCAATGGCGTAATTAAATTGCCGTCAATGTTGGACTGGCTTCTGAACGAGCTCGACCAGGCGCCGCTTCTTTTGCCGTCACGCGGATAATAATCAGAATAGAAAATTCCCAGATGTATTCCATCAGCTTCCAGAACCTCAAATACTTCAACATCCGGATTATAAACCTGAATATCGTTCCTTTTAACAAATTCTATTCCGTACAGTTTCCTGGCCACATCAAAGGCGCCCCTGCGGACATTTTCCATTTTGAAATAAGGACGAAGCATAGCATCATCCAGGGCATATTTTTCTTTTTTCACTTTTTCGGCATAATACCACCAGTCCCAGGCCTGTAGTTTGAAATTATGGCCTTCCTTATTGACGATTGCCTGCATATCCGCAACTTCCATTTTCGATCTTTTTAAAGTGGGTTTCCAGAGGTCGTTCAGGAATTTGTAAACGTTCTCCGAATTCTTCGCCATATTTCTCTCAAGAACGAAATCAGCATGGGTTTTATAACCCAGCAAATTCGCCTTGCTCACCCTGAGAGAAGCAATCCTGGATATCAGTTTCTTATTATCAAATTCGTCGTTGTTATTGCCGCGATTGATATATGCTTTGAAAACGATCTCCCGCAGGTTGCGTTTTTCCGAATTCATTAGGAATGGAATAAAGCTTGGTTTCTGAAGCGTAAACACCCATTTGCCCTCCATACCTCTTATTGTTGCCATTTCAGCGGCAGCTTGAACAACTCCTTCCGGCAGACCGGCGAGATCCTCCTGCTTATCTATTACCAGCCCGATGGCATTGGTCTGCTTCAGATGGTTTTGCTTGAATTTGACATAAAGATTGCTCAACTCTTCATTTATGTTTCGTAACTTTTCTTTGTCTTCATCATTAAGATTGGCTCCGCTTCTGACGAAATCCAGAAAGTAGTTTTCCAGCAGAGTATTTTGTTCGAGAGTAAGCCCAAGATTTTCTTTCTTTTCATAGATTTGTTTTATTCTTGCGAAAAGTTTTTCATTTAACTTGATATCATCATTGTGTTTGGCCCGTAACGGTGCGATTTCTTTTGATATATTCTGTAATTCATCATTTGTGTTAGCGCCGTTAAGGCAGCCGAATACCCTGCTTACTCTATCGAGCAGCTCGCCGCTTTTTTCCAATGCCACAATAGTGTTCTTAAAGGTCGGCTCTTCGTTATTATTTACAATCGCCTCAACCTCAGCTTTTTCAGCTTTCATTGTTTCGAGAAATGCCGGCATAAAATGCTCGTCTTTAATTTCTTCGAAAGGAGGCGTTTGAAATGGTGTGTCCCACTCTTGTAACATCAGATTCTCCGCTTGAATGCCGCAGCCAATAGTCAAAATAGTTAACGTGAAAACGTACATCATTATTTTCATCTTTATTATCCTTTCATTTGATAATTAATTTTTCAGAATACTGTTTACTTGTCAAGGGCTGACAGGGCTGTGCGATATCAAGTCTATCCCTTTTCAAATAATCATCAGTCATTTCCTGAACCATTGTACATTACTTTTCGATCCAATGGTAACATGCCGGCAAAAATATTTATTGATCTGGTATATAACAAGCGATCCAGCGGTGGTTCAGTCATCTTTTCCAATCAATGGCTGAGTTTCCTTTTTCATGAGCTGAAAGATACCGCGATTTTTCGATGACATCGTGACTCCATTTTGACTCCACAGATGCTAATTTTGCTTAAATCATGTCCGAATAAATGTCATTTTTTTGCTGAACGACGCCATTTGGAAAAATAATGAGTGAGAATCACCTTCTTGACGATCTCCTGTGCAATGTTGGAGCATTCTTTGCCAAATCTTCCAAACAAGGTATATTCACGAATGTTGATCCTGTCTTGTGATATGCGGTATTGGTACAAAAAAGTCTCTTGCTTGGGCTTTTTGATCTTGGTATCATATATGTTATGGTCTGCTTTGATGGCTCGTTGGGTGTATATTGAAGGGACGAAGTCCGTGGAGGAGAAAGCTCAATGATAGCAAATTGTGATCGATCTTTTGAGTTTGCGCACTCAGACTACAGATGTGACGAGAAGACTTACCAAGCTACCGGTCAGACGGTGGTTTCCGCCGATCCTGCGAGGATAGGATTGCGCTGCCGGAGGGATCTGGAGACTCATTCTATGCGTTTACTTATGCAGATTTGTGGCCGAGATCCTCCCTGACGAAAACACTGAAATTCTGTCATACGCGCATAGTGCTGAGATGGCAAAGTACTGGATGTGTTGATGTGCCCATACTGACAGGGCCAAATAGTCTATTGTCAAAGAACAGTATCTATTGGAGGACAGTAAAATGAGAAGATTTACTTTATTATTTATGTGTACCGTAATTCTTGTGTCATCAGCTATGGTCTTGGCCTCTGAGTTCAATACAGATGATGATACGGAGGGATGGACGCCCAATCCGAGTATCGACGATTTAAGGGTCAAAGATGGTGCGTTGATTGCCACAATTGCAGCTAATACCAATGATCCTTATATTAGTGTCGCGGCAACGGAACCTTGGGACGCTAATGACATCACCGGCGTTCTTGCTCGGATGCGATGGTCTGCGGACGCAACCGCATCCCCCGGAACAACATTTTTCTGGTTCAATCCCGCAGCACAAAGCAAAACCTATTCAGCGCCCGAGCCCAATGAATGGCAAGTCGTTTTTGTTGACCTAATGACTGAGCAGAATTGGACGGGGACAATTAATAGCATTCGCTTTGATCTGGCCGATGGTATCCCTGAAGATCGGACGGTTGAAATCGACTGGATTCGTCTCGAAAGTCTCTATCTGACTAATGAGACGTTTGAGTGGAGCAATCTATTGGGCTGGAACGTTGTCGGCGATCCGAGCAGCTTTGATGATCAAGAGTGGGAGAACGTCAATTCTCTCGACTATGCAGTCAAGTGTACCGGGACCGGAGAATACATTGCCTTGACTCAGTCTATCAAAGGCGGCCTGGAAATGGATAAAGGATACGTTGCGACCTTACATGCCGCAGTGAAGATTCCAGCCGATTCCTGGGACCAGAGCGCTTCGTTGTGGTTCCGGGTCCGTGAGTTCAATGGCACCGAAGAAAAGCTTAGTCCTCCCATTCCGGTTACTGTCTTTGACGAGTGGTTTCAATGCGAAAGTTCCCTGGAACTGGTCTATACACCTCAGGAACGGACCGCCCTGGAGGTACAGTTGTATTCCAAGATGCCCGCAGGTAAAGTTTTCTATTTTGATGATGTGTTTGTGAGCTGGATTGAGCCGGTAATTGTTATCAGGGACGATCACTGGCGCTATAACGACTCCCATTGGGAGTTCAATACACCGGGTGACACCGAAGGATGGTGGAATTTTGATTCTGAACGTATCACCTACTTCGATGTTAACGATGGAAGCTTGCTGCTGGACCTGCCGGCAGGTACGATTGATCCCTATTTCTTCTCACCCGCGGGACCTTATTATGCCGAGAACATCGGGGGAATTGCGATTCGCATGAAATGGAGTGGTAGTGAGGCAGATCAGCAGAAACCACAGCATGCTACGTATTGGTTCCCCGTCGATGGCGGGCATGGCTCCAGGGGATGGAAAGTTCCCGTCATTGACGAGTGGTTTGTTGAGTACATTGATACGGACGCCTTATGGGAAGGCTGGTTTAACAACTTCCGTTTTGATTTCGGCCATTATGATGCGCTTGTCATGGTAGATATTGATTGGATCCGGTTTTACGACGAATACATCGTGAATAATGGCTTTGAAACGTCCTTGGCTCCATGGACCCATCAAGGCGATGGTGACCTCAGCGCATTCTCCCTGGCCACGGACCCGAAAGTCTCTGGGGACACATCTCTCGGCATCGAGGGATTGGGTACTGACCAGTACCATTGTGTAGCCCAGGATGTCGAGGAATGGGATCGGATTCCGAAGAATGCAGCTCTCACTCTACGGGGCACCTATTATGTTCCTACCGATGCCTGGGATGAGAATTCGGATATCTGGTTCCGTATAAAGGAGTATGATGGGAAAGTCGAAAACCTCACTGGTTCTCTTACGCCCCCTGTTTTGGACGCATGGACCCCATTTGAGTACACGCTTCTGACTGTGTATGAACCGGAGGAGCGTACGGCCATTCAGGTGCAACTGTTTTCCAAAACACCGGCAGGCAAGATGATATATGTTGACGACGTCTTCTTGTCAGTGAAAGCCGAGGACCCTGTACCGGAACAAGAGTTCACCTGGCCCGTGAACAGTGTAAGACTTGCTGAGGATCAGCAGATAACCATCGATGGCCATGTCTCTGCAGAAGAGTACGCGGGGGCACAATCGCTGGTTTTCAATGCTGAGACACTTACCGCCGAAGACGCCTATTTCGAGGGTGTTACCCATGCCGGGCAACTTCACGACCAGGCAACTGAAACCTCTCTGGAGGACTTCAATGCCACTTACTATTTCATGTGGGACGATATATACTTCTACGCGGCTGTGACTGTTCAGGATGATAACTACAGCTTCGTGGGACAGTTTCCCAACAGTTCGGACACGCTCCAGTTTGTCTTTGGTCAGACGACTGAAGAAGAAGCCACGGCGAACATGTACATCCCCACCATAGCGCCGGATGACGGTAGTGGAAATCCTTTCGCCAAGAACGATTTCGGCGGTTGGATCACCAGGGATATCATGGCACAATCTGATTATGCTGGTTCGGTCGATTCTGCTACCCAGGACTGGGCCGTGGAAGTCAGGATTCCTTGGTCAGCAATGCAAGGTGACTTCGAAGCAGATGTGTTCCCGCCAAGTGTGGGTGATAACGTTGGATTCTCATTGCTGGGTATCGACTATGACGACGGGGCATTGAGTTGGTTTGCCGGGATTAGTGTCTTCCCATGGACCGACACAGGCTTGGGCTTGCAACCGATGTACTTTGTGGAAAGACCGGCTCCATAGCAGGGTCTTTTGAGATGTTTCGGGGCTCAGTGATGCTGTCGCTGAGCCCCATTACTAATACCGCTCTCCCAGAAAGAGGTTGAACTATAATGGTATATCTTTTGCCGTGAAGTTTATCAACCCGAGATTCCAACCGATCCTGACAATTTAATCTGCTCTTAATTTATGAGCAAAAAGACAAGGAAAATAATTGCAAACTTTAAATTATTACTTTAAAATTTTAATCCATATTTAATGCGTCCTCCATGTGTAGGTAATACTTTCGGGAAAAGAAGGGCAAGTGTATGGAACACACCCACCGAAAATCACGTGACTATGAATTCTCAATTATAGTTCCTGTTTTAAATGAGCAAGGTCAAATCAATTCGTTCATAGATAAGATAAAAGATCAGAATTTTGGCGATTATTTTGAAATCATTATCGTCGATGGAGATCCTCAGGGTGGGACTATTAATACTATCAGGGACAACAGCGTAATCTGCATTACCAGTCCAAAAGGTCGAGGGCGACAGATGAATGCCGGCGCTGCAGCGGCATGCGGAGAAATACTTATTTTCCTGCACGCCGATACGACACTGCCGGATGACGCCCTCGGGAAAATAAGCCGAGCTTTACAAAACCGGGATTATGTCGGAGGAGCTTTTGATCTTAAGATAGATTCAGACATTCTCTTTCTGAAATACATCTCAACCCGTGCCAGCCTTCGTTCCCGCAGGAACAGGATACCTTATGGGGACCAGGCAATTTTCATAAGGAAAAAATATTTCGACCAAATCGGCGGGTATAAGGAAATCCCGTTAATGGAAGATATTGACCTGATGCATCGTATAAAGAAAGATGGGGAAAAGATTGTTATATTACCTGATAAAGTAACTACATCCGCAAGAAGATGGGAAAATGAAGGAGCCCTTTATACCACTATGAGGAACCTGATATTAGTGCGATTATTCTATATGGGTGTCAGCCCTCACAAACTTGCAAAATATTATTGGAGACGGTCCTAATGGATGCAAAAACCGATGTGCTGCGCTCCAATCCGCAATATGATATGAGGAATCGTAAAAACTAACCAGAACATAGACTCTGATTTATCATGGTTGCAAGTAATAGTATATGGAAGGAACATGGATGATACCGGATTTTAAGAAAGAGCTTGAAATCGCCAACGCACAATTATTGCGTTTCGATCGGCTTGAGACATTGCAGATTAACCTGGGCAATCGATGCAATCAAAGTTGTGCCCATTGTCATGTTCAGGCCGGGCCGGAAGGTCAGAAGATAATGTCGAAATCGGTTATGGAGAAGATTATTAACTTTTTGCAAAATCACCGGGATTTGTGTGTTGACATAACAGGCGGCTGTCCGGAACTCAATCCTGACTTCAAATTCTTCGTTGAGAATGTTCACGAATTTGCATCACCCCTTATGGCGAGGACGAATCTTACCGTGCTTTTTGAGCCCGGATTAGAGTGGATTCCCCGATGGTATCAGGAGCATGAAGTAGTGGTTATCGGCTCGCTGCCTTCTTACACGCCGGCAAATGTCGATAAGCAGCGTGGTGAAGGTGTTTTCGAAAAAAGTGTGAAGGCCCTCAAGCTTCTAAATAAGCTCGGTTATGGCTCTGACAAGGGGCCGACATTGAATCTGGTTTATAATCCGTGCGGAGATTTCCTGCCGGGACAACAGGAACAGCTTGAGGCTGACTACAAAAGAGAACTCAGCAACAAATATGGAGTTATGTTCAACAATCTTTTTACTATAATCAACGCTCCCATAGGCCGGTTCAGGCAGTACCTGGAATCAAACGGCCGGCTAAAACAATATCTGCAGATGCTGGCCGAAAACTTCAATGCGAAAGCTGCTGAAAATATTATGTGCCGCAATCTCGTGAGCGTAGACTATCGGGGAATGCTCTACAACTGCGATTTTAACCAGGCGATGGGATTGCCGATTATTGATGCAGCAGGAAACAATCTGTCCATTGAACAACTCGATGATATTCTTTCGGAAGGTATTGAGATAATAACCGGCGAGCATTGCTTTTGCTGTACTGCAGGAGCTGGTTCGAGCTGCACCGGTTCGCTCGTGAAGTAAAGCCGGCGGAAATTAAGCACTAATTTGGTCTCTGAGTGAACAGCAAGCCAAAATCAGAAGGAGTAACCAAAAAACCGAATGAACCACAGCAATAACTGCCTTCTTTTGTTCGCAAAGTCGCCGATTAAGGGACAGGTCAAGACCCGTCTTGCCGACCAGGCAGGCGGAGATTTCGAAGTTGAACTCTACAAATGTTTTGTTGAGGATACGATATCTCTTATTGAGAATATTGAGATTCCGTTCAAGATTTGCTTTTATCCGGCCAATATGAAATCGACTTTTTCCGAATGGTTGGGCGAACAACACTGTTACAGACCCCAGGCGGGAGATAACCTTGGCGAAAGACTCAGGAACGCCTTTTACAATGCGTTCGAAGAAGGCTTTTCAAATGTTGTGGCTATCGGTTCCGACAGCCCTGACCTGCCTGCCCATTATCTAACTGAAAGTTTCGAGGCACTTGCCGCATATGATGCGGTCATAGGTCCCGCAAATGACGGAGGATACTATCTTATAGGCTTTTCGAAAGAAAAATTCACTCCTGAGACATTTGATAATATATCATGGAGTACCGACGGCGTTTTCGAGCAGACTGTTAGTATTCTGAAGAGTCATGAACGAAAGGTGCATATCCTGCCGTTGTGGCATGATGTGGACACAATAGCAGACCTGAAATCATTATTATTGAGAACAAGAAACACAGCGTTTGAGAAATCGAAAACGTACTTATATTTGACGGCAGATGGTTCGGGCAGTTAACCTGATGTTCGATTATGATGTATAACAGGAGCCGGTTCGGCCGGTTTGCTTTTATTGTACAATCCATATCAAATGCTCAGGCTGTCTGCGTTTTCACTACTGAAAACAGCCATTTTTGAAATTATTCCGGCTTTTACACTTTCAAAAAGCAGCAGGAAGCTTGAATTTTAAGCTAAGAGATGGTATTTTATGGGAAATTAGAGTAGAGTAGTTAGACCGATGCATCTGAGTAAGCTTGGGTTGAATAGGAAAAAATGGTTAATATACTGAAACGCTTAGACGATTATGACTTTTACAACAACTTCAATTTGAAAGGAAGACCTATGAAAGTTCAAACGACAAAGCTCTCGACTATTACGATCATAAGCCTGTTGGTTTTTACCATGACAGCGAGCCTCTGCAGCGCACAAGAATGGAGCCGTAAAGGAAAATACGAATTTTTTGGCACGTTTCAAACGATGGCAAGTGAAAAGATCGAATATTCATATCCTGACAAGTTGCCTGAGGACCAGTTGCCAGTGATACTTGAAATGGACAGCACGTATATTTATGGTTTCGGTTTTGGATATAATTTTAGTGACCATTGGAATTTAAACACAGATATGCTATTTGGCTCTGCAGACACGGATGTGAAGATAGCTACTGATAAGGTCGAGACTTCCGATATGGACTATATTCTGTGGGATATTAATGTTGATTACAACATATGGAAAAGTCGTTTTACCCCGTTAGTAACCGGCGGTATGGGACTTGTGGATATCTGTGTTGATACTACGACCTCTGCCGGGGATGTGCACGAAAGCAATTTTTCTTATAACTTAGGTGCCGGCGTTCGATGGGATGTCAGGGACAATCTTCTTCTTAAGGTTATATACAGATCTACGTGGACAAATGTGCACAATGCCGATAACAATCAGAGGTTTGACGGCTTCAGCGTGAGCCTGGCATCTATGTTCTGAAAGAGCAATCGGTCCTGTCAAGAATTACATAACTGCTATAACCAAACGGATTCCGCAGACACTTGAGCAGTGTAACTGCTGATAGACCATATAT
>Ga0114918_10003755_pt1 | contig 13291 bp, 19 predicted proteins | sample LantaG_FD_87015 | JGI IMG/M metagenome (GOLD analysis project Ga0114918, IMG submission 87015) | Deep subsurface microbial communities from Baltic Sea to uncover new lineages of life (NeLLi) - Landsort_02402 metaG | ecosystem: Environmental > Aquatic > Marine > Oceanic > Sediment | place...
GCTACGCCTTCTCACAGAACGATGAAGTCGCGGATACGCGGGCACGGTGGGTCGAAGAGCATCACACCATACTCTGCTGTTGAGATGGGCGTGCATGACTTGTATGATCATGGCGTCGTCACGGGCGTGTTGGACCTAGATATCGAAGTCCCTGTCTACACGCTGGTCGTAGACGACCCTGACCATCAGTACGTAGCAAACGGCTTCATCGCTAAGAACAGCAGCGCGGCTGGTCTTATGAACCGGGCCATTGTGCAGCTGCACGAAGCCATCCCGCTCCACAAGTGGGGACCGGGCACGGGCATTATCAACCAATGCCACGACTCGATTGTCGTGGAGTGCCCCGAGGCAGAAGCTCCCAAGGTGATTGGGTTGCTGGAAGAGTGTTTGAACCAGACGCATGCGTCGCTGCCTGGTGTCATCTTCTCGGCTTCGGCAGAGACAGGCATGACCTGGAAAGCAGTCGGATGACCTGTACAATGAGCCAAACAGAGAGGAGCAGAAATGACGAACATGACACGTATCGAGACCAAGGCTGAACGGGGTGCGCGACTTGCAAAAGCTGTCTTAGCCTTTGCCGAATGGCAGAGAGAGGGGTACGAGGGAGCACCAGAAGAGGTCGCACGCGGTTCGATCACGACCGCACTCTGGGAGGAGGTCAGTGAACATGTCTACTTCTTCACCCACAGCCGTCCTCCGCTTCCTGGTGTTGACCCCAGTGAGCTACAACGCAGCAGCCTCTGAGAGCGCTGTCCGTGACGTGGGACGTGCCTTTGCATCGCTTGGGCTGGACCAGGTCGAGCTCGTAGGCAGTGCAGACTGGTACCGAGCCCAATTTCCTCGATCTGGTACGTGGGAAGCCTGGATCTGGGACACGGTGAACGGCAAGGACTACCAGACGAGGCGCGCTCACTTCGCCGGTTATGTCGTGTGCGAGACGACAGTAGGCCGGGCAAACGCAGGCATTCTTCGCTTGGCCCTTCAGCAACGCTATCCTGCCTTTCTCTGGCAAGACCAGGAGAGGTTGCAGAAAGTGACAGGGCTGAATCAGGAACAAGCCGACAATTGGCAGGCGGGCTGGCGTGTCCAGACCGTTGCTATCGGAGATTGACATGAGAGAAGAAACAGAGTCCGTGCAGGAGATGGTCACCTGGTTGATCGAATCCGCAGGCATGAAGCCTCCCGAGATCGCAGACGCTCTGGACAACAGGGTCAGCGGTCGAACCATCTACCGATGGAGCAAGGGAGAGTCGCAACCAGGCAACAGCACCGATCACGACGAGTTGGTCGCGCTGGTGCAGTCGCACAAACCGAAGAAGCAACCACAGAAGAAGGAAGAGACTGCATGAGCCATATCGAGTGGGTTGGAAGCAACATGAAAGGCGGCTGCGACGTGCAGCTGGGGTTGAAGACCGTCATCATCGGGGACAACGGGGCCGGCAAATCGACCATCGTGCAGGCCGCCGAGCTCGCGACGCGAGGGATGGTCTCGGACATGGAAGGCCGCGACGTGGTCAAGCTCCACACGGCTCTGGCTCGGCTTTTCCCAGAGGACCCTGTGCTTTCCGCAGACTGTAGGTTGTCAAATGGCACGACCTTCTCCTGGCGGATGGAGCGCAAGGGGGAGAGCTTCAAGTCGCCTGTTCACGGTTCGTCGGACGCGACAGCCTTTCGCTGGCCCGTACAGGAGCTGCAGAGCATCCTGAGTGGGGATGTCAACTCGGTGGCGGCATGGCTCGAAGAGCAGGTTGTCGGGAAGATCACGCAGGCAGACCTGCTTCGTCCCTTGGACCCCGAAGTTCGTGAGCACGTAGAGGTGCTGGCGAAGAGCACGGGCGCCAACGACTTCATGAAGCTCGCGAAGGAAGCGAAGGACACGGCACGGACCCTTCGTGCAGCTGCCACGAAGACGGAGAAGACGGTCGAGGCCATGATTGAGGGTGTGAACCCGCCGCTGCTTACAGAGGAGCGGGCCGAGATCGAAGCATCGCTGGCGGCTCTTGCTCCGGCTGCGGGTACGTCTTCGCAACGTGACCTCGACGTGCTCAACATGTCGATCAACCAGGCTGTCGCCCTGTACAAAGAGCAAGAGCGGCACCTGACCGAGCTGGCTCCTGTGTCCCCCGAGCTGCTCGCTGCCGTGTCCAAGGTGCAAGGGGCCCGCGACCTCATTCAGCGCCACGTGAGTCTCTTCGGCGATGCATCCAGCTGCTGGGTGTGCGGTAGCACCAATGAGGTGCCGAACGCACAGGCCATCAACTTGGAGGCGGCGGCTGCGTCGTTGCAGGACAGCGTGCAACAGCACGCGAAGCACACTCAGATGACCCAAGCCCTGTCCGGTAGCGTGACTCGGCTGCAAGGGCTCGTGGCTCGACGGGATGCCGTGGTCGTGGCTCCTGACACGTCTGCCGAGCGCGACGGGCTCGTGCGTCGCCTGGCTGCGGATGACTCGGCCCAACGGACTTGGCGCAATGCCAAGGCCCAGAGAGCTGCCATTGCACAGGACCGGGAGAAGGCAACTCACCTGTCGAAGGCGAGCAAGGCGTTGGCGATCGCAGGAAAGGAGCTGCTGGAGAGCAAGAAGCAGTCGTTCATCGACGCGGTGAGTGCCTACCTGCCACCAGGAGAAACGCTCGGCGTTGACCTGGACACGGCGCGCGTGGGGCTGCTGCGAGGAGACCAGCTGCATTCCGCTCTTTCCGGGGCCGAATGGAGTCGGTTGATGCTGGCCATTGCCTCGGTATGGGTGGACGATAGCACTCCGTGTGTACTCGTGCCGCAAGACCGGGCTTGGGATAGCGATACGCTGTCCAAGGTGATTGTGGCCCTCAAGGATTCTCCTGTGCAGGTCATCATCATGTCCACGGTGAGTCCGGCGCAGGTCGAAGGTTGGACTTTCGTACACGTCTGAGAGTGGCTGAATGCTCGTCTTCTCCCATTACACCGCCCCTATTCACTTTGACAGTGAACGTGTGCAGACGGTTGGGGTCAGCAACATCGTTGGTTTGGTGAATCTGCCAGGGGGCTCTCGCTTCCTGCACCCCAAGCCGCTGTATGTCCAGGTGGTGAGCGAAGACGGACCAGCCCCGTTCAAGGATTGGGAGCGTCTTGCCTTGGCCAAGGTGCCCGAAGACGAGCGCGACCCGATGGGCAGCTACGGATGGCTCTGCCTCGAAGGTGACCCTAGCGACCCCGTGCCCGATGAAGTGCACTGCGTGATCGAAGCCGAAGGTGCGCCTGACGGCTGGGAGCGCGTGACCATTGCTATCATCGACCCGGCCTACTGGGACGAGTACGGAGCCTTGCTGGACGCGTTGGTCGGTCGCGGGCGCTACGTGGCCGCGAACAGCCGTACTCTGGTCGAGGTTCACCCGACGCAGAAACGACAAGTGCCCTCCACGTGGAAGGCCATCACAAGGGGAGAGGCGCTCAAGCACTCTCCCGGGGCGGTGTTGCGATGAGTTGTGTCTGGGCCTGGGATTGGGGCGTCAACTTCCCTACACAGAGCTACGCCGATGATGCTTTGTGGGGCGTGACTGTGCCAGCGGGAGTAGTCACTGATTCGGTCGTCAATCTGGTCAGTCCTGTCAGCCCTGACACACCCGGAGAGGTGGCAGCCTGTCTCATCCGGCGCTTCGACTCGTTCGTCACGACACCTCCCTTCCCTGGGTCTCCTCACGACCAGGGCTGGTACTGGATGAGATGGCGACTCTTGTTGCCCCTTGTCACCACGATCGACATCATGGCACTGCGTTCGGGGGCTTCGACCGACATTGTTCGTCTGCGCGCCAGTGCGGGCGGCAATCCAGTCACAGTACAGGTGCTGGTCAACGGTACGGTGGTGGGGACAAGCTTGGTCGCTATCGGGGATGCAGCGTCGTACACCATTGCCATCCCCATCGATCTGACGCTCACGCCCCCGCAGGCAGGTCTCTACATCGACGGGGTCGAGCAGTTCCCTCTTACGGCAGGGAGTGGGACGCCTAAGACCATCGATCGAGCCATACTGAAGAACCCTTGCTTCACGTCGGTTGGGTTGGCGGGTACGTCTTGGGGGCTTCAGCTCTTCTTCGATTCTCTTGCCGACCCTGGGGACAGTGCGGACTGGTGGGCCGGCGACCCGAACACGGTCTCGGTCCTTGACCCGGACAACAGCTGGGTCATTTTCGGTGGCGCCGCCACGAAGACTGATGCGGTCTCGGACAAGAACCTGACGACAGGTATCGAGACGAGTACAGACCCGGATACGGTCACGTTTGGCTACCAGGCGACCACAGCCGTGCTGGCGACCTGGACACCGACCAACATCATTCATGTGGCTGCTGTGGTCATCGGGTCAGGCGAAGTCATCAATGTGGCGGCGCTTACACTGGACGACGGTACGGGTGTCGTCGGGACCGAGACGCGGGGTGTGACAGCAACGGCTCAGCTCATCACGTTCCATGCACCTCTTGCAAGTGGTGGAGCTGCGTGGACTACTGCGCTGGTGGACGCAATTACAGGTGTCTACGACGTGAGCACCTGACATGGCTGAGGTGCGCGAAAGTACGCTGAGCGTTGTCGCCGAAGCGGCTCCGCTGGACCAGGCTTTCGAGGCAGCTCTGATTGTCGTGGCCGAGGAGAACGTAGCCGCGCCCAACGCCAAGGTTCGGGAAAGCTCGTTGATCGCTGTGGCCGAGGGGACAGCTCTTGTCCGGACCTTCGAGAGCGTGCTCATCGTGGTGGCCAACTCGGGGACTGCACCCCCCACTCCTTCGGGTGGGCAGGTCATCGGATCTCGTTGTGGTTGTTGCAGCCACTACAGCTTGCCTCCGACAGTTGCATGAGTCTCACCCTGGGTCAACATCTCGTCTGGAGGTTTCATGCGAATCCGTATCTCTAAATATTGGCTGTTCGTGGCTGGCATAGCCGTGTCGGTAGCCATCGGAATTTACATCGCTTACGGGCACTCGACGCCGCATACAGCGTATCGACCAGACGCGGGACCGATCACCATCGACCCGCTGCATGGAGCCTGTGACGTGGGGCGCCTTCAGCTGATGTGCGATCGAGGCATGGAAGCAGGGTGGCCTTCCTGCACGTTGGAGAAAGGTGGAGCTCTGATCCGAATGGGCGACACGCCCATGCAGCTCGATGAAAAGGGCGATCCGATTCCGACCCACGGTGCCGTTGGGACCGATGACAACGGGCGAACCGTCGTTGTTCTTTCTCCTGACGCGACGTGTGAGACCTGGGATTGGACGCTAGAGCACGAAGCGCTGTGCCATCTCGCCTACAAGATCGGTCATCTCTCTCTCACGGGATCAGTCTGTGCTAGCTCGGTGCAAGCGCAAGGCGACTTGATGCCGCTTCGCCGGCTAGAGCCGTGAGCTGTAGCACGCGAAGGTAGGCCCAGAGTCTCCCAGAAGGTCCTCCTCGTGCCACGCTGTCGTTACTGATACGCCAAGCGGAGAGGGTAATGGGCTGGATCGGTGACTTCGTAGAGGCGCACCCAACTGCTGTGATTGGAGCCATCGGGTCTTTAGGTTCTTCTTTGACCCTTTTGGCCCGTTGGGCGTGGGATCGATGGCGTGAGTCGCGCACGTACACGTTGGCCGAGCAAGCGGACATTCGCTCGTCTGTGCAGGACATCATGCAGGAGATCCCAAACATTTCTCCTGCACTTCGAGCTCTGCTTGTCCGCGTGTCGAACGGAGGAGGAGCGCTCAAAGAAGATGGCCTTCTCTACATTACGATCGAGATGGAAGTCCGGCAGCCCCACATCCGGGCCGTGCGCCAAGAGTGGCAGCAGCGGGAAGCCCATGAGTCGTATCGACAGGCAGTCCTCATCCCCTTGGTTCAGGGAGCAGCTGCCCACGTAATCGCAACGGATGACATTCCTCCTGGGCCCTTGCGCGATCAGCATCTCATCGATGGGGTGAAGAGCACGTCTGTTGTGGTTCTGCATCGGGCCCCTGACGGAGGGTCCATGTGGTATTTGGCCGTTCATACGCCAGTCGTTGCGGCAGACATCATGACCGACGAAGTTACTGAGACGACACTGGTGACACGTTCGTCCATTGCACGAGCCGCAGCCAGAATCACACCCCTAGTGAGGAAACTCCGATGAAAATTCTGGTTGTAGACGATGATCAATTTCTGCGTGAAGGTCTGGTCAGCATACTGTCTGGGCATGACGTAACCGCCGTTCACACGCTGCAAGAAGGGCTCAACTTGGTCGATGAAGGTCCTGACACCTGGGACCTGGTGATCGTAGACCTTCGGCTTTACCCAGTCTGGGGTCCTGGGCTCGTGGAAGCCATACGAGACCGGTCCAAACGTCTGCACAGTCGGACGATGCTCTGGACAGGTTATCCACTGCGCGCGCACGAGAAGCAAGTGCTCCAAGAGCGTTTCGGTGTTCCGGTCGTGGACAAGATGCAGGTGTCAACGGCCTGGTTTCATGCCCTCCTCGGGTGTGTACGGGACGGTGCCTCGCACGACGACCCCCGATGGCCGATCTAGCTTGTAGCACCGAGAGTACGTGCTCCTCGGAGCTCCGAGCGGTAGGCTAGCCAGACGCACGCATCACGAGGGCGAACTCGAACATGGCGAACATCACCCCTCTTTGTCCACTGCCGTTCAAGGGTTTCACCATCTCGCTGCCCGATGCAGACACGGTGGTTGAAGCAGATCCGGCGCCCTACAACAACACGAAAGAGATCGTGGTGCTCAACCTCGGCGCAGCTGCGATCCTCATGCGCATTCTCGACCTTGGGACTCCACCTACGCTACCGGTGGGGGCGGTTGATTCTGCCAATGCCATTGCGTACGCCAACAGCACCGTGATTCCGGCTGGTGCTTCGTTCTCCCTCTGCATCGGCACCGAAGGAAATCGAAACGCGATCAGCACGGCAGCAGGTTGGGCAGCCAATGGGCCTGGGAGTCAGTTCGTGCTCGCGTTCCGCCTGGCGGAAGCCGGTGATGCAGTGAGCGTGAACATCACCTACGTGCAAGCTGTCGGGGGTTTCTCCCTGTGATCGTCATTGCGCCCAAGCTCATCGCGTTCTTGTCAATCATCATCGATGCCTACGCCATCACCCTCTGGCCGTTCATCCTGACAACGGGCCCGCTCAGCGCGCAGGGCGAGAATCACGAACGCATCCACCTCGCCCAACAGCGCGAGCTGCTCATCGTCGGTTTCTACTTCCTCTACGTCTTGGACTACGTGCTCGGGCGTTCGATGGGGTTGTCACCCGAAGAGGCGTACATGGAGATCCGCTTCGAGAAAGAGGCGTACGCTGCCCAGAACGACTTGGGCTACCTTGAACGCCGTCAATTCTGGGCCTGGATCGACTACTAGTCCTGCTGCTCTTCCTCTTCGTCCACGAAGATGCTGTCGAGCTCTTTCGCGAGCTTCGCGTGCATGGCTTCACGAAAGGCTTGGTGTTGCATCCGGTTGAGGCGGGCTGCCTGCTCATACGTGTCCATGGACATGCTCAACGTGATGAGGATGCGGTCAGTCTTGCTCACCCGAACTCCACTGCGAACATGAATCTCGGCTAGCTGCCGTCCGGCCAGGACGTTGCCTACTGTCTGGGCGAACCCGTAGACGTTCTGGGCAACCCCTTGAGCCCAAGAGAAGATGTTCTCCCAGTTGCCGTCAGCGGTCCCGGAGGCTGTGTGCACAGGACCCTTGGGGTGAACACCTGGAGGAGGAGGGGCTGTTTGTCCGGTGTTTGTTCCTGCTTGTCGTTTCTCATAGGCGGCAGCCTCGAACCGGATTCCAGGGAACTTCTTCTCCAAGTCGGTCACGATCCGGGCAGCTGTGCGTCGCTCTCCTTCAACTCCTTTCTCGGCCAGTGCTCGAACTCGAAGGTAGCGAATAATGTCCTTCTCACTGGTCATACGAAGAAATCCGATCTTGGGGTTTGACAGATGACACGCGACTTTGGTACTACGGCAGGACCCACACGGAGAACTGACAGATGGCGAACAGGTATCACATGGCACTGGCACGAGGGACAGAAGAGTACGAGAAGACCGTCAATGAAGATGCGGCTCTGCTGCACAACTTCGGGCTTCGCCTGATGTCGGTGCAAGGGGGCGTCACAGCAGCGGTGGAATCCGAGCTCAAAGGGGGTCGCATCAACCCTTGGAACGTCTTGGAGATCAGCACCAAGACGTGGGAACACCTGTACCCGTTGCTCATTGAGCTGCAAGAGCGAAGGGCGCGAGACGAAGGTTAAGCCCCAAGCACTTGTTGCAGCTCGATGTAGTAGCCATCCACAGCGCGGGCGACAGCCTCCTCGGTGAGCCCGCGAACACGGACGTAGTGCGAGATTGCCTGACACGTAGGGCAGCGTCGTCCGATGCCCGGGTGATACTTGCGCAAGTCTGAAGCGGGACGTGTTCCTTGGAGCCTGCCAGGCTGACCCGGGAAGACGCGTTCTCCGAGGTGAAGTTCGACGAGGGCCACCTGCAGCTTGCCTGCCGGACCGCTCTCTTCAATCTGCTTGCGCAGCTGACTCGCAAGCTCTGATTGTCCGGCCCTCGTGTTGTCGGCCTCTGCGGCCTCGGGAGAGGTAAAAGAGCCCGCTTCGTCTTTGCTGTAGCCCCCCGTCGGCACCTCCTTTTCAAGACGCGACCGGACAGATCTGCGCACAGCCTTGGCTTGATCCTTGGCTTCTGCGGCAGAGATGCGTCCAGTACCTCCGGTCTCCATCCACCCGATCAATGCCTCTGAGACGTACCCTTCGCGCGCATCCGCGTACCCTGCGCGCGCATCCCGCTCCATGCGGGTCCAGTGAAGGCCGAGAGCTTTCTTCAGTTCAGCCCTCAAGAGGTCCTGGTTGACCCGAATCAGCTCTCTTTCGCTGGGGGGACGAGGTGGCGGACGAACGGTCCTGGGGCGCGGAGGCAGTGACCACTCGGGTGGGGCTGCCGTCTCTTCCCTGAGAAAGGGGCTGAGGAGTTCGTTCAGCTGTCTCCAGTCCGCACGGCTGACGGCGATTTGGTCCTGGGTGGCTGCGGTGATCTCGCGTGGTGTGGGTGAGCGTCCCAAGCGAAAAGCAAGACGGTCAGGGTGGAGAGCCAACGAGAGGAAGCGTCGGATGCGCTTGATCGTCTCGGCATCCTGGGGACCCGTAGCCTTGTTGGGGATGTCTGGATTCTCTTTGGCCAGAGCCGCCAACGCGTGGAGCGGGAATTGCTTGCTGGCCCAGGCTTCGGCTCGGCGTTTCCCTGTCTCCATGTCCGGAGAGGGCGGTCTGATTGTCTGGGTGACGTTGGGGGTGTGCCACTCGATGAGATAAACCAGGTCATCGCTTCCATTGTAGACGGGGATCACGTAGACACGACCCACAGGGAGGTCTGCCGAGACCATGGTGAGGCTGCTCGTGTAGAGGGATTCCTTCCAGTTCAGTTGCATGTGCCCAGTCTATCTTGCCCTCTTCGTGCCATGTGACCTTGCCGTGCTACGCCCGGTCGGCTATTTGCCATCTGGCAAGGGAGTGTCAGATGGCAAGAAAACAGGCAAAGGTTGACGGCGTCACAATGGAAGTCCTGCCGGACGAGTTCGAGTTCTCTGAGGCAAGTCCGGTGACCAAGTTGGAAGTCCGCGTGAACACGAACTCCGGAGTGGTCAGCGTGGTCATCCCAGAGGAAGTCATGCGCGCTGCAGTCGAGCTCTGGCTCGGTCCCGAGGGGCTGAAGAAGACAGATGCGCTGAAAGCCTACGGCATCTCGTTCGACTGAGGAGGAGAGCATGAAAGAACTGACGGTGAAGCAGCTGGTGAAGCAGTTGCAGCAAGCACTGGAGCGTGAGCACGGTGAGCCATGGCGTGTACGGCAGGCCCCTGACCGCATTGAGATGTTTCCCGATGCCGGGGGTTTGGCCATTCGATGCACGATGCCCGATGGACGGGTGGGTTGGTGGACCTCGGAGAAGACCTGGTCCATGAATCCCCTCGACGCAAAGACGTATCGGCAACGAAGCAGTGCTTCCTCGGCCCTCAGCAACAGTGTACAGAGAGACTTGGACGGGGCTGCTCACCTCGACAAGAGCGATCCGGATTATGCTCACGGTTACTGGAAATTCCGTGCGCGCTTTTCCGTTGTGGCCAAAGAGATAAGCGACCTGCAAAAGCTTGCGCAGCTGGCCAAAGAGGCCAAGGGCAAGCCGAACGGCAATTGTCCAGTTTGCGATATCCCTATGCGCCAGGTCGTTCCCGCTTTGCCCCACATGTGTGCCGATTGCGAAGACAAGATGATCGGGCCTTCCCCTTTGACTGCCGGAGAGCTGCTGTGACCGAGTCCTGCGAGACATGCGGCTACTTCGAGTGTCGCTGTCACATCGAGAATGAGGATGGGTACACGTGCCCCAAGTGTGGTCACGTTCCTACCGTTCGCGAGCTCCAGCGAGGCACGTGCCACAGCTGTCGGCGCCGTGGGAAGCAGACTGTAGCGACCAGCGAGCCGGCAACACAGACAACAACACAAGAAGCGCGACCTCGCGCACAGGAGAAGAGCATGAGTCAGTTTGCTCGTACCCCCGAGTGTATCTACCACTTGGAGCCCGTGATTCTGGTCGCTCCGAAGTTGGAGCCCTCGGTCGCGCATCACATCTTGGTTCTCGACCGCTCGGGCTCGATGTACTACACCATCGAGGAGCTGAAGCAGCAGGTCGAGCACGTTCTCGCGGTGAACGCCGCGACAGCTGGCGATGTGCTCACCACCCTCATCTCGTTCTCTTCTCAGGGCGATGTGACAACGCATTGGGCCCGAGTTCCTGCGCGTGACGTGATCACCGGAGGAAGCAGCTACGTCACTGCTCTCCGGAAGATTCGAGCCACCGCCCTCACGTGCATCAGCCAGGCATTGATGCAGGGGCTGGGTCAGGTTCAGCCGGGCGAGACCACGGGGCTCACCCTGTTCACCGATGGCTACGCCAATCACCCGTCGCCGAGCACGGAGAATGCACGCTTCGACACGTTCGTGGAGAAGGCCAAGGCATTCTCCGGCTTGTTCGTCAACTGCATCGGCTACCGGGAGTGGTGTGACTGGCCTCGGATGACCGCTATCTCGTCGGCTCTCCACGGGCAGACGGTGAAGGCGAAGAGCATGCTCGACGTGCTCGCAGTCATGCAAAACACCCAGACGCTCTTGGCCTCTGGCTCGATGTCCATGGTCAAGGTGGAGGCAGAGGTCACCGCCCTGACGACGTCGTTACTGGCGGTCAATGGCACGACGGGCGCAGTTTTGAGTTCAGTCACGGGTGCAGGGAAGGTCGAGCTGGTCATCCCTGCGGCGGACATCACGGACTGGTCGGTCTACACCGTCAGTGAGCTGTTCGGCGGGGTTCGCCCGCCCAAGAAGGCGCGCAAGGCGGACCCGTCGCAGTTCGCTGTGCTTGCCTTGGTGAAGCTGCAAGAAGGGGACATAAACGCAGCCAAGCGGCTTGTCTTCGCCTCGGGCAACAAGACGATCTGGGAGAACTACCAGGCCGCCTTCACCGCCTCTCGCCTCGCGGACTTCGCTGCCGAGCTCACCCGCTGGGTGAAGGGGGCTGACGACTACGCCATGGGCCGCAACACCGAGCCCAAGTACAGCCTCTTCGACCTGGCCGAAGTGATCAACACGGTGCCCGAGCGTTCGTTGGCGCTCGACGGGACTCGCTTCTTCGCCCAGTACAAGAGGCGGTCGGTCAAGCGCGTGATGGGCAAGCGGCTTCCAGACGGGCAGATCGAGAAGCCGAACAGCGAGCTCGTCACGGACGGGGCTCCGATCTACATTCGGTCGGCTGACTTCAACACTTCCGACGCCAGCTTGCAACTCGGGACGATCCAGTCGGCGCATCTCGTCGACGTCAACGGAAAGACGCTGGCCAACGTGGCACATGTCTCGTTGCACAACCTCGCGAGCTTCCGGTCCTACACGCTGCTCTCCTCTGGCGAGTTTAACGTCGACGAGTTGCCTCTCCAGGTCTTGTCCCCAAAGGCATGGAGCATGGTGAAGCGCTTCCTGATCCCCTCGGTGGCCAAGAAGCCGTTCAAGGCAGGCATGGTCGTGAGGATCAACCTGCAGCGCTTCGGGCTGCCTTCCTCCGCTGGAGAAGATGAGGTGAACGCGGATTCCCTGAAGGTCTGGGTCAACAGTCTGTACACGGGCCTTGCCCGGCAGAAGATCCTCTCTGCCCTGCGCGTCAAGGGAGCTACTGGTGACTACTCGCCAGAGCAAATCGCCGCCCTGGCCGAAGTGCATCTCACGCCCGCGCTCTACCACTCGCCCCCGACGACGACGCCGTACACGGACAAGGACCAAGCCGTTCAGCACGGGGAGATCGACTTCTACACGCGGTACAAGGTCTACTTCGGCTCTCTCGACGTGCGCAATCCGACCGAGTTTCGCTCGGGCAATGCCCTTCTTCAGGCGTACTTCACGGGTACGCTCAACGGTGAGGTGCTCAAGAAGCCGACCTTCGGCGATCTGTGGGCAGGAGCCAAGTTTGAGCCCAAGACCCGCAAGGGAGAGCCAAACAAGGCGGATCAGCTGATGCTCGATGCAGCTGAGACCTACCTTGGTGGGAAGATCACGCCAGAGGAAGTTGAGGATGCCTACGCGCTCATGTCACGCCAGGTCGACTTCGCTCACGTCATGCTGCGCGGGTCGGTCTTCGAGATCGGCTGTCGCGGCATGCTGCCTTCGGGATTCGCCTCCGAGATGGTGATGTACTCGCCCGAGAAGCTCTCGGAAACCTTCTCGGTCAAGCTGAAGAAGGCCGAGGAGGAAGCCACGTTCTACGTCGCCCAGAATGGCTTGATCATCAGCATCGTCCCTGAGTCCTGCGAGTACAGCACGGACATGAAGGTTGCGGCAAACTGATGGCCTACGAAGAAGACAAAGATGTCCTGGTCAAGGACTTTGGCACGATCGAAGGCACGCCGTTCACGGCCCAGACGCGGGCGTATGACGACGGTGCCGAGAAGCTCTGCGTCTACCGAGCAGTAGGGCAGAAGGGCAAGCTCGTGAAGGTGCTGCGGCTTCCCGTCGATGAAGCGGTGACGCTGGGGAAGTGGCTTGTCACCTTGAGTGACCCATGAGTTTGTACCAGCACCTGAGGCCCTACGGACACATCGGCATCGACGAGTGGCCTGCTCATCTACAGGATGCCATCAACCGCGCCTTGGCCGTGCACATGAAGGTCCAGGGGAACGAAGCTCGCGGCAAGACTGCCGTGTCCGGGATGACCTACACTCTGGGTCTGGTGGGCTACCAAGACGACGCCTTCGACCTGCGAGGAGCGATGCGACCA
>Ga0114918_10003757_pt1 | contig 13282 bp, 20 predicted proteins | sample LantaG_FD_87015 | JGI IMG/M metagenome (GOLD analysis project Ga0114918, IMG submission 87015) | Deep subsurface microbial communities from Baltic Sea to uncover new lineages of life (NeLLi) - Landsort_02402 metaG | ecosystem: Environmental > Aquatic > Marine > Oceanic > Sediment | place...
CGACGGCGAGAAGCCTCCTGAAAGACAGCTTCCTCGACCCCGCCAGAATCACTATGGGCGTGTCAGGCAGCGGCGTCAAGGCCACGAGGAGGACAGCCCACAGCCCATACTTATTGATCCATCTAGCGATCTTATCTTCAGCTCCACTCATGGACTCCATGGACTCGGCTACCCCCCAGCCCAGGAAGTAGGTCGTCACCTCGCCGACGGCTGCCCCGGCGCCCGCCGCCGAGCCCAGCACGACCGGGTGGTAGACCGACGCCAGCGGCAGGAAGAGGGGTATGAACATGTCCCGGGCGACGACGGTGAGGTGGCTCAGCATCGACGCTGCAAAGACTCCTATGAGCCCAAGTCGGCCCAGGGCCTCACCCTGCACCATGAGCCTCCACAGGAGCGCCCCAGAGATCAGGGCGACGACAAATACGCCTATGATGCTCACCCAGCCGCGTCTATTCATCTTCTCACCTGTCAACGTGAATGAACGCGGACCCTTAATAAAAGGGGTTAGACGAGGGGCGCCACGTGCTCCATGAGGAAGCTGACGCTCTCTGGCTCCGAGCCGTAGGGGAACACGATGACGAAGTGGTCGACGCCGAGGTCCACGTAGCCTCTGATGAACTCGGCGGCCTCCTCCGGCGTCTTATACTCCCACTTCCTCTCACCGGTGTACTTCATATACGGGGCCACTGTGCCGGACTCGACGCCCCCCAGCGCCAGGTGAAGACCAGCCGACTTCCTGATGGAGTCATAGTCTCGTCCAACCTTGTCGCAATGCTTAGCCAGAACCCCGAGCCTCTCCTCGTAGGTGTCCAGAGGCGTGTTCCACGCGAAGTTCACGGCGTCCGCATGCTTCGCCGAGACCTTGAGGAGCTTTGTCCCCATGCCCCCCACGAGGACCGGTAACGGGTCCTGCACCGGCTTGGGCATGGAGACGCAGTCGTTGACGCTGTAATACCTGCCCTGGTAGTCGGCCTTGGGCTCCGTCCAGAGTTTCTTGGCTATGATGATGGCCTCCTCCAGCTGCCTCACACGTTTCCCTGGACGCGGGAAAGGCATGCCGTAGGCCTTGTACTCCACCTCCTTCCAGCCGGCGCCGATCCCGAAGTAGACCCTGCCACCGCTTACATGGTCCAGGCTCGCCGCAGTCTTTGCGTGGAGCACGGGGTTCCTGTAGCTCTGAGACGCCACCATGGCGCCGACCCTGAGTCTCTTGGTTGCGCAGGCGACCGCCGTGAGGATCGTCCAGGCCTCCAAGCAGTTGACGTCAACGGCCCCGGGGCGGATGAAGAAGTGGTCCGACGCCCAAAGGCTCTCGAAGCCAGCCGCCTCGGCGGCGAGGGCTGTCTCCCTTATCATTTCCCACGTGTACCCGAACTGGGGTTCGATCTGTACGCCGTAGTCTATCATAACATCATCTAGGATACGGGATCGGCTGATAATAAGTGATTGAAAAAGGTTAGAGGGGCTTGCACAGGATCTCGTGGAGCTTCATGTCCCTGATCCTGCTCGACTCGGCGGCGGTCAGCACCATGGCCGTATCCGCGCCATCGTGGCTCCCGGCGACGCATACTACCGTCTCCCCCGACGGCACGGCGTTGCAGTCCACCGCCATCATAGCTATCTCGGCGCAGACCTTTACGCCCTGGCTGAAGAGCCTCAGCGTGTTGGCGATCACCACGTTGGTCGGCGGCAGTATGTAGGGCAGCCGCGCGTCCAGAGACTCGGTCTTGGGGGGCCTCTGGCGGCTCATGCCCACGTCCACGGTGCCCGTGAGCACGTCGGTGCAAGTGACCACCTCGACGCCCTGTTTCTCCAGTTTCTCCCTGAGCCCGTCTGGGAAGAGCTGGACGCCGGGATCCCTGTAGCCTGTCTGGTGGGTCACGACCACGAGCTTCAGCCCACTCCCCTTGAACATCTCAGCTGCCTTCTCGGCGGTGTAACCCGTGGTGCTTGAGACGAGGACCGTGTCGACGCCGCGCTCCTTGGCGGCCTCCACCGCGATCTTCAGCGTCGCCTCGGTGTGCTCCTTCCCTGGCTTCTCGAAGTACACTACCTTACGTTCTGCGCTCATGTCGTTCAACTCTGGATGATATGAATGACTGCCATGTTGCGGGTTAATAAACTTGGGTTTATAGGACGTAGTTCTCCCGGTGGAACTCTCTTTGGCCGACGACAGGTATCTCGGCGCCGCAGTGGACGCACCTCTTGTCTTTGTCAAGGTCCCAGCCCGTTATCGTGTACCCTGATCGGCTGATGACGGTTTTACCGCACACGTGGCATACGGTGTCCTCGTAGCCGCCGCCCCTGACGTTGCCCACGAAAACGTATCGGACCCCCTCCCCCATGGCTATCTCCCTGGCCCTAACCAGGGTCTCCACGGGGGTCGGGGGGACGTGCTGGAACTTGTACATAGGGAAGAACCTGCTCAGGTGGAGAGGCGTCTCGGGGCCCAGATGCTCGACGATGTAGCGAGCCATCTCCCGAGTCTCGTCAGGGCTGTCGTTGGTCTCGGGTATTACGAGGAACGTCACCTCGACGTGGACGCCGTTCTTCTTCATGTACTCCGTGGCGTCGAGGACACTCTGGAGCTCGCCGCTGCAGTATTTCCTGTAAAACTCCTGGTTGAACGCCTTCCAGTCCACGTTCGCGGCGTCGATGACATCCACAACCCGCTCCAGGGCGGGTATGCTGACGTAGCCGTTTGTGACGAGGACGTTCTTGATCTCGGACTCATGGGCGAAGCGGGCGGTGTCCTCCACGAAGTTGAGGTTGATGAGGGGCTCGTTGTAGGTGTAGCTGACGCTGGCGCATTCCTGAACCATGGCGGCCTCCACGACCTCCTCTGGGCGCATGAACCGGGTGCGGCTCTGCTCCAGGTTGCTCATGCTTAGGTGGTAGTTCTGGCACCACGGACACGTGAAGCTGCAGCCTACGCTGCTGACGCTGAGGCTCATGCTCCCGGGGTGGAAGTGGGCCAGGGGCTTCTTCTCTATGGGGTCCACGGCGAACGCCGAGAGTTGCCCATATGTGAGGCTGATGAGCTTGCCATCCCTGTTCTCCTTGGTGCCGCAGAACCCCTTACCACCCGGCTTTATGATGCACATCCTGGGGCAGATGGTGCAGCGCACCGTGTCCTCGGTGAGCTTCTCGACGAACCGAGACTCCATTCCCATTCAGGGAGTGAAGAACAGACGTCGATAATAACCGTTGCCACGGTGAAACCCCTTTAACTGTGGCTCCCCCTGATTTCTTGATGTGGCTCACAAGGCCCGACGCGAGAGGGATTCTGGACGATCCCGGCGTCGTACACGCGCTTCCACGGTATGTAGACGTGGTGAGGAAGAAGAAGTATACCAAGCACCTGATAGACAAGGCGGTCGAAGCCGAGTTCAGCCGACGCGACCCAGTGGAGACGCTGTGGGATACCCATGACCACCTTCTGGCGAGTTATAAAGACGTACAAGACTCGTACGACGCGTCGGGGAGGAAGCCGAAGAAAGTAGACGGCTCCTGGTACGACCTCAAGGTGCTGCTGGGGCACCGGCTCATGAAGGAGTGCAGTTTCTGCGAGCGCGGCTGCGGCGTGAACAGGCTCCGCGGGGAGAAGGGCTACTGCCGCGCGGGACGCAACTTCAGCCTCTACTCGGCGTTCCCTCACATGGGGGAGGAGCCCGAGCTGGTGCCATCAGGCACCGTCTTCACGGGGGGCTGCAGCATCAGGTGCATCCACTGCCAGAACTGGGACATCAGTCAGTGGGGGAGCAGCGGCGCCAGCGTCACCCCCGAGCTCATGGCGGTTCAGGTGAAGGACCTCGCCGACAAGGGCTGCAGGAATCTGAACATGGTGGGCGGCGACCCGACGCCAGTGACGTGGCAGTGGCTGGAGACGTTTAGGCACGTGGACACCGACATCGCCACCGTCTGGAACAGCAACAGCTACTACTCGGAGGAGGTCTCTAGGCTACTCGCCGGGTTCATCGACGTCTACCTCCTCGACTTCAAGTACGGCAACAACGAGTGCGCGGAGGGCATCAGCGACGCCCCCGGCTACTGGGAGGCGTGCACACGCAACCACCTTATGGCCCATGAGCACGGCGAGCTAATCATCCGGGTTCTCGTGCTGCCCGAGCACAACGAGTGCTGCACCCGGCCCATACTCCAGTGGATACACGACAACCTCGGCTCTTGGACCCGCGTCAACCTCATGTTCCAGTACCGCCCCGAGTGGAGAGCCAAGGAGAGGCCAGAGCTCAGCCGTAGACTTACCTCCGAGGAGATCGAGGAGGCTAGGAACATCGCCGCCGATGTCGGTCTTAAGAACCTTGTCCGTGGATGAAACCTCAACCTTTACCCAACGGGGAAGGGAAACGCAGTACAGAAGGGGGGGCCAAGAATGGGTGAAAACTGGGAAACCGGGCTCGGATACAAGCTAGCGCTGGGAGTAGCGGTAGCCACCATCCTCATCTCGTTGCTGGACATGCTTCACGCGCCCATCTTCATGAGGGAGACCGCGTCGACCAAGGCGCAGGTCTTGGGGCAGGACGTAGTGAACCTCCTTCTCGGCGTGCCAGCGACACTGTATACGGTGCACTTGTCGAGGAAGGGCTCCCTCAAGGCTAGAACGGCGTTGATAGGGCTCACGGCTTACTTTGCCTACACCTTCCTGTCGTACAACATACTATTCAAGCTCAACGACGGTTTCCTGCTGTACACCGCTGGCTTCGGGCTGAGCCTGTACGCCACCCTGCTGAACATAGCCGGGTTAGACATGGAGGGGCTGCGCATCGTGGCCAGCCCATCAGTGAGAAAGTAGACACCCATAGTCATGGCGTTCATACTCCTGATCGTCGTCGTGCTCTGGACACCGGACATAGCTTACTACTACTCCACCGGGGAGCACCCTGCTAGGATAATCGAGGAGGGAGTACACACCCTCGCGATACACTTCCAGGACCTCAGCATAGTAGCACCGCTGGCGCTCCTCACCGCCTGGCTCATCAGGAAGGATGAGAAGATGGGATACGTGTTGGCCCCGGTGATACTCGTGAAGGCGCTGAGCATAGCATTGGCGGTGCTGGGAATGATTACTGTGATGCACTCTTCAGGCACACCGGCTGCAATCGGGGAGATCATGGTGTTCGTCATCGGAGCCTTGGTTATCGAGGGTTACTCCATGAGGTTCTACAAAGGCATAGAGATGAGAGTAGATTAGCTTAAGCCAAGCTCAGTGATGTAGCTGGAATGCTGGGACGAGGAGCTGGAGACCATGTACCGCCTCATCTGACGCTCTACATCGGCCTAGATGGCCCTTTCAACGAGGTCAAGAGTTACGAGCAGCCACACTTATTTTCTAGACTACCCTATTCAGCATTCATGGTCATCCTCAAGACGGAGCGTCTCGCCCTAAGAGAGTTCACCATAGACGACTATGAGGCCGCTCACGCCTACGCCTCGGACCCCCGGGTCGTGGAGTACATGAGCTTCGGCCCCAACACGCCTGAGGACACACGTCAGTTCCTTGAGAGAGCCATCGAGAAGCAGCGGCAGAGGCCTAGAACAGGCTACACGCTGGCCCTCACCATCGAAGGCGAGGTGATCGGCGGCTGCGGCATAACCATCACCGATGCCAAACGCGGCGAGGGTGAGATAGGGTACTGCATGTGTCCCGAATACTGGGGCCGAGGATTAGGCACAGAGGTCGCGGGGGCCCTCATTAGGTTCGGTTTCGAGGAGCTGGGCTTCCACAGGATCATCGCCAAGTGTGACCCTATGAACGTGGCGTCGTGGAGGGTCATGGAGAAAAACGGTATGCGTCGGGAGGGCAGGCTAAGGGAGAACGTCAAGATCAGGGGAGAGTGGCGGGACAGCCTACTCTACAGCATCCTCGAGCACGAGCACAGCGGCTAGTTCGCCTTTCCCGTAAGGCGTCTGAGGTTCTCGTCTAAGACGTTGCCACATTGCCAGCAGAGCGCAACGTGTTCAGGCATCTTCGTGCCGCACTTTTCGCATACGATAATGTATTCCTCTTTTTTATCCGACTTGAAGAAGTCATCCAGACTCAGCTTAATCAAAGATACCCAGGCTCTACTCAACTGCTACGCTTAAAATGTTTTATCAGAAAACATATCTATTCACATCTATCAGCGTCGTCGCCCCGATAATATCGTATAAATAAATCTCCGAAAAACCAACTTTTTTCGTTGTTATCGAAATTCTTTTCACGTTGAATCACGTTATTTCATTCAGTGAACGGGTGTTTAATCAATAACACCCAGAAAAGGGTCAAAGCCACCCTCGATGTTGATAAACCATGGCCCAACTCAAAACAAGGCAGCCCATAGGGAACTACGAGTTTGAGGGACCATACCAGACCACTGAACGGGTGCCTGAGGCAGAGGGGCTGCTGGCCGTGATAACCAGCGATGGGAGGCAGAACTACCTCATCGACGTCATCCACACACCTTACATTCTGGCCTCAATAAGTGACAGCCCCAGACGCAGTTGCTGGGAGCAGTATAATAGAGGCATCCTGCTCTACGCCTTCCTAAGAAGCGACGACCTTGAGGCGGAGACCTACCAATCGATAAACAGGGACATCAGGACAGAGATGCGAAACATTCCCTGCAAGTGAATAGTCTAAGGCTAGACACAGAGGGCTCCACGAAAAAAAATTCTTAATAAATACTACGCGAAGAGGTTATTCTCCAGCTCCGCCTTTTCCTTGGCAAGATTACGTACACGCTGGGTATAGTCATCAACCAGATCCTCATACTTGGACAATACTTCCTTCATCTCTTCGCTGTTCCTGCGCACCTCTATGAACCTGTCTATGTCGTCCGGGGACCGGACCCTGATCAACCTGCCGCCGGTCCTCGCCTCCTTTAAAATCCTGAGATTTCTTCTAACTCTTCTGTAAGCCGAGTCAGATTTTATCCTGTTTATCTCGTTATCGATCTCCATAATCTTGATTAAAGTAGATTTTCGCGATGACGCCATCAAACATCATATGGTAATCCTGACTTAAATAACCGATTATTACACAGTCGTTAAATATTTGACTAAATCCGTGGTCCGTGAATACCTTTAAAAAACATGCTCCGTTATCTTTCCCCGTAGAAGCGTATTCAATTCTGAGTTTTAAACGGAATATACACTCCAGATCGATGTGACTAGAATGTCTGAAGATAACATCGTATACGTCGGGTCCAAGCCCACAATGAACTACTGCATGGCCGTCATCGAGAGCCTCAGACACAGCGACTCAGTCGCCTTGAAGGCTAGAGGCAGGGCCATCAGCCGAGCGGTGGACGTCGCAGAGGTGACCAAGAACAGGTACTTGAGCGGAGTCAAAGTCGAGTCCATAGACATCATGACGGAGCAGCTCGACTCCCATGACGGAGACACGAGGAACGTGAGCGCCATTACGATTCTGCTGAAAAATGAAGGGTAAGATGGAGGTGAGACGTGTTGGAAGGTACAGTGAAGAGATGGGTGGAAGGCAGAGGATACGGGTTCATAGAGCCAGATGAAGGCGGAGATGACATCTTCGTCCATAATACGGATTTAGATGGAACCTACGTGCTGATGCAGGGCCAGAAAGTCGAGTTCGATGTCGAGACGACGCCGAAGGGACCTAGAGCGAGAAACGTGAAGGTTATCGATTAAAAACATTATGTCTACCCCATGGGTTGACGGACTCACCTTCATCTTTTTAAATAAATTGATGAAATTTCACGTAATTGAATATGTTTTTTTCGAGTTTAATTCAATCAATTATGGTGAAATATATAGAAAACACCTATTTTCTTAAAACTCAAAATGTTTAAATGAGATACTCCATATAAATTGGTAATTAAACGAGTTCATCGGCAATATTTGCAATAATTTGAGGGAAAACCCCTCTGAGACGAATATAGTGAAGCCAAGTAACTATCGAGAAAAGAACGCCATGGCCCATACTAGGAAAGAGTGCATAGGCGGAATCCCTGGCTCCAAGATCGTGAAGTTCACCATGGGAAACATATCCCGTGACTTCACCCACAAGGTCAATATCATAGCCACTAAGGCCGGCCAGATCAGGCACAACGCGCTGGAGGCAGCGAGGGTCGCCGCCCTGAGGCATCTTGAAGATAGGCTTGAGCGCAGATACTTCTTCCTGAAGATTGTGCCCTATCCCACCAAGTGCTAAGAGAACATAAACGGGTCAACGTCGTGCAGGCGGACCGGTTCCAGGAGGGAATGAAGAAGGCGTATGGGAAGCCCGTGGCTTACAGTGCCTGCACCTCTCATCGTGAAGCTTAGAGATGTTGGTGGGGAAGTCGACGTTAAGCCAGTACATGTATGGGGGTCCTACTGGTTTGCTTTTTCGACCTTGACCAGGTTCTCGAAGTCGATCCTCAGCTGTCTGACCCAGCCCCTCTCGGCGTGGAAGTCCGCGTTGTCGCATATACACCTGACGGGGCACACGAGCTTACCTTTCTTGTATCCTTCACAGTCGTCCTCGGTCTCCGGGACCTTCCCGCATCGCCGTATACAGAGCTTCATGGTCAGGCTCTGGATGGCGGAAAGCAGCTCCGGGACACCCAGGTTCATCTTCGTCTTCGGCGTCACCATGGTAAAACTATCTTGCCTATTCACGTAGTCGACCGCGCTGGGTGTATACTTCTCCGCCATGATGATTATCTCTCCATAATCTGTGTCATCATACTCCGAGACTATCTGTTTCACCGATTCGAGGTCCGCCTTCCCGACCTGCCCATCCTTGTCGACGAACACCTTAACGATAGTGTCCTCTCCTTCTTTGGACTCGAAGTCAGCTGTACAGTTCTCGTCGTCGTACCCAGAGAACCTTACTCCGTGAAGCGTCTTTACCAGCTCCACCTCTGTATCAAGCCAATCCGAATTTACCTTTAAAGCCATTTTCCTAAAAAATCCTCAATTATTTCTATGTAATATTATACGTGATACCGATATATAATCGATATGTAAGAACATGTAAATAAAGAAAACAATTTTTTATATAAATCAACGTTTAATCATGTGTTTTAAAATTCGATGATTTCGAGATTTTGTAATAAAGTGACAATTATTGAAACTGTGTGAAACATTAGAGACCGGGGGTTCTTGTTGCATCAACATAATGTATTCAATGCTTAGATCTAGGTTTCATCGGGGGCCAAGCTTTCGTAACCCCAACGCATCTCGTCCCTTAACGCCGTATCCACTTATATGTTATACCAGCTGGTAATTACGAGGTTTGCAAATGAAATATTCGATTACTTTATATTTCATGCCTTTTTGTGTTCCTTCAAAGGGTAAAGAGATATCGTAAGGTAAACTAAGCCGCGGAGACTCTTACCATTAACGTGTGATATAAATGTCGTATGAGGTTGAGCAGAGTTTCAGAAACATCGTAAGATTCTACGCCTACGAACTATACATGATTGATAAAGGGAACAAAGCAACCTCGTTCTTCAATGAGAGACAACGCAGGAGCCTCACCAAGAACGGCGTCTTCGAGAAGATCTATGTGCACAGAGGCTGCAGGCTGAAGATCTCTGAAAAAGCTAAAGCGATCCTGAGTTCAATCGACCTGTCATCCATTGCTTTAACCGATCTTTTATAATTTAAACGAGAGGCAACCAACTCTTCTACTCATTACTTTTGGACGCAAGTTTAGAGTTTTGTCTAAACCCCTACGTTTTTATACCCCCTTCAGGTCATAGTGATAGAACGAGAGGAAAAACACGTTGGCTTGGCACGACAACCTCACCAAACGCAAGAAGACAGGCGGCAAGAAACGCGCGTACCGGACGAAGCGCGTACACGAGCAGGGCAGACACCCCGTTGAGACCGCCCTCGGCGAGACCAAACGCAAGAAAGTCGAAGGCAGAGCCAGGATTGAGAAGGTCAAGCTAGTAAAAGCCGAGATGGTCAACGTCAGCGACCCTGCCACGGGCAGGACGGAGCGCCTCGAGATCCTCGACGTCGTCAGAAACCCCGCCAAGGCAGACTACAACAGGAGAGGCGTCATCACTAAAGGCACAATTATACGCACCGAGAAAGGCCTCGCCAAGATCATCTCCAGGCCCGGCCAGGACGGCGCCCTCAACGCGGTCGTCGAGGAAGAGTAACCTTCTTAGCCGGAGACCCGGCAAACCTATGTGAACAGCCTTGAGGGGAAAGGGTAAACTCCGCGTTTGGCCAGTATACTTCGACGCCAGTTATAGCAGAGGAGAGGGAAGAAGAGTCCCCCGATCCAAGGCTGTCAGGGACCCCAAGGCAGAGGACATCGAGAAAGCAGCCAGGAGGCTCGGACTCAACCCAGTTCTGGAGCCCGCGGCCACTTACAGCAAGCACCCGTGGAGGCCTATCGGAGTAGTCCTCGTGGACAAGAAGGGCACCAAGACCCGGATCATCAAGGACATCGCCGAGGAGCTGAAGCGGCGATGAAGATCAAGGCTAAGCTCGGCGACGTGCTGCACCGCTCAGGTAGCAGCGGCCACCTCATAGTCAGGCTAGAGGCCGAGACACACATCGGCGAGCCGGTTTACGACATGAAAGGGACCCGGGTGGGTACCGTCTTCGATATCTTCGGACCCGTGGAGGCACCATTCGCGTCTGTAAGGACCCGCGAAGACGATGAGGAGACCGAACACAAAGCGCTCTTCCTCGGAGAACAGAAGAGGCAGAGCACGCCAAGAGACAGGTCTAGGCGTCGTAGAAACCGGTCTTAGGCAGGGTTCAGGCAGTCTCTTACCCCCATGACTTCACCGCCCTTAAGGTACACCCTAGGCACTCTTCTACCCACCCCGCACGTCACCTCGTGGGCGATGGTGCCGAGCCACCCTGCCACCTCCTCCACTGTTGGAGCGCCGTCAGAGCCGTCCCCGAACAGCGTCACGGTGTCGCTAACCTCGACCTGCCCTATATCCGTCACGTCTACCATGCACTGATCCATGCACACACTCCCGACGATTGGGGCCCGGCGTCCATCGATAGTCACCTCCCCGACGTTACTCAGACCCCTGCTGTAGCCGTCGGCGTAGCCGACGGGAAGCGTGGCTATCCTGCTCTCCCTCTCGGTGCTGTGGGTGAGGCCGTAGCTAAGCCCCGTACCGGGCGGAATCGTCTTGACGTGAGACACCTTCGCCTTCAAGGTCATGGCGGGGAGGAGGTCTACCCGCTTGTGGTCGACATGCGGCGAGGGGTATAAACCGTAGAGCATGATGCCGGGGCGGACCATGTCTAGGCTGTACTCGGGGAGATCGATGATGGCGGCGCTGTTGCTGACGTGCTTAACCGGGACGTCGAACCCCCTATCCCCCAGCTCATCTATTACCCGCATATACTTCTCGAACTGCCCCCTGGTGTAAGTCTTGTCCGCCTCATCGCTTACGGCGAAGTGCGTGAAGACGCCCTCGACCTCAAGCCCTGAAAGGCTCACGATCTCCATGATCGCGTCAGCTGCTTCATCGACACTGAACCCCAGCCGCCCCATGCCTGTGTCCACCTTCACATGGACGACAGCCTCACGCCCAGCCTCAAGGGCCGCGGCGCTAAGAGCCTTGGCGTGACCGAGACGGTAAACGGCAGCCGAGACGTCGTGCTCAAGGAGCAGTGGATAGAGATACTCAGGGACATATCCGAGCACGAGGATAGGCGCCTCAACCCGGTGTCGCCTAAGCTGCATGGCCTCGCCGAGAGTAGCCGTCGCAAGACGATCAGCCCCATTCTCCAAGAACACCTCGGATGCCTCCACAGCTCCGTGCCCATATCCATCAGCCTTCACGGCTGCCATTATCCTCGAAGAGCCTAGAGTCACCCGCCTCACCTCGCGAACGTTATAAGCCAACCTATCCAAGTCTACCTCCACCCATACCGGGCGGATCATATGAGTTTCAGGGATCATAGAGAATTGTTAAACGGCGGACGCTATAAATATTGGAGGTTTATCCTAGTAACCTCGCTCCAGTTCGGTGTTTGGCGCGGTCGGCAGGATTCGAACCCGCGACCCCGGGTTCCGAAGACCCGTGCTCTATCCACTGAGCTACGACCGCCCATGGTTCAGAGATTCGCACACTAGAAAAGGGTTACCCCTCCACGAGTTGAACCTAAATACCCGTAGCTCGACACGATATACGTGAACACCGAGGTCAACCTGCCATACGGAGAGACGAGTTTAAGACAGATCATTCCCGACCGATTCGGATGCACCTTGCTGGAGCCGAGGGACGTGAAGAAGGCTCTCGACGCCGTTGGCCAGGATCCTAAGATAAGCATAATACCCGGGGGTCCGTCTACGATTTCACTGTTGGAGTGATGGTTATGCGGCCTGAGAGTGTGGTTCAGAGCGTCGAGGTTACCGCGCTGGTCCACGCGACGGAGGATGAGTCCAAGGTAAGGAAAGCCGTCCTGAACCTTTTGCCACCGGGCATCGATCCTCCGGCCCTGGAGGCCGTCAAGCTGCAGGGCTACTATGGGGACCCTATAACCGCCCTCAAGCTCAACGTGAAGCACAGGAGGCCAGCCACGGATCTGCTTGAGCACGTCGTCAGACGGCTCTCGTCTCTGGATCTCCAGGCCTTCCTAGATGAGCTGCCCCAGCGCATCGACGAATCGAAGAACCTTTACATCAGGCTCGATAAGCAGAAGGCGTACACCGGGAAGGCGGTGTTGGAGAGGCATGACTCCATCAGGGTCAAGGCGAAGCTCCGGCTCCCCCACAAGGCGGACCCCGTAGAGTCCATACGGATGTACATAGAATCCTTGGAGACGTATCCGACATGAGGCGCTTCATAGACCTCCAGGTACTCCCCGGGCCGGGGAAGACGGCTGAGATGCTGAGCCACGCCAACCACCTGGGGTACTCTGCGGTCGGCTGCGGGGGGGACACCCCGTCTGACGCATCCATCGACGTAATATCCCGGCTTGACATCGCGCCTAGGAGCCAGCAGGACCTACAGCGCATGCTCAAAGGGAACAGACGGAGGCATGAGGTGATATCGGTTCTGTGTCTATCCAAGGGCGTGGCCCGCCAGGCGGCCAAGGATCCCAGCGTAGATCTTCTGAGGTTCCCGAGATGCCCTTCGAGGAGGAGGACAGTCTGGCTTGACAGGCAGCAGGCGTCGTTGGCGGGTGAAGGGGGCTGCCACTTCGAGGTGGTGGCTAGTGACTTACTTACCCAGGACCCTGAGAAGCTGGGCTACGTCATCAAGCAACTGGAAAAGGAGGTCTTGAACGCCCGAAGATACGACGTACCCGTGGTGCTCTCCAGTGGAGC
>Ga0114918_10003758_pt1 | contig 13279 bp, 10 predicted proteins | sample LantaG_FD_87015 | JGI IMG/M metagenome (GOLD analysis project Ga0114918, IMG submission 87015) | Deep subsurface microbial communities from Baltic Sea to uncover new lineages of life (NeLLi) - Landsort_02402 metaG | ecosystem: Environmental > Aquatic > Marine > Oceanic > Sediment | place...
GCTTCTTGCATGAATTCGTTGTCTTCGATTTGAATCCTTCTCATTATTTGCCCGTTTAAATCAGTTTAGGGCAAAGGTAATGAATTATTTTTATACTGCAATATTTATGACGCTATGTATAGTTTTCATATTACCTCCCGGTTAATTTATTATTGTGATTCTGAATATAATAAGCTCAATGATTGTAGTTTAATAATGAAGTCAATAAAAATACTAATTAACTGTAATTAAACCAAACGTTTTTTCCCCCTGTTGATTTTCTGAATTATATATCAGTTACAGAGCCTGAGAAACGTACTGAAATCGGCAGGCAGATTTCTCCTTTGTATTTTGTTACTTCAGATGATGCGCCAACATTCATTGCCCACGGAGATGCTGATACACTGGTACCATTGATTCAATCACAAAAGATCATTGATAAATTCAAAGAAGTTGGTGTGCCATGTGAATTAAGAATCAAATCTGGTGCCAGACACGGATTTTGGAATGATATGGCAATTTACACAGAGTTGTTTGCTGACTGGTTTGACAGATATCTTGGACTGCAATGAATTTATTGTGTCAAAAGGATGCATGAAAAACTTCGGAAACTAATTCGCTTCTGTTACATTCTCCGTGATCTGCTCTGTTAAGACCAGCTTCATCACAATAATGAGCCCTAACAGGGCTGGCTTTTGAGCGATCTGCTCATAAGAGGAATTTACAAAATGCATGAATGCATAGGGCAGGACAGTCCCGCTCAGAAGAACAAAATATAACACTGCTCTCAGTTTTTTTCCAGAGTGATAGATATCAGAAATACTTATTACTGTAAAAAGCCAGAGGGAACCTACAACCAGAGCTCCTCCGGCGGAGTGGATTGAATTGATAATATCACAGGGAAGCATCAGCAGGAGATATCCTGCCCCGCACATTTTAAAGAATATTTTATTGAGCTGTCCTGTTACATTGTTGCTTATTTTGAAGCAAATGACTGAATTAAGCATGCATCCTGCCACGTAAATGATGAATGACAGAGTATTCACATTTCCACCCGGTGTTTTCATCATTCCAAGGTAGCTGTATGCATAATCCCAGAAGCGGAATTTCTCCCCGTAAGTGAGTGCCCCCAAAATAAATATGATTATTGTGTTGGCAAGAAAGATGTTCATAAGATGACTGAGCCTGTGATGTGTGACAAGGCTGTCAATATCCTCATGTTTCTCTCTGTATAAGAACATTACTACCTGGTTGAATCAGATCAGAAAGTTAAGAAAATCCCGGGTTTAAAGCAAGGTTTTTCTATCGTTTTCACTATCACCGGTAAATCCGGGATATGGCTGTTGCCTGTAGAGGAAATCCTCAGGGAAGAACATATTATTATTATTCCGATCTTAAATTCTTTGTATCTTTAACCATTGTATCAGTGTGAAAGGCTTGGTTATTTACAACTCGAATTAAAAAAATTAATGAAAAACTTCCCGGAAACGACCAATTTCATCTGGTCAATAGCGGAACTCCTTCGGGGCGATTATAAACAAAGTGAGTATGGCAAGGTTGTACTTCCTATGACCATTATCAGACGAATGGATTGTGTTCTGAAAGATACCAAAAAGAGGGTACTTGAGGAACTTCCGAAGGTACAGGCTATGAAGGTGCAGAATATTGATCCTATCCTGAACAATATTGCAAAATATAACTTCCATAACCATTCAAAATACGATTTCGATTCCCTGGTAGCTGATCCCGAGAATATTGCAACAAATTTCAGGAACTATATCAACGGCTTCAGCGAAAGCGCCCGCGACATACTGGATAACTTCAGTTTTGAAGTACAGATCAATAAGCTCGATGAATCCAATCTTCTCTTCCTGGTGGTTAAGCGGTTTCAGGAAATCGATCTGCACCCGCAAAGGATAGATAATACCCACATGGGTTATATCTATGAAGAGCTGATCCGCAGATTCTCCGAACTCTCCAACGAAACGGCCGGGGAGCATTTTACACCGCGTGAAGTGATCCGCCTGATGGTGAATATTCTGTTCCTGAATGATCGTGATATTCTTACGAATAAGGGAATCGTTAAGACCATGTATGATGTATGTGCAGGGACAGGCGGCATGCTCAGTGTGGCAGAAGAATACCTCAATGAACTCAATCCCGATGCACGGCTGGAAGTATTCGGGCAGGAACTGAATGACGAATCATATGCCATCTGTAAATCGGATATGCTGATCAAGGGACAGAAGGCAGATAATATTAAGCTCGGCAACAGCCTCTCCAATGATATGCTTTCCGGCCGGGAGTATGATTATATGCTCACCAATCCTCCATTTGGAGTAGAGTGGAAGAAAGTCCAGAAAGCCGTGAAGGACGAGTATGAACAAAAAGGATTTGGCGGCAGGTTTGGCCCGGGGCTTCCCAGGATCAGTGACGGATCATTGTTGTTCCTGCTGCACCTGATCTCCAAAATGAAACAAAACGGAGCAGCGGGGTCACGTATCGGCATTGTCCTGAATGGTTCGCCCCTCTTTACAGGTGGGGCAGGAAGCGGAGAAAGCAATATCCGTAAGTGGATCATCGAAAATGATATGCTCGAAGCCATCATAGCACTTCCTGACCAATTATTCTACAATACCGGTATATATACATACCTGTGGTTCGTTACCAATCGTAAAGACCCGGAACGAAAGAGGAAGGTACAATTGATCAATGCTGTTTCAATGTTTAAGAATATGTCCAAATCCCTGGGTAACAAAAGGCATTATATCACACCTGATCAAATTGAAGAGATAACCAGAATATACGGTGGATTCACAGATGGTAAATACTGTAAAATATTTGACAATGAAGATTTCGGTTATACCCGGATCACCGTTGAAAGACCATTGGTTGAAAACGGTAAGGTGGTAAAAGACAAACCTGGCAATTCGAAGCCTGATGCATCCCTGCGGGACAATGAAGATGTACCATTAAAAGAAGACATTACAAAATACTTCAGGCGAGAAGTACTTCCCCATGTCCCTGACCTGACTGCGCCGCGGCCTAGGGTAGGAGAATTTTGTGTTTATGTTTTACAATGTTCAAATAAATCATTCTATATAGGACAGACAGATAATTTTGAAAGAAGATTAAAACAACACAAAAATGGCAAAGTAAGCTGGACATCAAAATACTTGCCGGTTAAACCAATACATTGGGAAATATTTAGTACAAGAGAAGAAGCAATCAAAAGAGAACAGGACTTAAAAACCGGATTTAGCCGGAAATGGTTAAAACGTGAGTATAATAAAAAGAATCTTGCATGTTGGACGCGGCAGGCAGGTGCATGGATTGATGAAAGCAAACACAAAACAGGCTATGAGATCAACTTCACCCGTTATTTCTACGAATATAAACCGCTTCGGTCACTGGAAGAGATCAGGGCAGATATACTAAAACTGGAGGAAGAAACAAGCGGCACAATAAAACAAATAATCGACCAATGAAACTGTTCAATCTCCAAAACAAGAAATTACATCCCATCTCCATTAAACCATTTAAACTGGAAAAGGAGATACAACAAATTATTGAAGATAGTCTATTTGACTTGTTCTCTCTCGAGGTAGTGAAATCCGAATTTACAATTAAAAACTTTCGGATTGACACATTGGGATTTGATAGTGAGAATAAATCATTTGTAATAATCGAATACAAGAGGGACAAAAATTATTCTGTAATCGATCAGGGTTATACTTATTTGTCATTGATGTTGAATCACAAATCTGATTTTATTCTTGAATACAACGAGAATTGTGAAGGTTCATTGCTCAGAACTGACATTGACTGGTCTCAATCACGTGTTATTTTTGTTTCTCCCCAATTTTCTGATTATCAAACGAATTCTATCAATTTCAAGGACGTTCCTTTTGAATTATGGGAGATAAAAAGATTTGAAAACGGATTTTTCAGCCTCACCCAATATAAACCGACCTCCGATGAAAGTATCACTAATATTTCCGGTGATACTGATAGCATGGTTTCAAAGGTCACCAAAGAAGTAAAAATTTTTACAGAACAAAGTCACATGGAAAATTCATCTGATGTAATTCAGGATATCTATTATAATCTCCGGGCTCGCATCCTGAATTTGGGTGAAATAGAAATTATTCCCCGCTCAATTTATATTGGGTTTAAAAAGAAATCAAATGTAGTCGATATTGCGTTTCAGAAGAAGAATCTATGGCTATGGATCAATTTGCCAAAAGGCAGATTAGATGATCCAAAAGGTATTACAAGAGATGTAAGCAATATTGGCCATTATGGGAATGGGGATTATGATTTAAAAGTAACCCCTGATACAGACCTGGATTATGTTATGTTCCTGATTAAACAATCATATAAAAAACAGGAATAACATATGAAGAGTTATCCTGAATATAAAGATTCTGGTATAAAATGGTTTGGGGAAATACCATCAGAATGGGAAATATACCGATTAAAATCATTAATACCAAAATCAGTTAACGGTGTTTGGGGATCTGATCCAGAAGGAAATGAGGGTGATCTAGTGTGCGTAAGGGTTGCTGATTTCAATATGGATAAATTTGGTGTAGCAGAGAACAATCTCACTTACAGGAACATTTCTCTAACTCAGCAAAAAGGAAGATTATTATCAAGAGATAATTTGTTAATTGAAAAGTCAGGAGGTGGTGAAAAACAGCCAGTTGGAAGGGTAGTTAAATACGATCTTAATTATAATGCGGTTTGTTCTAATTTTATTGCAAAGGTTGAGTGTAGTCTGGATGTGGATCCTAATTATCTTGTATATTTATTTTCTTATCTGTATTCAGTTGGTGTAAATACAAGATCAATAAAACAAACCACAGGTATTCAGAATCTTGATACAGGGTTATATTTTAATGAAAGAATATCGATACCTGTAAAAGAAGAGCAAACCGCAATCGCCAGTTTTCTCGATCACAAAACCCAACAAATCGATAACCTGGTTGCAAAAAAAGAACGGCTGATCGAACTGCTTAAAGAAGAACGCACGGCTGTGATCAACCAGGCCGTAACAAAGGGCCTGCCTGCCGAAGCCAGGGCGAAGGCAGGGCTGGATCCCAATGTGCCGATGAAAGATTCGGGGATTGAGTGGCTGGGGGAGATACCTGAGCATTGGGAGGTAAAAAAGATCAAACAAATTGCATTTTTGAAATCCGGAGAAGGTATTAAATCAGAACAAATTGAAGAAACTGGGGAGTTCCCAGTATATGGTGGCAACGGTTTACGTGGTTATTTTTCAGAATATACTCATGAGGGTAATTTCATTCTAATAGGAAGACAAGGCGCTCTTTGTGGAAATATTAATTGTGTTTCTGGCAAGTTTTGGGCATCAGAACATGCGGTGGTCGTAGATTTATCGCAAGAATATGATTTATTATGGGCTTCTGAACTATTATCAGCTATGAATCTAAATCAATATTCTATTTCTGCTGCTCAACCGGGACTTTCGGTTGAAAATATTAAGAATCTAAAAATTCCTATTCCTAAATTATCTGAGCAAAAAGTAATAGCAAAATCATTAGAAGAATTAAACAAAAAAAACAAAGACAAAATACAAATGATTGAAAAGGAAATTCAATTATTAAATGAATATAAAACATCCCTTATCAATGAAGCCGTAACAGGTAAAATTGATGTTCGTGAGTACCATATAAACCATGTCACAAACTAATATATATACTGAAGCAACCTTTGAAAAAGACATTGTTGATCTCCTCACCTCAACAGGGGAATATCAGGAGGGACATGCCGTTGATGTGGAACGGGAATCGGGACATGCTCCGGTTATCATTATGTCATTTATAAAGTCCTCTCAACCCAAAGAGTGGGGGAAATTCACCACCATACATCAGGATCAGGTTGAAAGCAAGTTCCTGTACCGCCTGAACAAAGAGATAGAATCCCGTGGTTTGCTGGAGGTGATCCGTCACGGATTCACATCGCATGGGGTGAAATTTAAACCGGCATTCTTCAAACCGGAATCCGGTTTAAATCAGGAAGCCATCGATCTTTATAATAAAAATCTTCTGACAGTTACGCGGCAGGTCAAATATGACCGCCATAACGAAAATTCGGTTGACCTGTTGATATCGCTCAACGGACTCAGCATAGCAACCATCGAATTAAAAAATGCTTTTACAGGTCAGACAACTGCCAATGCCGAGAAGCAATACATATTTGACCGTGATCCCAAAGAACCCCTGTTCCGGTTTAACCGGGGATCAATAGTACATTTTGCAGCAGATGCCGATACAATCAGTATGACAACCCGCGTGAACGGCAGGAAGACCGGTTATCTGCCTTTCAATAAAGGGTACTTGAACGGGGCAGGAAATCCTCCAAACCCGTCAGGAAGAAGAACCGATTTTATGTGGACTGAAGTTCTCCGGAAAGATAGTCTGATGGAGATAATAGGGAAATTCATTCATCTTGAGAAGGGTGATGACGGGGAGCCGGACAAAGTAATATTTCCCCGTTATCATCAGCTGGATGTGGTTCGGCAGTTGATATCCGATGCCCGTTCATCCAAAGCAGGGAAAAACTATCTTATTCAGCACTCCGCAGGTTCCGGTAAAAGTAACAGCATTGCATGGCTGTCATACCGTCTTGCAAGCCTGCATGATACTGAGGACAAACGGATATTTGACTCAGTGGTTGTTGTTACCGACAGGAAAGTGCTGGATAACCAGTTGCAGAACACAATATATCAGTTTGAGCATAAACAGGGGGTCGTTCAAAAGATCGATGTGGATTCTAAACAACTGACGGAAGCATTGGAGAGGGGAACAAATATCATCATCACCACCCTTCAGAAGTTTCCCTTTGTGCTGGAACAGATCGGTGAACTGCCCAGGCGCCATTATGCCGTTATTGTGGATGAGGCACATTCAAGTCAGGGTGGAGAAGCTGCCAAAAAGATGAAGGAGGTACTCAGTGCATCCAGTCTTGAAGAGGCTGTTGAAGCAGATCAGGAGTCTGATGAAGACTTTGAGGATGAGATCAGAAAATCAATGATACTCAGGGGGAAACAATCGAACCTTTCCTTCTTCGGATTCACTGCCACGCCAAAATACAAGACCCTTGAAGTATTCGGAGTAAAAGATACTCCGGATAGTAAACCCCGTCCCTTTCATTTATACTCAATGAAGCAAGCCATTCAGGAAGGTTTCATACTGGATGTCCTGAAGAATTACACCACCTATAAGACCTTTTTCCGTCTTTCAAAAGCCATTGAAGAAGACCCTGAAGTAAATAAAAAAAGGGCAGCAACAGCTATTGCACGATTTGTAAACCTGCATCCCTATAACCTTGCCCAGAAGACAGAGATAATGGTGGAACACTTCCGGCAGGTGGTATCCAGAAAAATCGGCGGCAGGGCAAAGGCAATGCTGGTAACAGGATCAAGGCTTCATGCCGTTCGATACAAAAATGAATTTGACAGGTATATCAAAGACAAAGGCTATTCCGGCATTGGTGTACTGGTTGCATTCTCAGGCACGGTAAGGGATGGCGGATTTGAATACAGGGAACCGCAAATAACAGGATTCTCCGAAAAGCAGTTGCCGGAGGAATTTGCCAAAAATGATTATCACCTGCTGATCGTAGCCGATAAATACCAGACAGGTTTTGACCAGCCCCTGTTACATACCATGTATGTCGATAAGAAGCTGTCAGGTGTAAGAGCCGTCCAGACCCTTTCCCGCCTTAACAGAAAATGCGACGGCAAAACAGATACTTTTGTCCTTGATTTTGTAAATAATGAAGAAGAAATACTGGAATCCTTTCAGCCGTATTACGAACTTACGACAGTAAAAGAAAATACCGATCCCGATCATTTATATGACCTGAAAAACCAGATTGAAGCAGCAGGTATTATCTGGCAAACTGAGGTTGAACAGCTCAACAAAGTATATTTCACAAAAAAGGAAAACCTCAATCCGGCCGACCATGCTAAATTAAATTCATACATTGATCCTGCAGTCGATCGTTACAGGAGTGTGGAAACTCATGAAGAGAAGGATAATTTCAAGCATGCACTGGTATCATTCACGCGGTTATATTCATTCCTGAGCCAGATCATGCCCTTCTATGACCTTGATCTTGAGAAATTATATGTATATGTACGGTTTCTGTTGAAAAAAATACCCAAAGAGGTTACCGATCCTTTCCATCTGGGTGATGAAATTGAACTGAAATATTACCGTTTACAGCTCATGAAAGACCGTATTCGTATTGCCATGGAGGATCAGGCAGAATATGGTCTGGATGGTATTGAAGATGTTGGTATCAGAAGCGATAAAGAAGAAAAAGCGCTTTTATCAGAGATCATAGAGGTTCTGAATGACAGATTCGGGATGAACCTGACTGAAGTTGACAGATTGTATTTCGATCAGATTGAAGAAGAGCTTGTTAGTCATGAAAAGCTTGTTGAACAAGCCAGGAGCAACACAATAGAAAATTTCAAATACGGATTTGAAGAGGTCTTTCTTAACACCCTCATCAGCCGGATGGATCAGAACCGGGAGTTATTTACCAAAATGATGGATGATGAAGAATTCTCAAGAGTAGTAAAAAGATTATTACTTGAGAAGGTATATACAAGACTGAGGGAGACAATTTGAAATTTAAAATTGATTTAATAGATGGTTAGCGTTAGCCGGGTGATGCAGAATAAATCGGAATCCTTTATATCTGCTCCATTTATAATTTTATTTGATTAAATATCCTGAAATAAAATTATCTTTATACAGCAAATCACCTGGAATAATCATAAATAGTGAACAAATGAAAAGAGCAGTTCTTTCCTTAATCATATTGGCAGTGTGCATCATCATAACAGCACAGGTACCTGAATCTTTCAACTACCAGGCAGTAGTGCGTGATGCCTCCAATAGTCCCATAACAGATCAAGAAGTATCGTTCAGAATAAGTATCCTGAAAGGTAGTGTTTTAGGCTCAGAGGAGTATGTTGAATCACACAACACATCAACCAACAGTCTTGGGTTAGTAAACCTTGCCATAGGCGATGGAACAGTTGAATCAGGTGATTTTACTGCAATAGACTGGGGTGCAGACAGCTATTTCCTGAAAGTGGAAATTGACCTGGCAGGAGGAACAGATTATGATGAGATGGGGACAACACAACTACTCAGCGTCCCTTATGCATTACATGCAAAAACAGCTGCCGCCGCTGATGAAACTGACCCTGAGGTGGGAGTAAACACAACAGACTTTCTTTCCAAGTGGGATGGGACATCTCTTATAAAGTCTTCAGTTATCGATAATGGCAAAATCGGCATAGGTACAAATAATCCTTCGGCTCTGCTGGATCTGAATATTCCTGCTGATTTCCCTTCCCCGGGATTTAATATAAATATGCCTGATTACAGTGATCAGACCCTGAATCATAATGCTTTTACAATATCATCAGCCTGGAATGCAGAGGGAATTGCCAGGACGAATATTTTAACCATCGAGGATGAGGAATCTTCGCCTATACTGACATTGCGCCGGCTTGCGTATAACCACGTTACTGTTATTACACCGGCAGCCCTGTATTTTTCCGGAGATAACGGGAATAATATTTATTTAAACTGGGAGGAGGGATTCAGTTACGGTACCCCGACATCTGGTTATAATATACAGATCAATACTGAATTCCCTTTATATTACAGAACATACTCCGGTACCTGGAACGACATGGTAAAATTCACAAATCAGGGAAATGCCTATTTTGCCGGTAACCTCCAGGTAGGAGGGAATATATCCGGTGAATTTGAAATTGATTCTATACATGTTTCAAAAATCACCGGACTTCTTGGTGAAAATTATACCCTTAATTTCCCCAGCATACTGGATAATTTGGTAACATTATTGATTGATGGAATAACACTTAATGACAAAGTGGTGATGATCAGCGGTCCCGGTATCGAAATTGAAAGAATTATCGGGTTTCACGATCCGGAACATCATAACGACCAGCCGGGGCTTTCAATGGAATTTCCCATCATCTTTGAAACCTCCGGCGATGATGCCCAGACCCTTATCAGTTGGTTTGATACACCTGACCCCGATTTGCACAATGCATCTGTTGTTATTAAGAACCTGGCCGGCGCTGAGACCGGCAGATGGAATATGACTGATGGCAAACCTGCCGGCTATGAATCCGGTAACGATGGCAGGACAAGGTTTACCCTGGTGCATGACAACCTGCCGGATAACGTTATGGGATGCTATTTTGAAGGCAGCTTCGGTACCGAATATAATATAAACGAAGAGACTGATAAATTGGTGCAGATAGACGGTGTTGAGACAGGTATTTACTTCTTCCCGGGAGTCGAAATAGACAATGAAAACCGTACTCTTACATTTACCATGGATTATAATGAAGGAGGGCCGCTTCACGATCTTGTCTTAATTACAGTCGTTGGTGAAGGGAATAAAAGAAATATTTCTGTAATCGAATCCGATCTTAAAGTTCCGCCTGTTGAATCTTCACGAAGGAATTATTATGAATGTTTCCCGATAAGGTATGAACACTTTTATGGTTTTGGCCTGAATACCAAGCTTAAAGCCAGGATAGTATTCAGCTTTGACTGGTGGGAAATAGGATAATATGGGCTAATTCTATCTCCCCCACTCTCGCCCTCACGCCCTCTCGCCCTCTCGCCACACAGATAATCAGGCAGTTATGAAAATACACAATATAGCTGCTTTTTTATTTTGAATACACAAAGTGTTTTATAAGAAGCTATTTTGTTATTTATTAAGAATCATGCATAAACAAAAAATCCCGCTTTCATTTCGGGATTTAAGTATAAATAGAATCAATTATTAATTATTTTATTTTTTTTAGCCAGTCTTTGAAGTCTTTTAATGTTATTCCTAAAGTAATGCAGTTTGTATGAATATGGCATAATGGAACTTCCTTAAAATTAGTGACTAATGTACATGGTCGATTTAATGAATTAGTCGAGCCATCAGGATAATCCCACAGATCATGACTATTATTCGATCTTTTATATACTAACCCTTTGCTTTTAAAAAAATCTTCAACAGTTTTTTTGGGATATGAACGCTGACCCATGTAAAAATTATTATACTGGAAGTTGGATTTGTTCTGTAAAATCAGAAGTAATAAGATTACTTAGTCTGCTTATTTTTCCTTTTAATAATGGTGGTTTATAGCTGACTTGCGGTTTTTGCTTCAACGTCCAGCCAAGGGATAACAATACCTTTTCAAGAGTTCCTTTTTTTTGCGTTTCCTCAATAAAAATATTTAAGGCATCATTAAAATTCTCTTTCGCCTCTTTCTTAGTCTTACCGTAAGAAGATAATTCAAGAGCAGGACAATAAGCTACAAATAGATTATCTTCTTTTAGTATCAATACAATAACACCCACAGAAATATGATTTCTATTTTCCGTGATGATATTCTTCGAATACATAGATTTTGATTTTATCCCCTTTTTATAATAAACGAATTACAGGATGAAATAGTTGCACAATTATACAATAAAATTATATCAAACAAATCATTTAATCAAATATATATTAAATATCTAATTTCAACTTTTAAAAAGATTTTGATTTCTTTTTGTACTTAACTAAGCCTATTTTAGTCACTTTCCCTGGCGTATAGTCGTCTGATATTTCCAGCAAAATTGATCATCCCGACCTTATTCTTAGGAGGACCAGATCTAAATAATGCACATCGGGTTGGAATTATTTTATGGATGAATGGAAAAAAAGAGGAAGCAATGGAATATTTCAACCTGCAAATAGAGTTCTGTAATGAAAGTATAAGGAATAAGGATCCTTACGGGATTGGGAATGCTGCTTATCACCTGGCTGGTGTTTATGCTGTTCTGGGGAATAAAGAAGAAGCGTATAAGTGGCTCCGGGAATATGAAAAACTTGGTTTTAATTCAGGTGTTCACGAATATATCAAAATAGACATAATGTTCGATAATCTCAGGAATGATGGTGAATTCAAACAGATTATCAAGAGAGCAAACGATAAAGCTGATGAGATAAGGGCGAGGATAAATGAGATGGAGGAGCAGGGGGAGCTTTAGGAATTAAGACATAAAGACATCAAGACATTCAGACAAATTTTCATCCCCCCTTCAGCTTCCTGATCTCATTAAAATGATCCATGCCCATCTTCTCGATTTCAATGCGTTTTTTCTGGCGGTAGACCTCGAATTCTATTTTGAGCTCATCAAGATCCTTTTTTGTTCTGAGCATCACAGTAAGGTTTCTTTTAAATACAAGGAAACCCAGTGCAAGAAGAGAGAGCAGGATACACACTATGAACCACATTAATGAATTGTAGGCGGTTTTATTAAGGTTCATACCAAGAACACCAATATTTTCTTTTGTGCTGACAGCCTCCGCAAGCAGACTCTTTGTATCAGTGAGAGATATTGTAAGTGAATCAATCCGTACAAGGAGATTTTTATTCATCTCTGCGAGGATGGTTACCTGTCCCTGTACCTTTAAGAGAGAATCGACTGCATTCCTTTTTATCATCTGGAACATATCCTCACGGATCGCCCGGTAATTCTCATATATTCTCGTCCTCTCCTCAAGGTAATTCATCTGTTCCCTGATAGTACCCTGTTCAAGTATTTCGGGCATGGGGCTTTGTCCAATGCTCTTGATAGTGCCTGTAAGAATAATAATAATGGTAACTGTGAATCTTAAAAAAAGTTTTGTCATAACTGTAAATAAAAAGTTAGGATGTAAAGATAATAGCAATCTCCAATGAGTTTGTAACGAAATATAGGTTTAATTATTTTAAATAGAAAATTATGGCATTTATAGCAAAAGAACCGAACGGTTGGAACTAACTCCGGATAAATAGTTAATCTTTTTCCTGCCTTACAAGACAGAAAACAGAAAAATTTTCTATATTGAACTCCCGATCTAAATTTTAATCATTTTCTAAGGGAATATAATGGGGATTCCAAATCATACCGGATTTGATAACGAAAAATACCTTAAGGAACAGACTGCCTCTATTCTTGAAAGAGTGAACAGGTTTAACCATAAACTATATCTGGAATTCGGGGGCAAGATACTGTATGATTATCATGCCGCCAGGGTACTGCCGGGATTTGATCCCAATGTTAAAATGCGGCTTCTGCAAATACTAAAAGACAAAATCGACGTGATAATGTGTATTCATGCAGGAGCCATTGAAAGGAATAAGATCAGGGCCGATTTTGGAATAACTTACGATGCCGATACA
>Ga0114918_10003759_pt1 | contig 13274 bp, 9 predicted proteins | sample LantaG_FD_87015 | JGI IMG/M metagenome (GOLD analysis project Ga0114918, IMG submission 87015) | Deep subsurface microbial communities from Baltic Sea to uncover new lineages of life (NeLLi) - Landsort_02402 metaG | ecosystem: Environmental > Aquatic > Marine > Oceanic > Sediment | place: Baltic...
ACATTAACCTTAAGGACATCTGCAGGCTTATAGTTGATGCCAAAAGCAGCAGCCTGTGATGACAGGTTATCAATGAGCGCATTTACAGAATTTCCAAGATCAGCTCTTGGTATCTCGGTCTTAACCAGGTAGTTAATAGTCTGATCAAGTCCCTGGTCCCCGCTTACATTCATTTTAATATTTCCAACTTTTGTATCAAATGGGCTGACATAGACTCTGCCATCTTTTATCTTGAAACTTGCATTTATATCCCTGAAGGTATTGCTGTAATTATCACTTAGCTTCAGCACTCCTTTCATGGTGTCATAAGTTTTTGACTCAACCAGGGTAACTTCATTAGCCTGAAGTTTCCCGCCTCCTAAGATAGATTCTATTATCGGCATCATGTCATTACCCAGCAGGCTTTCAAATGCAAGGTCCAGATTCATCCTGCCTTCAATGCCTTTTGCTGCCGGGGCAAGTCTCTGCACAGAATTAAAGGTTGTGAATGCATCCTTAATACCTATATTTTGCATATTGAAATCAGCCTTCATTACCGGTTTAAGAGAATCCCTGGTATCATAATCGGCATTCATTACGATCAACCCCCCAAGAATATTCAATCCTGTCTCCCTGATGCTCAGAACTCCGTCTTTAACCAGTATATGCCCTTTTATATTCTGTGCCTTAATATTGTCATAAGTGAAATCATTAATAAGGGCATTAAAATCGAAATCAATATTCTCAGGAACCTTAATTAAAGCAAGTGCGGTTGTATCCTCCTCCACCACTTCAGTTGTGTCTGTTGCTATTTTAGAGAGTATATCAGATGCATCGACCAGGTTTGACCGCAAGGTCAGGTTCCCTTTAATGGTTTCATTTTTAAAGATATATGGGATGTAATTTTCAAGACGTCCGGTAATACTAAAGTCGCTCTTATCCCCTACTCTGATATTAACTTTAGTCAATGCAGCATAAGCCGGGGAAATTTCGAAACCTGCTTCACTGATCATAACCTCGGGATACCCGGTCATGGCAACCAACATATTTTTAATATTCAAATCACCTGTGGCCTCAAATTTTTCATACTGTTCATTCTCAATCATGGATAATTTACCTGCCATTTTCATAGACATATCAATAATACCTGAAAGGCTTAAGCTATCGAGAGGTATTGCATTTGAGAGAGCATCAAGATCAATTTTTCCTGTTAATGATCCGGTAAAATCCGGATCGCTTATCGGGGTTCTAAGATTGAATGTCATATCGAAGGGATTGCCGGCAAGCTCCAGGTGAAAAAGGTCAACAGCCGCTGTTGTCTTATCCATGTCTGTACCATCCATCATCAACTCCGATTTTATATTTATGTTACTTATCTTTTCCGGCAGTAGCGGATAGCTTATCAGTCCATCAGCAACTGACAGAGAAAGGTTTACGTCGGGCAGGGTGCTGTCTGCATCACTGTAAACTCCCTTCACCAGACCTTTCAACATAAATTCGCCGGTTGCTGTAAGATCAGCAAAATCAGCCATATAGACTGCCGGGACAAGAGAGAGAAGGGTTTTAAACGATGTCTGGTCGGTACCGATCTGGAGATCCGTTTCGATGTCATCACCTGGCATGGCTACCATTCCTGAAAAATTCAGCTTAAGATCATTCAGTGAAAAATAATTTTCGCGCAGAGTGAATTTATAGTTTTCAAGGTCTGCCAGTATACCTATCTTTGAATCAATTACTGCCCTGTTCAGGTACCTGATACCGTCCATCAGAAAACTGACCTCCTCAATATTGAGCGACATGTCCATGTCAGTTTCACTTGCAGTCATATCGCCCACAAGGTTGTAGTTAAGATTTTTAAGGAAGGCCGACATACCCGCCATTTTATCAACGTAAGATATTGAGCTGTTCTGGATGGCAAATTTTCTGAGCAATACTTTTAAACCCGATGGTTCAGTTTCCTTCCCGGGTGTCACTGTTTCAGGTTCTACTTCTGTTTCTGCAGTTTCTTTTGCAATATCCCAGTTAGCAGAACCATCTTCAAGTACAATTGCATTTATAACTGCTCTGTCGAGAATTATCGATTTAACCTCATAACCTGTTTTTTTAAACAGGCTTGCAAGGTTGAAGACCAGATCAAACGATTTGAATCCTGCAAGAGTATCACCTTCGAATTTATCAATGCCAACAACTGAAACACTCTTAAGGGAAAAAGAGAGATTAGGGAAATTTTTAAAAAATCCAAGCTTATAATCCTCGAATTTCACATTTGCATTTACAGATTCATTGATTACCTGTTCAACTTTGGTTTTTATCTTACCCTTAAAAAGTACAGGAACTGTAAAAAGAAGTACAAGAATGAGGAGTATAAGTCCGAGCAATACTTTAATGATTATACCGGCTGCCTTTTTCATAACAATTATATTAATACCTGATTATCAACTATTTAAAATTTACAATCCGGATGAAAATCCGACGATTAAAAGTAAGTAATATTCCCGAGATTAAAAAGAATAGAAGCATAGAGTGCAAGGAGTTTGGGGCACTTAGAGATAAAAACAAATTTTGTATATTTGCGATCTGAAAAAGGTCCCGTAGCTTAACTGAATAGAGCATCTGACTACGGATCAGAAGGTTGTGGGTTTGAGTCCCGCCGGGATCACAAAAAACATCCCGCGTAAGCGGGATTTTTTATTTAAGTGAACCTCTGAAGCTTGCTTCAAGTAGGTTCATAAAAAAAAAAAAATAACACCGAAGGTGGATGTTTTTTGTCAGAGCCCCCCATACGGGTCCGCGCCCGCAGGGCGCAATCCCGCCGGGATCACAAAAAACATCCCGCGTAAGCGGGATTTTTTATTAATGTTTCGAATTTATGCAACATAATAGCAAATTACCTGTCTTTAAGGAGTTGATTTCTTTTTGTATAACCTGATCATTCAAAAAAACTTTATTGATATGAAAAAACCGGTCATTTACATCCAAACAATCTTTATATTCATCTTAATGGTGCTTACATCCTGTACATATTCACAATCATTCGTTCCTGTAAGAGGGCATGGAATATCTATAGACAGAAATTTCGAAGTGTCTGATTTTCATGGTATTGATGTATCGGGTGGTTTCGATGTAACTCTTGTACAGGGTAATTCTGAATCACTTATTCTGACTGCTCAGGAAAATTTATTTGATCATATCACAGTCAAAGTGGATAATGGTACTCTCAAAATTTACACCAGGAATAATATTATGTCAACTCAGCCAATGAAGGCCCTGATAACCTTCAAGAGTATTGATAATCTCAATGTTTCCGGTGGTGGAGATGTTACAGGCAAGACTCCTATAAATGTTGAGGAACTGAGTGCTTACATAAGCGGAGGTGGTGATTTCTTTTCGATTGTAAATTCTGATAAAATGGATTACAATATTAGTGGTGGCGGTGATGCAGAAATCAAAGGAGATATTAAGAATTATCGTGTTAATATATCCGGGGGAGGCGATTTAACATCAAAAGTAAATGCTACTGTTATCGACTGCAGAATTACAGGAGGAGGAGATTTGTCATTAAGGAGTAACGAAAAAACTACTGATGCTGTTGTTGATATTAATGGTGGCGGGGATATGGAAATGGAGATAAATACTGAAAATCTAAAATGCTCAGTATCGGGAGGTGGTGATGCTACTCTGTTCGGACAAGCTGATGAATTTGAAATAGACCTTAATGGTGGCGGAGATGTTAATGCAAGCAATCTTACTACTAAATTTACATCATTTCATGTCAGCGGGGGATCGGACGTCCATGTAAATGTATCGCAGGAATTAAATGGTTATATTTCCGGAGGAGGTGATTTATACTACTCAGGAAATCCGGATAAAGTTTCCGTTGACGCTAAAGGTGGTTCAGAAGTTCACAAAAAATAGAACATTTTCATCGTTCGGCATTTGAATACTTTGTTTTTGCAGAATCCATTCTATAGATTCTCTATTTCTTTTTCCGGTCTATCATTCGAAAACAAATGTTCCGAAATTCCTGTATTCATGAAAAGTCCTGTTGGTCTTTTGCCAGTTAAAGGCCAGAGTAGCAGAGTCACGGTCAATACGATACATGTTTGCTCTCCATTTTGTACCTGAAGCCGGTGGAACATTATTAAGAGGTTCAAGCAATCTATATGGAATAAAGAATTCAGCTATCCAGCCTGTTACTGAGCTTCCGCTTTTTTTCTCACCCCCAGTTGCCGAGGTGGCATGTCTGGTTCTCTTGTCGTCATAATATTTCCAGGGCAGCCAACCCAGGAATTTACCATCGAAATTGGGCACTATAATAGGCAGTTCATAATTCATTGGAGAGAGTTCATACTCAAAATATACCGGAAACCTCTCATCAGTCCACAAGAAAACTTCAACAACATCTTCTTCCCAGAGGTTCAGGTTATCAGCCTCCATTGTTGTAGTAAGCTTTTTATCCTTACAATCGAAAAGAAAGTAGATACCTGTTTCAGAATAGAGCACCTTTGTACTGGTATGATAACCAGCAACTTCAGTGCCTCGCGAAACCAGATCAATCCATTCTGCAGAATCCCATTCTTTCGAGCTTCCGTCACCGGTAACAGTAAAATCAATGCATTTATTCACAATAATTGATCCTGGTTCAGCAGTTTTATCCTGCGCAAGTGAGGTTGTATTGCTTATTAAAATAGCCATACATACCGTTAGAAATAAGTTCTGTCCAATCCTGTTTTTTTCCATAATTTGTTCGAATTTTATTCCGGAATTATTTAAAAAGATATCCCGGTTATAAAAATAAATAAGTAATTGTATCAAACCTAATAAATACATAATCAAATTCTGTATTTTTTAATTACTTTGTCAACCAGTAAACAAAAAGAATATGAAAAACAAGATCAGGGAGATATTTGAAAAGGAGGCATCTGCCATTAAAAACATACCTGTAACGGATAGCTTTATAAAAGCAGTTGAAATCATCTATGATCATGTTCACACTAAGAATGGCAAGCTTGTAACCTCAGGAATGGGAAAAGCAGGCCAGGTTGCTCACAACATTGCAACAACTTTCAGTTCAACCGGCACACCTGCAATATTTTTGCATCCCAGCGAGGCACAGCACGGGGATCTTGGGATTCTGCAAAAAAATGATGTAATCCTTGCTGTTTCAAATTCAGGAAAGACCCGTGAAATTATCGAGTTGATTGACCTGAAAAATAATCTGTATCCGTCGGTACCTGTGATCGTACTTACTGGCAATCCCAACAGTCCCCTGGCAAAAAAATCAGACTGTTACATATCGACAGGTTCTCCTCGTGAAGTATGTCCGCTGGGACTCACTCCCACCACTTCAACCACAGTCTTTACGGTTATTGGTGATGCACTTGTCGTTATCCTGATGGAGAAAATCGGCTTTAAAGCTACCGATTATGCTAAGCGGCATCACGGAGGTTACCTTGGAACAAAATCACGGAAAAAAAGCGCAAAAGGGTGAAAACCTGTTACTAATTTCTTTGCTGCATTCGATAAAAAGACTAGATTTGAATACATCAATAATTACTAATCCGGAAAACAGAAAACCATGACGAACACTACCTCTTCTAACGGAATAAGCAGGAAAGATTATATCTTCTCCATTACAATTATCGGCCTTTTCTTCTTCATTTTTGGATTTGTAACATGGCTTAACGGAATATTAATTCCGTTTCTGAAAACTGCATGTGAACTGAATGATTTTCAGGCTTATTTTGTAACTTTTGCATTTTACATCTCCTATTTTGTGATGGCCCTGCCATCATCTGCAGTTCTCAAAAAAACCGGATTCAAGTTTGGAATGTCAGTGGGATTGTGGGTAATGGCTGTCGGATCACTGGTTTTCATACCAGCTGCATTGACCAGATCATACGGACTTTTTCTTACCGGATTATTTATTATGGGAGCCGGTCTGGCTCTTCTTCAGACTGCATCAAATCCTTATGTTACTATAATAGGTCCGCGCGAAAGTGCAGCAAAAAGAATAAGTATCATGGGGATAGCAAATAAGTTTGCCGGAGTTATTGCACCGATCATACTTGCAAGCATCATTCTTAAGGATTCGCATTTGCTGGAAGAACAACTTGCTCAGGCTGTCGACGCAGCATCGCGTACCATCCTTCTTAACGAACTTGCACAAAGAGTTATAATGCCATATATTGTGATGGCTGTAATTCTTGTTCTTCTCGGTCTTCTGTTGAAATTTGTTCATCTTCCTGAAGTTGATACTGATGCTGAGGAAGAGACTGTGGGAGAAGCAGATATAAAAAGAACAAGCATCTGGCAATATCCACATCTTCTACTGGGTGTACTTGCATTGTTTTTCTATGTTGGTGTCGAAGTAATTGCCGGTGATACTATTATCAGATACGGGCAATCTCTCGATATTCCGATGGCATCGGCAAAATATTATACATCCCTTACAATGCTTGGAATGATTCTGGGGTACTTTCTGGGAATAATCTTAATACCGAAATACCTTAAACAGGCCAATGCACTCAAGATGTGTGCAATATTGGGTATTATATTTTCACTCGGAGCGATTCTGATACCCTCCGGTATAGTCTTCACAATGCCATTCATAGACCTGGTAACATTTAAGCCTCTGCAATTGGTTCTTCCTCTTACGGTATTGTTCGTCGCCCTTATGGGTTTTGCCAACGCCCTTGTATGGCCGGCAATATGGCCTCTTGCCCTGAATAAACTCGGAAAATTCACAAAAACAGCATCCGCCATGCTGATCATGGCAATTGCAGGAGGCGCCCTCCTTCCATTGCTCTATGGTAAACTGGCAGTTGTTTTTTCCACACAGACAGCATACTGGGTATGCGTACCATGCTACCTTATAATAATGTATTATGCATTCTTCGGGCATAAAGTGGGATTGAAAAATGGAGCATGATCTGAAGAAACTGTTTGAATGTTTCATAGCCGATGGTACTTACCTGGCCGGTGAACCATTCGGAAGCGGTCATATTCATGAGACTTTTCATATAAAAACTTCAGAACAGGATAAGGATGATTATATACTTCAGAAACTGAATAATAAAGTATTCAGAAATATTCCTGAACTCCAGGATAACATCGAAAGAGTCACTGTTCACTTACTAGGAAAAATATCTGTCATTCCGGATTCTGACATTAAAAGACAATGTCTTCAATTAATCCCTTCCAGAGACGGTAATAGCTGGATTACTGATAGTTATGGCAATTACTGGAGAATGTTCATCTTTATTCGGAACCACAAGTCATATGATATAGTGGATTCGCCTGATAAGGCCTTTGAAGGAGGAAAAGCAATAGGAAGGTTCCAGGCACTGCTGGCCGACCTGCCCGGTAAACCTCTGTTTGAAACAATCCCAAACTTCCATAATGTTGAAAGAAGACTTGATGCCTTTAAAAAGACTTTAGAAAATGATCCGGCAGGAAGAGCAAGTAAAACCATTGATGAAACAGAATTCATTCTGAAACGATCGGATGACATGAAAATCATCCATAAGTTAGGCAGGGAAGGCAAAATACCCGTCAGGATAACTCATAACGATACAAAATTCAACAACATACTTTTCGATGAGAACGACAGATCACTATGTATCATAGATCTCGACACAGTGATGCCCGGTTATTTTCATTCCGACTTTGGTGATGCAATAAGAACGGGAGCAAATACAGCTGCTGAGGATGAACCGGAACTTTCCAAAATAAAAATGGATATTAACCTGTATGAAGCTTATGCAGGGGGGTATCTGTCGGAAACAAGAGACATCCTTAATAGTGTAGAAAAGGAGCATCTTGCTCTTGCCCCGTTGCTGATGACCTATGAACAGGCTTTGCGTTTTCTTACCGACTATATCGATGGCGACACATATTACCGGATACATCATGAACATCATAACCTCCAGAGGACCAGGGCACAGATCAGGCTGCTGAAGAGTATGGAGGGGCAGTTTAAAGATATGAAGAGGATAATTAAGGAGTTGGTATGAAGGTAGTTGGCAGTTGGCAGTTGGCAATAGTAAATTGATAATTGATAATTTGAGAAGAGAGGAGAAGTGATAAACAGTGTTCCTCTGTGATAAACTCCGTGAAACTCAGTGGTTAATATGAAGATTGCTTCGTCTCCCGAGTACTCGGGATCCTCGCAATGACAGTAATTCTATTAAGACAACAAAAAATGAACTGGAACAAAGAAGAAACAGAGTTACTTAAAATACTGAATAATCCTGATAAGATTCAGGCATTCCTGGATTATCATCCTGGATATGAATGCAGGTCACCAAGATGGGTAATGAAGAATCGTTCGGCACATTGTTTCGAGGGAGCATTATTTGCGGCAGCGGCCCTGCAATTTATCGGATACAAACCGCTTATTGTTGACATGAAGGCGGTGAATGATGATGATCATGTAATTGCCGTTTTTAAGGAAAATGATCACTGGGGAGCAGTTGCAAAATCCAATTTCACATCGCTGCGATTCAGGGAACCGGTATACAGATCACTGAGAGAACTCATAATGTCATATTTCGACTTCTTCTTTAATGTCGATGGGTTTAAATCATTAAGATCCTATTCCCTTCCGTTTGACCTCACAAAATTCGAATCATATAACTGGGCAACAACAGACGAGGACCTTGAATATATAGGTAATAAGATCGAATCGCTTCACCACTTTCCTGTTGTAACCGAGAAGATGATCAAAAAGCTCTTTCCTGCAAGCGAATCAATGCTAAAGGCAGGGCTTCTAGGTTCGAAAGCTGAAGGACTGTTCAAACCTGAAAAGAGATAGTCTTATTTGAAGAGGCACTCTGATTTTTTTTCGAATAATTTCCTGTTTTATTTTTAAAAATGTACCTTTGATAGGTGAAGTTGGATAATTTAATATTATTCTTGTTCTTAAATATTTGCTAATAAGCATCTTGATTATATATTAAATCCATTGGATTTTTTTTAGTTTTAATCCAATAATTTCACTTATGATAATTACGAAAACAAATATCTATATTATTAACAAAAATGAGAATTACAACGAAGCTTTATTTTCTATTATGCCTGATTTGCTTCTTATCATCAGCACTTCAGGCACAGGAGGTAGTCACCACTTCGGGCGGCTACGGAAGTTCTTCCAGTGCAAAAGTTACCTGGACAATCGGTGAACCCGTGACTGAAACGGTAACAGGCACAAACAGCATCCTTACTCAGGGATTCAACCAGGGGGATCTTATCATTACGATAATCAAAGATCCGGAATTATCCGGTTTGAATATAAAAGCGTATCCTAATCCGGCCTCTGATCATTTGAAAATATCAGTTGGCAATTCAGATCTTGACAATCTTGATTATATTCTCTTCGACATAAGAGGTCAGGTTATCAAAAAGAATAAGCTAAAAGGAGTGCAATCAGAGATCCCTATGGGCAACCTCGCTCCTTCTACATATTTTCTTAAGATTTATAAGAACAATACAGAAATAGCAATTTTTAAAATTATAAAAAATAAGTGATGAAAAAGATTTTACTCTCATTAACCATTTTATTCATTGGAGCCGTACTATTCGCACAGGCTCCGCAAAGCTTTAAATACCAGACTGTTGTACGTGATGCAGCAAATGAGATCCTTGATGATCAGAATGTTTATTTCAGGATAAGTATTTTGCAATATACTGCAGGTGGCGATGATATTTATGTAGAAACTTTCGGCCGTACAACAAATGACTTCGGACTTGTTACATTTAATATCGGCGAAGGTGATGTTGTGGTTGAAGGTGTTTTCGATGATATTGACTGGAGTGACGGTCCCTACTTTGTTAAAGTTGAAATTGATATTGACGGAGCAGGAGGCACTTATTCCTATGAAGAAACAGGTACAAGCAAACTTTTGAGTGTACCTTATGCATTACATTCAAAAAAAGCACAAAACCTTATGAATACTGATCCTGTAACTGGTGATATGATATATTTTGATGGCACACAATGGGTCGCGGTTTCCACCGGATTACCAGGGCAGTTTTTACAACTTCAAACCACCAATTTGCCTGCATGGAAGGGTCCGGCATTCCCAACGTTGACTACAACTACTGTAACTGACATCACAAATACTACTGCAACTGGCGGTGGAAATATCACTGATGATGGCGGAGGTGACATTGCTGAAAGAGGAGTCTGCTGGAGCACAGACCCAAATCCTACCACATCTGATTCAAGAACTTCAGATGGTAACGGCACAGGAACATTTAGCAGTGATTTATCAGGATTAACACCTAATACAACATATTATGTTCGTGCATATGCAACCAACTGGACCACCGAATATGGGAATGAGGTGAGCTTTAAAACTTCAGGTCTTGTTCTATGGAATAAACTGGGTTCTGAATCAGAAGTTGAAAACAGTGAAATAGGAGAAAATGGAGCAATAGTAGGTACGGAATATGCCTTTGAACCTGCAAAGTATGGCAACGGATATGTAAGAAAAGCAATTGGCAGTAACTATATTACTTTTCCCCAGACAATTTTACAAAACATGAAAAGCAGAGGAACTATCGAATTATGGATAAATCCCAAAGTTACCAACCCTGTTGCATTTAGCTACGGCGTATTTCCTTTGCTTGGAAATACTTTTGGCACTAATAGTCATGTTTATATTGCCTGGGGTGATGGAGAAACTGGTGTTGGAATTTATGGCAGTGTTAATTTTGATGGTGTGGGTCATACAACCGCCCCCCCATATGAATCACAATATGTTGCTACTATTGGAGTTCCTTTTCATATAGCTATCTGTTGGGATGTAGATGGAATTGATGAAACGTCAAATACAGTAAGGGTTTTTAGAAATGGAGAGTTAATCAATACATCAGATGAAACATGGGATGCTAATGATACTACTCATAACTATGATGGATTCACATTAGGAATGGGACCTGATATCGGAGGTTATGACAAGTACATAGTAGATAACATTAAAGTATGGGACTATGCTAAGACTGATTTTTCTGACAGGGATCAAGAATAATATCCAGATTAATGTTAAAGGATTTTATCGGAATCTCTATTGATACACACCGACATCTTTTAAAACACTAAAATAATCTCTTGTTCCGTTGACTTTTTCTTCCGGGACAAGAGATTTTTTCATTAATAAAGATTTATCCGATCAGAAAATCATTATTACTAATCAGTCGAAAAAGAATATTGATTATCTGTTTGTTTTTCATTTATTTGTAACAACTTTTTATCCGATAGTCGAAGGCTTTTTTGTTATTACCTCTATATTGATTATTTTTGAGACCTTGTAAATAATCGGGTATGGATATCTCGGGTAAAAGCTATAAAGCCTTCCTTGAACGACAGGAAGCACTAAAAAAGCAATACAGCCGCAAGCAGGCTGAAAAACAGCACTCTAAAGGCAAACTCACCGCTCTTGAACGTATCAGTCTTCTGTTCGATAAAAATACTTTTGAAGAGATAGATGCCTTTGTCACACCAGCTGACAATCCCGTGGAATTCGGAAAGGTTGAACGTACCTACGGCGACGGAGTGATCGTTGGACATGGCAAAATTAATGGACGCCTGGTATTTGCATATGCCCAGGATTTTACGATAATGGGTGGATCACTCGGATTTATCCATGCAAGGAAAATTGCCAAGATCCAGGAGATGGCCCTTAAAATGGGGTCACCGATAATCGGTATGATGGATTCCGGCGGCGCAAGGATACAGGAAGGTGTTGCCAGCCTTGCCGGATATGCATCAATATTCCATAATTGCATCGGCTCCTCCGGCATAATCCCCCAAATTGCCGTTATAATGGGTCCATGCGCCGGCGGAGCAGTCTACTCCCCTGCCCTGATGGATTTTACATTTATGGTAAATCATACAAGTTACATGTTTGTAACCGGGCCTAATGTAGTGAAAGAGGTTCTCAATGAGGATGTTACATTCGACCAGCTTGGTGGTGCAGAAGTACATGCACGCAAAAGCGGAGTGGCCCAGATGATATATGATGACGAGGAAAACACAATTCTGGCACTGAAGAAGTTCCTCTCCTATCTCCCATCCAACAATGTTGAGAATCCACCTATTGTAGCTGATGACGGATCCACTCCGGATATAAATGAGAAGCTTCGCGACATAGTACCGGATGATCCCAATAAACCATATGATGTAAAGGATGTAATTCAACTTGTTGCCGATAAAAACAGCTTCTTTGAAACAGCAGAGCTTTATGCTCCCAGCATTGTAACAGGTTTTGCCCGGCTTAAAGGAAAAACAATAGGAATCGTGGCAAACCAGCCAAAGGTACTTGCCGGTGTTCTGGATATTGATTCATCAACGAAAGGTGCAAGGTTTATTCGTTTTTGTGATGCATTCAATATTCCGATCCTTACCTTTGAGGATGTTCCGGGATTCCTTCCTGGAGTCGAACAGGAACACAGGGGTATTATAAGAAACGGAGCAAAGCTTTTATTTGCATATAGTGAAGCTACTGTACCAAGGATTACCATAATATTAAGAAAAGCTTATGGAGGTGCCTTCATCGTGATGAACAGCAAGAGCCTGGGCGGTGATTTCAGCTTTGCCTGGCCAACTGCAGAAATCGCTGTCATGGGACCTGATGGAGCTGTAGCAATACTCTATCGCAGGGAGCTTGCAGAATCGAAAAATCCTTCTGAAATGAAAAAAGAACTGGTAAAAAAGTACCGCGACAAAATAGCCAATCCCTTTATTGCTGATGAACTTGGTTATATCGACGAGGTTATTGATCCTGCAGTTACAAGAAAGAAAATACTGTCAGCTTTTGCGGCTTTGAGCAATAAATGGGTAAAAGTACCGGCCCGTAAACATGGGAATATACCATTATAGCGGCGACAGGCTACCGGCTGCCGGCAATAAAAAGATCCCCTCCTGGGAGGACTTATTCCGCAAGGCGGAAGCCTGCTCCGTGATAGCGGAGGGAAGGGGTGGGTAAATTAATAATAAAAAAATAAATGAAAATCAAAAAAATACTGATAGCCAACCGTGGTGAGATAGCAATCCGGATAATGAAAACTGCCCGGCTGATGAAGATCAATACAGTTGTCATCAGGACTGCAGTTGAACCAAATGCCATGTATCTTTCCTTTGCAGATGAAGTTTATGATAACACCGCTGATGACTCTGAAATACCTGTATTCCTTAATATTGAAAAACTGATTTCCATAGCTCTTAAAACAAAGGCTAATGCCATTCACCCGGGTTATGGTTTCCTTGCCGAAAACGCCTACTTCGCACAGAA
>Ga0114918_10003760_pt1 | contig 13272 bp, 17 predicted proteins | sample LantaG_FD_87015 | JGI IMG/M metagenome (GOLD analysis project Ga0114918, IMG submission 87015) | Deep subsurface microbial communities from Baltic Sea to uncover new lineages of life (NeLLi) - Landsort_02402 metaG | ecosystem: Environmental > Aquatic > Marine > Oceanic > Sediment | place...
CCAGATATTCATTTCTGTGATAAATTCTCAATTAATGATATGATATTGATACATGGTAATGAATTTGATAAATTAATTATAAAATATTCATGGCTTGCTAAATTATTGTATTGTGTTCATTGGATATTTGAAAGATTTGGTTTTGATATACAATCATTTAGTAGGAATATATTACATTCTGTGGGTATGAAAAAAGAAAAGAAATATTATAATGATTTAGTATTTGATATAGAAGAAAACGCTGTATATAAATACAAAAACGATGGTTATAATATACTTATAATGGGACATACACATTTACCAAAATTTGTAATAAAAGATAATTTTACGTATGTTAATTCTGGTGATTGGATATACAATAAAACATATATAGAATTAGACGATCAGACAATTAAATTAATTAATGCAAAAACAGGAGAAATTAACAAATATGAATATACTTAAACCATTTATTAAATTAACTGGAGATATTTATTTAAGTAAATATCCATGTTTTTGTTTATATAAACCAAAATTCCATAAATTGAAGGGTGATGAGATTAGGATTATATTGAATACTATTAAACCAGGTGACATATTATTTAGAAGATATCATGGTTATTTAAATACTATATTAACACCTGGTTATTGGGGACATGCCGCATTATATATAGGTCGTAACAAGGTTATACATGCACTTGGTAAAGGTATTACTAAAGAAGATATATTAGATTTTTGTAGATGTGATGATTTTGCATTAAGTAGAATAAAGAATGTAACACACAATTCTATAAAAGATGCCATTGAAAAAGCTAATGAAACAGAAAAAGAAAAAGTACAGTATGATTATGAATTTGAAAGAGATAATAATAATTTATATTGTACTGAATTAATAGATAATGTATATAATAAATTATTTGAAAAAGATTATGAGAAAAAATGGGGTAAAGAAGTTCTTTTACCAGATGGGTTATATAATAGTACAAAGTTAAATAAAATTCTAGTATTTAAGCATAAATAGATTCAGAGAGGGGTATGTGTGTAGATGAATTGGCGAACGGGAGATATAATAAAGGAAGATTTTACTGTAACAGATGAGAATTATTCCTTAATATCAGGATTAACTGAAGATGACTTTACATGGGATCTCTTTGATCCAAATGGAGATGAAATATCTGACTCTGTAACAGTTACACTTGTAGAATTAGGAAATGGTAGTTATCGTTCTATGTTTACTTTAGATACTGTTGGTACATATTACCTTGTAGTATATAATGATAATTATTTTCCATGGGGGAAGGCTGGATCGATAAGAGTTACAACCAGTGATATGGATCAATTGAATGATAAGATATCTAGAATTCTAGGACTTACACAAGAAAATTTCTATATTGATAATACCGAGAATGACGATGAAGACAATCTACTTAGTAGTAGAATAAGAATATACGACAGTGCGTCTAATGTAGGAACAAATAATGGCGTTATTGCTACTTATAATATGTCTGCTGGTTATTCTGGTAGAGTATGTGAGTGGTACAAAATGGTGAAATTATAGTGTGTGGTATAGGATTAGCTACAAAAGGATTTATTTGTAATAAACGATTGGTAGGAGTAGGAGGTGGTGGGATTGTTTATAGGAATAGAAAACCACCTTCAAAATTTAAATTTCCTAAAGTAGACGCAACGCTTATAGAAGTTATTTCAGAATCAGAAAGACAAATTAATATTACAGCCACGTTTGTTGAACAGGATTAGTAAAAATGATTAAACCAAAACTGGACAAACTTTAAATAGAGCACAAGTGGGAGGTGTTGAAATGATTATATTAGGATCTAAAAACAAAGTATTACTCTTTGATATATCTACAGAGGAGATATCCAATGAAAGTTTGGAATTTTGGTTTAGAGTTAATAATGAAGATATAACATATAGTTTTAGAGGTGAATTAACAGAGGATAATAAAGTAAAGATTGTATTAAAACCACTTACAGAAATCATAAACTCAAATTATTTAGATATATCAAAAATATATACATCTAAATTAGAAGTTATAGGAGATGGTAAATACTATATGACTCCTTGGGAAGGAGAATTAAAATTAGAAGTATCTCCAAAAATAGGTGTAAAATTAGAAAATATATTCGATGAAAAATTTAAAAAACCAACATTAATAGAAACAAAAAAAGTTGTAGTTGAAAAAATTGTAGAAGAATTAGAAGAACCAGAAACCACAGAAAAACCAGAAGAGATTAAAGAAGAATTACATGAAAAAGAAGAAATCAAAAAAGAGAGTGTTGAGAACTTGAATAAGATGGGGCGTAGTTCGTTACTAGAAGATGTATTAAGAACAAATTTTGTTAAGACTAAGGATAGAAAAAGAGTTGATATCCTTGCAGAATTAAAATAGATCAGAAGAAAGAGATTTGTTGTCCGTGTTGGCCCGTGATAGAAGAATGTAAAGACAAATTCTTATATAGTAAGGGGGACAGAATATGGCTGTCACTGAAATACGTGGTAATACACAAATAAAAGATGTAACAATTAAAGATTCACAGGTGGCTACAGATGCTGCTATTCAAACGACTAAGTTATACAATGGTCCTGATTTTATTCAAAGAGATGGCTCAGTTGTAATGACTGGTTCTCTTAACTTAGGAAACCATAAAATAACAAGTGTTACTACTCCTACAAATGCTAGTGACGCTGCTAATAAAACATATATTGATAGTAATTTTATGAAACCAGTAGTTGTGGTGACTAGGGACGAAACAGAACACATTCCAGATGGAGATAGAACATTATTTACATTGACAAACACACCTGTTACTGGTAGTGAACAGGTATTTAAAAATGGAATATTGCTGGTACCTGGTGTTAGTGATGATTATACTATAAGCGGTGGAGATATAACATTTAATCAAGCACCTGAAACTACCGACACAATAAGAGTTAATTATATAGCATCAGAATAGGATAAAGGAGATAATTATGGCATATGTTTATTATTATGATTTTTTTATTAGTCCTATCACTGAAGGTATTGGTGCTTGGATGATTGGCTCAAGTTTTGTTGTAGCATAAGGAGAACTGATTAATGGATAAACTAATTGAAGAGATGTTTGCGGAGACTACTATTAAGAACGATGGTAGGAGATATTATGGACGTGAAAAATGGTATCGTGTATTATGGAATATGTTATACCAAGAACAACTTTGCGAAGGTTATGATATACATCATAAAGATTTTGACGAACTAAACGACAATCTTGATAATTTACAAAGGTTGACACGATCTGAACATACAAGACTACATAATATTGGTAAAACACATTCAGAATTTACAAAGAAAAGACTATCAATTTCAAAGATCGGTAAAAATAATCCCATGTTTGGTAAACCTGTATCAGAAGAAACAAGAAAGAAAATATCAATTGCAAACACGGGTAAAAATAATCCTTTTTATGGTAAGCATCATACAGAAGAAACAAAACAAAAACTATCTTTATTAAAGAATGGTATGCATCATTCAGAAGAGGCAAAACGGAAAATATCATTGAATCATGCAGATGTTTCAGGGTCAAATCATTCACAAGCAAAAGCAGTTAAAATAAATGGACGAGTATTTTTAACTGGTGTGGAAGCTTCACAGTTTTTAGGTGTATCTCGAACGACTATATGGAGAAGAATAAACAATAATATGATGGGTTATTCATATTATGAGGAGGGTAAATAATGGCAATAAAAGAGCTTAGTTATTTAAAAGGACAATTCCAGACCGGCGATACACCTAGTCAGCAAGATTTCATTGATTTGTTAGAGAGTTTTTTTACAGGAAACCCACAAAATCTGCAAATTACGTCAGCTACAGATCAGATTGCTCCTACATATTCGTTAACAATACTAACAACAGATTCTGGAAGTATTACATTAACTAGTAATCCACAACTAACAGAGGGCGAGAATGCCCAGATGTTATGTATTATAGGAAATAGCGATTCTAATTATGTCACATTGATTGACGGCAATGGTTTAAATCTAAGCTCTAATTTTGAACTGAAATTAGGATATGCAATAATATTACAATATTCTGATACGATCTCGGGTTGGACAGAGATAGCAAGAAATCGAATTAGTTTTTCAGATTTATTAGGAAGTTTAGATCATGGTGCATTGACAGGTAGAGATGATGATGATCATACAATCTATACAAAAGCAGATGGTACCAGAGCATTCACTGGTGATCAGTCAATGGGTAGTAAAAAACTTACAAATGTTGCAGCTCCTGTTGATGGTGGAGATGCTATAAATAAAACTTATTTGGAAGCAAATTATACGTTGGATCATGGAACTTTAATAGGTAGGGGAGATGATGATCATACTCAATATACTTTGGTGGATGGTACTCGTGCATTCACTGGTGATCAATCAATGGGTAGTCATAAACTTACAAATGTCACTACTCCTGCTGTTTCGGCTGATGCCGCTACAAAAGGTTATGTTGATAGTGTTGTTAATGGTCTTGCTTGGCAGGATAGTGTTATTGATAAAGACTTAACAGGACCACCAATATCTCCATCCATAGGAGATAGATATATAGTGGCAATAGATTCTACAAGTGATTGGGAAGGATACGATCTTGATATTGCAGCTTGGAATGATGGTACTAATTGGGAGTTTGTTGTTAAATCAGAAGGCATGGCTTGTTGGGTAAAAGACGAAGATATAAACTATACATATAATGGTACATCATGGGTGACTTTTGGTTCTACTCAAGATCATGGGAATTTGAATGGGTTAGATGATGATGATCATACACAATATTTATTAAAATCTGGGTCTAGAGAATTAACAGGTCCTTGGAATGCAGGTCAGGTTATTACTGCCACTGGATTTACAATTGGTGCAAATGCATTGACAACAGATGAATTTGGATATCTAGATGGGATTAATCAGACGGTTGCTACTACATCTAGTCCTATCTTTGCAGGATTAACTGTTGGTAGTGGGAGTGGTGTTGTTAAAGCTACATCTGGTGTATTGTCTGCTGATGCTACTACTACAGATTTGGCCGAAGGTGATAATCAATATTATACAGATGAAAAGGTTGATGATAGAGTGTCTTCCCTTGCTGTAGCAGGAGAGGGAATAGATATAACATATGATGATGAGGAAGGAACATTAACAGTCAGTGGCGAAGATGCATCTACAACAAATAAAGGTATTGCTAAATTTGATAGTAATAATTTTTCAGCCACTACTGGTACAATAGCTTTAAAGGATGGTGGTATTGCTAATACTAAGCTTGCAAATGATTCAATAACCATAACAGGTGATACAGGATCAAATGATACTAATCTTGGTACTACATTTGATGTCGAAGGTGGTACTGGTATCACAACTGAGGTGTCGAGCGGAAAAGTAACAGTTACAGGGAGCAATGCTACCACATCAGCAAAAGGAATAGCACAATTTGACTCTTCCAATTTTTCTGTTACTGCCGGCGCAGTCGCTATTAAAGATTCTGGTATATCTAATGACGAATTAGCTGGAGGAATCGCTGATAGTAAACTAAGTACCATAACAACATCTAATAAAGTTTCTGGATCTGCTGTTCAGTTGGCTGCTACTAGCGCAATAGAAGATTCAACTGGGCTTAAATTAAAGGCGGGTGTTGCTGGTACAGGAATCACATTAACAGATCAAGTTCTTTCTATTAGCACAGATGGTATTTTAGATACTCATATCAATTGGGGAACGGGTGTAAACCAAGTTAATACATCCGATGTCCCAGAACTAACCAATTTATTCTTTACAGATGCTAGGGCCAGGCTTGCTATATCAGGAACTGCCCCAATAGAATATGATACCGATACAGGCGTAATAGTATTAGGTTATAATACTACTGATTTTGAATTAGATGAAAATAGTGACTTAAGTATTAAAACAATTGATGGTGGTGAATTATAAATTTTATAAATTTATGTAAGATGGGGGATCAAAATAAAATTTTTGGTCTCCTGTTTTGTTTTGTAGAGTGAGGGGGACAGAAGAAAAGATGCCGAGAACACAAGTAAGGAGTCATCAATTAAAGGATGATGATATAAGTAGAGAAGATATTAATATTACAGATACTGGTAAGGCAGTTATATTAAAAGCAGTCGCAGGGAATAATGTTAGTTTATCTTCTACTGGAGTAGATACAGGAACAGGAGATGTTACAATAAATGTAAATATTATAGACGGTGGAGAATTATAATGGGTATTAGAAATTATAGACTGAAACCAAGCCATTGATGTCCACCAGAAGATAATGTAACTCGTGAAGTTACACCAACTGTACCAGAATCAAACAAACAAAATATAACAATAGATAATAGTAAATCTAGGTCAATTATAGATCTCTATATTAAAAAAATAATGAATCAAAAAAAAATAAAACCACACTTGTTAGTGGACAAACTATAAATTTAAAACAGGAGAATTATAAAATGCCAAACCCTCAATCATTAATAAGTGCATATCCATCACCAGAAATATCAGATATTATAAAAGAACAACATCCGAAAAAATTAAATGTATACATTGATCTTAAAAATGTAATGACTTCTTTGTTTGTAGAAGATGTTGTTAAAGAGATAGTTGCAAATTCTCACAACATGCAGACTATGGACAGTTCTATATTTCAAGCTGTTGTTAACATATCTTCATATTGGACAAATTATACAAAGAATAGAAATCTAGATGCTAATATATTTATATGCAGTGATATTGGACAATCTTCTTATCATTTAGAAATTTATAAAAAATATAAATATAGAAGACAAATAAGTAATATGCTAACGTGGGTAAATGGTGTAGATATAAAAAGAATAAGAGATAAGAATTTTTTGTTATGTGATTTAATATGTAATAGACTTCCAAATGTTTATTTCTTTTGTCTTAAATATCTAGAAGCTGATTTTCTACCATATTATTTAATAACTAGAAAATTTAATGATGATAATGATATATTACATATAGTTTGTTCTAATGATAAAGATTTATATCAAACCATATTGAAACCAAATATAATACAACTATATAAAATTAAGGGCGAAAAGAATATCATAAAAAATAATACAATATTGGGAACATATACAAAATTCCATAAAACATCAGTTAAAAATCAAGTATCTAAGCTAAATAAATTATCAAAAATAGATCCTAAATACCTTGTTGCGATGATGGCTGTTTGTGGTGATGAGGGTGATGATGTACCTGGTGTAAAAGGAATGGGGAAGGCTCGTGTGGTTGATTTATTTTCCGATGAAAACGTTGTTAATAAAATAATGGGATCTCCAGAAGATATGGATAATAGAATATCAAAAGGCGGAAAGATATTTATTGAAGATAGTATGAACATATGTGAAATGTCTAACATGTGGAAAAAGGTATTTGTTGAAAATGATTTTATTACTAGATCATATAAACTTATTTCATTTGAGATGTTATGTGCCTGGTTAGAGAAAAAAGATACACTTAACAAAATTAACTACATTAAATATATGGACAAACTTTTAGATAAACAAGATATAAAGATAGTTCCATCTGCAAGATCATTTCTTAAACCATTAAGAAAAATGGAAGATTTGTATCTAACAGAAGATATTGTGGATAATTTTTTCTAAGGAGATTTTATAAATGTTAAATTTTAATCAAGTTCTTCAATATATTAAAGGAAGACTTTCACTACCATCTACTTTTATAGAGAAGACAGATCTAGAAATACAAGAGTGGATAAAGAATGTTACTATACCAGATTTTAGTGAGTATTTTCCAGATGAAGAATATGTGTCTGTATTAGTAAATGATAGTAATTATATAGTACCTGGTAAAACTCATCATTTTAGATTTTTTGATGAAGAAGATCTTCCTATATATGATATAAAAGAATGTTTCTTTAGTATAGGTGATGATATAATAACAGGTCATCCAGTTATGGGTGCTATGAGTTTTGAAGGGTTGAGTTGTTGGGCGTTAAGTGTTTTTAAGTCAAGATTCTTTAAACCCTTTTCAGAATGGTATAAAACATATAAGTTCTTTATGCCTAATATAGTTCGAGTATTACCAGATGCGCGAGAAAACTTTGTAGTTAATTATGAGAGAGAACAACCACATGATTTAAGAAAAATACCACCTTCTATGAAAAGAATATTTATGGATTTATGTTTAGCTGATATAATGTTGTGGATTGGTGGAATACGGAGTCATTATGGTGGGGGTAGAATAACTACACCATTTGGAGAAATACCTTTAGACGGTGACACGCTCAAATCAGACGGGCAAGAATTAAGAAGAGAGACAATTGAAAAATTGGCAGAAAATACATTACCACCTATAGTTATAGATATAGATTAGGTATTGAGGGGTTATATAATGGGTAAATATTCATGTGAAGTAGAAAGAGTTTCTAATGGATTTATTGTAAGACATTCTAATATAGATGAAGAAGATGATTCAGGTATAGAAGTATTTGAAGATTGTGAAGACGGTGATGATGATTTTGAAGAAGAAGCACTGTCTATATTATCTGTATTCTATTCACTTATGGATTATTTTGGGATCTATAATAGCAAATATAATAAAAAACAATTGAGGATGTTTATAGCAAATTCTGATGAATGTTGTGATGATTGTAAGAGTGAAATAGCAGAGCTTCGGACTGAGAATGATAGTATGCTTAAAGAAATAAATAGACTTAGTACTAACAACTTGATTAAAGAAATAAATAGACTCCGTAGTGAGAATATTAAGCTACTAAAAGGTTTATCTAATTCAGGGGAAACATTGATGAATACAATTCAAATCCCAAAGTCTAAAAAGGACAAATTGTAAAGAGAGAAATTATGAAAAAACCTAATGGAAAAACAAAAGGTGGAGAATTTGAACGACTTATAGCTAAGAGATTATCACTGTGGTTGTCTAATGGCGAACGAGATGATTTATTTTGGAGAACAAATGGTTCGGGGTCTAGACACACAACAAGAAAGAAATTAGATAAAGATACAGAAGGACAAGATGGTGATATATGTTCTACATGTTCAGGTGATTCTGAGAAGTTTAGAAAAATATTTTCACTAGAATTAAAGACTTACAAAGACATCAATTTATGGGGATTGATTACAAAAAAACAAACAGGGTTTTTAGATTTTTGGAATCAGACAGTAACTCAATCAGAATTAGTTAATAAAAAACCAATATTGATAATTAAGGAAAATTATAGACCCATTTTATTTGTTTCAAATTTATGGACTAAATATTTTTTTAGTATATATTTTGATTTTAAATATGATATGAAAGTTAATATTGGAGATAGTGATATTTATATTTGGCAATTGAAGAATGTTTTGAAAATAAAACCAAAGACATTTATGAATGCGGTTGATATAATATTAGGTGAGCAAAATGAGTAGTACAACCCCATTTATATTACAATTACATGATGCGCAGCGTGCTGGGCAACATTACGATTTAAGACTTCAGATACCTAGAGGAAATAAGTTAGCATCTTGGGCATTAACAAAAGCTAAGATACCAAAAGTTTCTGGTGATAAAGTATTGGCAATAAGAACAGAAGATCATAATAAGAGTTGGTTAAAGTTTCAAGGTAAAATTCCTGAAGGATCTTATGGGGCAGGAGATGTAAAGATCGAACAGAAGGGGCAAGCAGAAGTATTATTGTGGAAGAATGATAGAATAATAACATTTATAGTTTCGGGATCTCCTATGAATGGAAAATATACATTAATAAAATTTAAAACTAAACAAAACAAAGATTCGTGGTTATTGGTGAAAGGTAAGGATTAAAAAAAATGAAAGAAGATTTAACGGGGGTTGTTGTTGATATTAAAGAGGAAAAAGTTATAATAAAAGATCCATATGAAGGTATAACTTTTACAAAAAGAAAAGCAGAAATATATAATTCTAAGGGCGAAATAATATTTGATGAAGATGTAGAATTTCCAGATTATTTTGACGAAGCTGGGGTAAAAATAGTTTCTAGTAAGTATTTATGTAATGATGCAAAGAAAAAGGAAACATCTGTAAAGGAAATGATCAATAGAGTATCTAATACTATATCTGATTGGGGCAAGACAGATGGTTATTTTAAAGATAATCAAAAATACGAGGATTTTAAATACTATTTAAAGTATTATCAAATACATCAATATTTTACATTTAATTCACCAGTATATTTTAATGTAGGACTTTCATCTAATCCCCAAGGATCTGCGTGTTTTATTCTTTCTATTGAAGATGATATGGCTGATATTTATGAGAATATAAAACTTGAGAGTGTTATATTTAAGAATGGAAGTGGAAGTGGTTCTAATTTATCTTCCCTTAGAAGTAGTAAAGAAACGGTTAGAGGAGGAGGTCAAGCAAGTGGGCCTGTGTCCTTTTTGAAGGCTGCCGATACATCGGCTGGGGTTATTCGTTCTGGTGGTACATTAAGACGGTCTGCAAAACTTTCATGTTTAAATGATACACATCCTGATATTAAGGATTTTATTCACTGTAAAGAAAGAGAAGAAAAAAAGTTAAGAATATTAAAGAATGCTGGCCTGGAACCCGAAGTAGGACATGATATGTCTGATGAAGTATTTTTTCAAAATACAAATATTAGTGTTAGATTATCAGACGATTTTATGAAGGCTGTTGAACAAGATAATAGTTGGTGGACTAAATATGTTTTAACAGGAGAAAAATGCGAGAAATTTAAAGCTAAAGAATTATTAGAAGAAATATCTGATCTTGCATGGAAGACGGCAGATCCAGGAGTTCAGTTTTCAGATAATATAAATAAATGGAATACATGTACAGAAAGTGGGTCAATAGAAGCATCAAATCCTTGTTCAGAATTTATGTTCCTTAATTTTACATCCTGTAATTTAGCAGCAATTAATCTTAGAAAGTTTTTTTATAAAAATAAGCAAGGAAAAATAATTTTTGATTTGGAAAGTTATAAGAATATTATAAAAGTGATAATAACTGCTCAAGATATACTTGTGAGTAATTCTAGTTATCCTTCTAAGAAAATAACAAAAAACGCTCATATATTTAGACCATTGGGATTAGGGTATTCTAATATAGGTTCTCTTCTTATGTGGCTAGGAATTCCATATGATAGTAATGATGGGAGAACTATTGCTTCGTTGCTTACCGCATTATTGACAGGTATAGCTTATAAACAAAGCAAGTATATTGCTAAAATTAAGGGAGCTTTTGAAAAATTTGAGGAAAATAAGGAATCATTTTATAGAGTATTGAAACAACATTATTCATATAAACAAACATTGAAAAATTCTATATTACCCTTATTATCAAAGAATGCATCTTTAATGGATCAAATATCAAAAGGGGTTGTATCTACTTGGGAAGATATTATAAAGGCTGTCAATAACAATGAAGGGTTTAGAAACGCGCAAGTGACTTTGTTAGCACCAACTGGTACAACTTCGTTTATGATGGGTTGTGATACATTTGGAATAGAACCAGATTATTCTTTGGTGAAGTATAAGACTTTATCAGGAAATGATGGAGCAGTGATTAAAACTGTGAATAATACTGTGAAGGATGCTTTAAAGAATTTAGAATATTCGGAATATGATGTTGGGAGAATCATCGAAGAATTATATTCGGTTGGACATATAGAAAATAATGAGATTCTTAAAAAAGAACACATTTCTATTTTTGATACAGCAACCATTCCAAATGGTGGTTCTAGATACATTGATTATATGGCACATATAAAAATGTTAGAAGCAGTTCAACCATTTCTATCTGGCGCAATATCCAAAACAATTAATATTCCTAAAGATGCTACTGTTAATGATATATATAATTTATACTTAGAAGCATGGAAAAGAGGGCTGAAAGGTGTTACTGTATATAGAGATGGATCAAAAACATATCAACCACTTAGAAGTTCAGAAGAGAGTAAGCCTATTTTAAATAAAAAATGTAGGAATTATACTCCTTTTAAAATGAGAATGCCAGAAAATAGAGAAGCAGAAATCCATAAATTTTCAATAGGGAATATAGAGGGTTATATTATTTTGGGAAAATACCCTTCTGGAAAATTAGGAGAAGTTTTTCTATCAGTATCTAAACAAGGAAGTACATTATCTGGATTCTTAGATTCTTTAGGGATAATGATAAGTACAGGATTACAATATGGTGTACCACTTAAGGTGATTGTATCGAAATTAATATTTTCGAAGTTTGAGCCATCTGGAATAACTAAAAACGAGAATATACGATTTACTACATCTATAGTCGATTATCTTGCTAAGTATTTAGGATATAAATTTTTAAACGAAGATGAGTTGTTAGAATTAGGTTTGGTGAAGTTTAAAAATATTAATAAAACTGAAGAAAACCATAGATATATAACAATTAATGATAATGTAAAAGGAGAAGATTCTGTAGTTGTTAATGAAGACAATATTTCTACATTATGCGGGGTTTGTGGGAGTTTAATGGTAAGAATAGGAACGTGTTATAATTGTAGTAATTGTGGGGCTAATAGTGGTGCGTGTGGATGAGATCTTTAAATATAGCAGCCAGGCGATTTGGAAAAACTACATTGTGTGTAAAAAGATTCTCTGAAGCTCTTAGTAAAGATCCTTTAGGAGTTGGTATTATAATACCATTTTTATGCGAAAGGGACAAAATATCATATCATTTAAAAATGGTTAATAGTAGCTTTTATGAAAGGTATCATATGATGGATAGTATATCTAGTATTAGAGGAAAATATTTTAATAAATTATTCATTGATAATTATGATTATTTAGTCCAATTTAAAGATTACAGTGATGATATTTTAATGACTATACCATATATAGAAGCGTGGTCAACCCAATTTTTAACAATGGATGATTTAAAAAAAATTGAAAAAATACAAAAATGTAGAAGAGAAGGATTATCATTAAAAAATATAGAACATAGTAAATATGAAAAAAGTTTTATTACTTGGCCGAATACAAAATTATGATTATAATATTAAAATTTCTTCATTCGGGAAGAACACCACAACTTGAAGTTGTGGATGAATTCCCTTTAACTAGTTTTTTAACCAACTGTCCTGGAAGGACAAACTTTAAAAAACAAACAATTACAAACATATTTAACTAATAGGAAATCTAAATGACAAAGAACGAGAAAATCAAACTAGCTGGTAAGCTTACACGAGAGAGACATAAGTCCCTGTCTTGTAAAGTTTTCGAGTTAAAGTTTGATAAGTCA
>Ga0114918_10003761_pt1 | contig 13270 bp, 12 predicted proteins | sample LantaG_FD_87015 | JGI IMG/M metagenome (GOLD analysis project Ga0114918, IMG submission 87015) | Deep subsurface microbial communities from Baltic Sea to uncover new lineages of life (NeLLi) - Landsort_02402 metaG | ecosystem: Environmental > Aquatic > Marine > Oceanic > Sediment | place...
ACCTTTGGCCTCCCGCGCGTAGAAGAATTGTTCGAGGCCCGTAAAAAGCCCAAGGGTGAGGCCCCCATATCCGAAATCGGCGGCGTTGTGCATATCGTCAGGTCCAACGACCAACGGCGCGTCATCGTCGTGGATAGCGAGATCGGGCAGTCTGAACACGAGATCAAGCAGGGCTGGAAAATCCTGGTCGAAGATGGAGACGAGGTCAAAGCAGGTGCCCCGATTGCCTCCTGGCGCGGTCAAAAGCACATCGTGGCGGAAAAGGGCGGTCGAGTGCTCCGCGAGGACCGCCACATCACCGTCGTGCGCGAACGGCGCGAGGAACGGGAGTACGATATTCCCGCGACTGGCCGACTGCTGGTCGAAGAGGGACAGCGCATCAAGCCTGGCACGCAATTGATTGAGGGCGTCCCGAATCTCCACGACATCCTCCGCGTCCTGGGCCGCGAGGCCACGGAGCACTATCTGCTTTCGGAGGTGCAGAAGGTTTACCGTTCGCAGGGTGTGAACATCAACGACAAGCACTTCGAGATCATCTTTCGCAAGATGCTGAGCAAAGTGCAGATCACCGAGTCGAGCGACACAGACCTTCTGCCGGGCGAACTGGTAAACCGCCTGGCGATGGAGGACGTCAATCGCAAGGCGGTCGAAGCAGGTGGACAACCCGCCAAGGGCTGGCCCATATTGTTGGGGATCACCAAAACGGCCCTGAACACCGACAGTTTCCTCTCCGCTTCGTCCTTCCAGCACACGATCAGGGTGCTGTCCGGTGCGGCGATTGAAGGCAAGGAAGACCCACTCCTGGGACTGAAAGAGAACGTCATCATCGGCAAACTGGTACCGGCGGGAACTGGTTATCGGGGCAATAACGCCTTCTCCGATGGGCCCATTGAGAGTTACGAGAGCATATCGTTGAAGCCCTCCGTGACTGCCCAAGCGCAAGCAGAGGACGAAGCGGAGATAGAAGCGGAAACTGCCGCCGAGGCCTCCGAGACACCGGGGCTCATCACGCCGGTGTAGCCCGGTGTCGGTGCGAAACAATGCGTGGGACAGGCTTGCCAGCCTGTCCGGGCAGTAGACTGGAAGGCCCGCCCCACTTTCGCACCTAGAACCAGCCCAAGCGGTGCAGAAGCGACACCACCCTTGCGGCAGCGCCAATTGGAGACGCTGCCGCATTGTCGTTGGCGCTGGGGGTCACGGCCCGCGAGGTATATTTGACAAAGCGGTTCGCCCGTGTTACCATAAGCGTACTGTATACAACTTTCCGGGATTCAGACATTATGCGCAGCGTTGAGTGGTACAACGACAAAGTACGGATGATTGACCAGCGGCTCTTACCGGCCGAATTGCGCCTGGTTGAGTATGGGAACCACCGTGAGGTAGCCCAGGCCATCCGCGCGATGGTTGTTCGGGGCGCGCCGGCCATCGGTGCAGCAGCAGCCTTCGGGATGGCGCTGGCCGCGCGAGAAAGCCAGGCCCGGGACCGGAACGGGCTGTCGGCCTACCTGCAAGCAGCGGCGGGGGTTCTCCGCGCGGCCCGCCCCACGGCGGTCAACCTGTCCTGGGCCGTGGCACGCCTGCTGCAACGGGCCGAAGCAGAGTCCGATCTCGCCGCTATCCCCGACGCACTGCTGGCCGAGGCTCAGGCGCTGGCCGACGAAGACGTCGAGGTCAACAGACGGCTGGGGGAACACGGTGCAACGCTCGTCCACGACGGCGATACGATCTTGCACCACTGCAACACGGGCGCGCTGGCGACGGTGGACTACGGCACGGCGCTAGGCGTGATCCACACCGCACACGAGCAGGGCAAACGGGTGCACGTGCTGGTGGATGAGACGCGACCGCGTTTCCAGGGAGCACGGCTTACCACCTGGGAGTTACAACAACTGAACATTCCTTTCACGCTCATCACCGATAATGCTGCCGGTTATTTTATGCACACCGGTCAGGTGGACATCGTGCTGGTTGGAGCCGACTGTGTGGCAGCCAATGGGGACGTGGCCAATAAGATCGGCACCTACAAACTGGCGGTCGTGGCTCAGGCTAACAGTATCCCCTTCTACGCGTGTGTGCCTGCCTCCACGATTGACCTCTCGCTGCCCGCCGGCGACGACATCCCGATCGAGGAACGGCCAGCCGAGGAGGTAACCGACGTCACCTACCAGGGTAGACCTATCGCGCCGGAGGGGGTGCGCGTGGCTAACCCGGCCTTCGACGTGACGCCGCATCGCTACGTAACCGGCATCGTGACCGAAAACGGCATCGCCCATCCACCGTTCGAGGTGAGCCTGCGGCTGGTAGTTGGAGATGAGTCGTGATACCTGACACAGAATCCCTTCCCGTCGTCATCCTCTGCGGCGGGATGGGCATCCGCATGGGAGACGAGCGGCCCAAGATGCTGGTCGAGGTGGGCGACCGGCCCGTCCTCTGGCATGTGATGAAGATTTACGCCTCGCAGGGCTTCCCCCACTTCATTCTGGCGCTGGGATACCAAGGGGAAGACATCAAGCAGTACTTCCTGGAGTACGGCCCACTGACCCGCGACTTCACGCTCACACTGGGCACTGCACCGGCCATTGAGTACCACGATTCTCATCCTGAGGAGGGCTGGCGCATCACCTTCGCCGACACTGGCCTGCACACGCAGACCGGGGCTCGCATTCGCAAAGTGGCCCACTACATCGAAAGCGATACTTTTTTCGCCACCTACGGCGATGGCGTGGCCGACATTGACCTGGCGGCACTGCTGGCCTTCCACCATCGCATGGGCCGCATTGCTACCTTGACCGGCGTGCACTCATTCTCTCGCTTCGGCGTCGTGCAGACCAACGGGCAAGGACTGATCACCGGCTTTCAGGAGAAGCCTCTAGTAGACGCGCTCGTCAACGGCGGCTTCTTCGTCTTCGAGCGAGAGGTCTTCGACTACCTTGAGGGCGGTGACGGCGTGATATTGGAGAAGGAACCATTGCAGCGCCTGGCTGACGAAGGCCAACTGGCGATTTACGAGCACACCGGCTTCTGGCGGGCAATGGATACCTTCAAGGATGCTCAGGAGATGAATGTCTTATGGCGCGAAAACGCACCGTGGAAGACCTGGAAGTGAGAAACCCTATGATCCCTGACTTGCAACCCCCGACTCGCAATCCGCAATCTGCAATCCGCAATCTGCAATCTTTTTGGCTCGACCGCCCCGTCTTTGTCACCGGCTGCGCCGGGTTGCTGGGCTCCTGGCTGACTATCGCGCTGGTCGAGCGTGGGGCCTCCGTCGTCGGCCTCGTCCGCGACGAGGTGCCCTTCTCCCACCTGCGCAGGTCCGGCTATCAAGATCGCATCGCCGTCGTGCGCGGTGACGTGACTGACTACGAACTGATCGAGCGGGCGCTGAACGAGTACGAGATTGACGCCGTATTTCACCTGGCTGCCCAGACTATCGTCCCCATCGCCAACCGGGCTCCCCTCTCCACCTTCGAGGCCAACGCCAAGGGAACGTGGACAGTGCTGGAGGCAGCCCGTCGTTCGCCCAAAGTAACCCGCGTGGCGGTCGCTTCTACCGACAAGGCCTACGGCGCACAGGAGAAACTACCCTACACGGAAGATGATCCCTTGCTGGGCTGCTATCCCTACGACGTGTCCAAGGCCTGCGCCGATCTCATCGCCCGCGCCTACGCTGCCACCTACGACCTGCCGGTCGCCGTCACCCGCTGCGCCAACCTCTACGGCGGCGGTGACTTGAACTGGAGCCGCATCGTTCCGGGTACGATACGCAGCACCATCCGAGGCGAGCGCCCCATCATCCGCTCCGACGGCACCCCCTTGCACGATTACCTCTACGTGAAGGATGCCGTCCACGCCTACCTGACGCTGGCGGAGCATCTGGACGAGCCAGGGGCGCAGGGCGAAGCGTTTAACTTCGGCATGGACGCCCCTAAATCCGTCCTGGAGATGGTGCAGACCATCATCGCCGTCTCTGACCACCCGGAGTTGGAACCGATGGTGCTGGCCGACGCACCTCACGAGATCCAGGCCCAGTACCTGGATAGCAGCAAGGCCCACCGCGTGTTGGGCTGGTCGCCCCGCTACTCGCTTGAGGAGGGGCTGCGAGAAACGCTGGAGTGGTATCGGGAGTTTCTGAGCCGGTAGGTTGGTGGATTGGTAAATTAGTGGATTGGGCGGGGAAGCACGTACTCATCACAGGCGCGACCGGCTTCATCGGACGCTACCTGACTCGGAGGCTGGCGCGGGCTGGGGCGGAGGTCTGGACCACCGGATTACCTGACGAACAACCCCCACCCGGCACGACACGCCACCTGCCGCTGGACGTGCGAGACGCCGAGGCAGTCCGCGCCGCCATCGCTGAGACCTCCCCGCAGACCGTCTTTCACCTGGCCGCTGCCGGCGTCACCAACCCTGGCGTGGACCCGGTGTTGGTACTGACGGTGAACGCCGGCGGCGTGGTGCATCTGCTGGAAGCGCTGCGGAGGCGGGACGTCCGGCGGGTAGTGCTCGCTGGCACCTGCTACGAGTACGGGGCAAGTCAACAGTCAGCGGTTAGCAGTCAGCAGTTAGCGGTTGAGGGGTTGGACCCTTTCAATGCCTACGCCGCCTCGAAGGTGGCCGCCTGGGCCTTCGGGCGGATGTACTGGCGGGCGCATGGTCTGCCCGTCGTCACCGTGCGGCCCTTCCAGGTCTACGGGCCAGGACAACCGGGGCACGCGCTGGTGCCCGCCGCCATCCACGCAGCGCTGACCGGGGAGGACTTTCCGATGACGCCGGGGGAGCAGGAGCGGGATTTCATCTACGTGGAGGACGTAGTGGAAGGGATGCTGGCCGCCGCCGAAGCGCCGGGCATCGAGGGACAGAGCCTCGACCTGGGGACGGGCCGGGCCCACACCGTTCGCGAGGTGGTGGGCCACGTATGGGCGATGACGGGAGCGCAGGGCCGCATCCTGGCGGGCGCTCTGCCCTACCGGACCGGCGAGGTGATGCACCTGGCCGCCGACGCCGACCGCGTGACCCGGCTGACCGGCTGGCGCGCGCGGGTGGGGTTGGAAGAAGGGCTGCGACGCACAATTGGGAGGAGGGTAATGAGTAAACGGGGATGAGGGATGAGGAGCCTCATCCACTTCCTACCCATCTACTCACCGACGATGGACAAACGCGACCAACTACGAGAACAGATCCATACACTTGTTGCCGAGTACTACCATGCGGCCCATACCCCCTATCCCTTCGTCCCCGGCGAGACGCGGGTACACTACGCCAGCCGGGTTTACGACGAGCGGGAACTGATCGCCGCCGTGGACGCTTGTCTCGATTTCTGGCTCACCGCCGGCCCCCGCGCCGAATCGTTCGAGCGGCGGCTGGCGGAGTACACCGGCGTGCGCCGTGCCCTGGCGGTCAACTCCGGCTCCTCGGCCAACCTGGTCGCCGTCACCACGCTCCGCTCTCGCCGACTGGAACGACCACTGGAGCCAGGTGACGAGGTCATCACTCCGGCGGTGGGCTTCCCCACCACCGTCGCTCCCATCGTGCAGAACAGCCTGGTGCCGGTGTTCGTGGACTGCCAGTTGGGGACCTACAACCTGGACCCCGAGCAATTGGAGCCAGCCCTTTCGGAGCGGACCCGGGCCGTCTTCCTGGCTCACACCCTGGGTAACCCGGTGGAGATGGCGCCGGTAAAGGAGTTCGCCCGCGCCCATAGCCTCTACATCATCGAGGACACCTGTGACGCACTGGGGGCCACCTACGACGGGCAGATGGTAGGCACCTTCGGTGACCTGGCGACCCTCAGTTTCTACCCCGCCCACCACATGACCACCGGCGAGGGAGGCGCGGTGCTCACCGATGATCCGCGCCTGGCCCGTATCGCCCGCAGCGTGCGGGACTGGGGCCGCGGTTGTTGGTGTCGCCACGATAGTCCCCCCACCGGCGCGTGCGGGCGGCGGTTCCAGTGGAAGATCCCTGGCCTGGAGGAGCCCTACGACCATCGCTATCTCTTCGTAGAGATCGGCTACAATCTCAAGATGACCGATGTGCAGGCCGCCATCGGGCTGGCTCAGTTGGACAAACTGCCGGATTTCATCGCTGCCCGCAAGCGCAACTTCGCCCGCCTATACGCGGGGCTGAAGCCCTACGAGGAGTACCTGATACTGCCAACCTGGAGTGAGCGAGCCGACCCTTCCTGGTTCGCTTTCCCCATCACTGTGCAGCCCGGCGCGCCCTTCACCCGCCACGACCTGACCACCTTCCTGGAAGGACGCAACGTCGAGACGCGGCTCCTGTTCGCCGGCAACGTCGTCCGGCAGCCCGGCTATCGCCACATCGAACACCGCACCGTGGGCGATCTGCCGAACTCCGACCTCGTCCTGCGCTCCACCTTCTTCGTCGGCGTCTACCCCGGCCTGGACGACGCTCGCATCGCGTATATGCTGGAAACTTTTGCCGATTTTTTCCGGTCAGGCTACTCGTAGATTCGTAAATTTGTAGATTCGCCGATTCGCTGACTCGCTGATTCGCTATGAAACTATCCATCATCATCTGCTGCTACAACGAACAAGCCACCATCCTGACTGTCCTGGAGCGCGTCCGGTCAGTGGACGTGGGATCGGGGTGGGAGAAAGAGATCATCATCGTGGATAACTTCTCCACGGACGGAACGCGGGAACTACTACAAGGGCTGAATCTGCCGGACGTGCAGGTAATCTTCCACTCGCGCAATATGGGCAAGGGCACATCGGTGCGCACGGCTATTCCCCACTGCACGGGTGACTACAGCATCATCTGGGACGCCGACTTCGAGTATGACCCACAAGACCTCCCGCTGTTCATTGAGCGCATTGAGCAGGATCATCCGGTGGCGGTCTACGGCTCGCGCACGCTGGGGGGACGGGCGGTCTACAAATACTTCATGAACTACCTGGGGGTGCGTTTCCTGACCCTGCTGACCAATCTGCTCTACGGGGCACATCTTACCGACATCTCCACGGCTGCCAAGATGGTACGTACCGACGTATTGCAGTCACTCAACCTGGTAGAATCAGGCTTTGAACTCGACTCTGAGTTAACCGACAAGATTCTGCGTGCGGGGCACGAGATTGTCGAGATCCCAATTTCGTACTACCCGCGCACTATTGAGGAAGGCAAGAAAATCCGCCCCTGGGACGGGCTGCGGACACTTAGAGTCATCATCCGCGACCGGTTGATCCCAATGAGACAGGTCGTTCGGGAGACAACATGAACATCGTCGTGACCGGCTCCATCGCCTATGACTACTTGATGACCTTCCCAGGTCGCTTTGCCGAGCACATCCTGCCCGATCAGATCGAGCACCTCTCCGTCAGTTTCCTGGTGGACGAGATGCGGCGACAGCGGGGCGGATGTGCGGCCAACATCGCCTACAACCTGGCGCTCCTGGGCGAGCGTCCGCGCGTGATGGGCACGGCGGGGCAAGATTTCGGCGAGTACCGCGCCTGGCTGGAGCAGCACGGGGTGGACACCTCGCTCATCCGCGACGAACCCGACCTGTTCACCGCCTCCTTCTTCGTCAGCACCGACCAGGACGGCAACCAGATCGCCAGTTTCTACACCGGTGCGATGGCCCGCGCTCGCGACCTCTCCTTCCACAACCTGGAGGGCGGTCAGATTGACCTGGTGGTCATCTCCCCCAACGACCCCCAAGCGATGGTGAAGCACGCCGCCGAGTGCCGGGAACTGGACGTCCCATACCTGTATGACCCCAGCCAGCAGATCATCCGTCTGAGCGGCGACGAACTACGGGCTGGGCTGGAGAGATGCAGCATCCTCATCGTCAACGAGTACGAGTTCGAGATGCTGCGAGAGAAGACTGGCCTCAGGCCGGAGGAGATCCGGGCCGCCCCGGCCCGCGCCTGCGTCGTCACGCTGGGGGCGGAAGGGACCCGTATCTGGGCTGAGGGCACGGCCCACGACGTTCCGATAGTGCCCCCCGAACGTGCTGGTGACCCCACGGGCGTGGGAGATGCCTTCCGGGCAGGGTTCATCAAGGGGCTGAGCGCCGACCTGCCGTGGGAGGTCACCGGGCGGATGGGGGCGCTGGCGGCCACTTACGCCCTGGAGCAACCAGGTTCGCAGAGCCACCATTACACCCTGGCCGAGTTCGTCGCCCGCTTCCGCCGGTTTTTTGAAGATGAAGGGATGCTTGATGCGCTATTAGTCAGTGAGGAAGCGTGATGACAAAAGACGTTCAATCTCTCTTGAGAAAGATCGTCGAAGTCCTGGTCGCGGAATATCAACCGGAAAGAATTATCCTCTTCGGCCCCCATGCATGCGGGGAACCTAATAGGGCCAGCGACGTTGACCTTCTGATTCTAAAAAAAAGAAACCGACAAGTCATTCCCCAAGCGTTGGGCGGAGGTCTGCGAATTGGCGGCAGAGGTTGTGGGAACAACCCCCTTCTCGCCATTGGTAATCACCCGGCCGAACTGGAGAAAAGACGGGCCAAAGGGGACCAGTTTTTCGAGGAGATATTAACCAGGGGAAAGGTGCTATATGCCCGCTGAACAGGAATCCACGAGGCAAGCGGGAACTGATTGCCGGGAGCACTTCGGCGACGAGGGGGCGTTGGATGTGTTGCTGGAAACTGGATGGTGGATGCTAGATGCTGGATACTTGGGATGGAGGGGCTGTGAGCTTTGAGACCGTTTCAGCACGTTGGCAAGATACATTTGAGCACCTCATAGGCAGTATCGAAGAGTATGGACTTCTTGTGTCGCCCTACATCACGTCTAAACCCATTGAGCGCATGGCGCAGATCTTGCAAGACAATAGCGTGGCGTCTAGCGTCAGACTGGATGTACTGACCGATCTCTCGGTGAACAACGTCCTGCGCGGTTCCACGGATCCAGCCGCCCTCGTATTTCTCATGGATGCCGTTCCTCACACCCGAGTGACATACTTGCCACGGTTACATGCCAAGGTCTACGCTGCTGATGAAAGTGAAGCAATCATTACCTCGGGCAACCTTACCGAGAGTAGCCTATCCCTGAACTATGAGTACGGAGTGCGCATAACCGACCCGGCTCGTGTACGTCACATCCGGGAGGAACTCCTGGCGTATGGAGACCTTGGCAACATCGTCCCCAGACCGGAAATCGAGCAGTTGGCGCAAACAGCCAGCGACTTGAGAGATTTAAGCCGTCGCATTGAGCGCGAAGCCAGGAAAACGTTGCGTGATGAATTCCGGCGCCGCACAAGCGAGGCCGAAACCGGACTGATGGAAATCAGGGCCAGCGGCAAGACGACCAACGGTATCTTCGCCGACACCATCGTGTACCTGCTGCGCAAGTATGGCCCGATGCACACCGTCGAATTACATCCCCGGATCCAGCAGATCCACCCTGACCTGTGCGACGACAACATTGACCGAGTCATCAAAGGCGTGCATTTTGGCAAGAAGTGGAAGCATTATGTGCGGAACGCCCAGCAATACCTCAAGCAACGCGGTGTCATCGGCTTTGATGGCACGAAGTGGTATTTGATTCGAGGAGGCTGAAATGGAGTTCTCTCTCAATGAACTGAGACGGAAACTCAAGTACGCGTTTCCCCGACATGTCATATACCTGGATGGCTACCCGACTGCGCACGGGGGCGTCAATATCCTCTACGATCTGCCAGGAGACGGGGTGGTCACATACGGACTGAATGATTATGGTGACCTTGTGTTTGAATGGCTACCAGCAGATGAGTATTGTGAGAAGTACAAGGATATAGTGGAATATACAACTGACCTGGTTCGCTCGGTCAACACACGGTCCCCAGAGCCGATGGAACGTTGGAGCATCCCTGCAGAAGCTTGGTGGCGGGCCTGGTGCGAAGGGGAGATGTACGAGTTGTATTGGGATTATGTTGTGGCTAGAGAGAAGCAGAGCAGGCCTCACCCTGATAGGAGGCACAAATGACAACAACTTTCTATCTGCAAATTGAGGACGACGATGCCTTCTTGCAAATCAAGAGCAGCACAGACGACGAGGAGTGGGAAGGTTTGCCTCATTTCATGAAGGTCTTGAGCGAGATGATTGAGGACAAAGAGATGGAGGACCACATCTTGGATGGTGAATACGGGCCAGTGACCTGGCGGCATTTAATGAGGGAACTTTACGAGCCGACTGTCCAACAGTTCCTGAGACAGCGTGGCATTGAAGCGGAGACCATATGGCTGTACCCGCTATACAAGGTCGACGAAAGTGAGGACATCGACAAGTCATGGCCGAGACCTGAGTGCCCGTAGGCATGTGAAGCCATCGGGTGCTTCACTTCGACAGATATCCACGGCATGCCAGGGCTACCAGGAAGACCGCACTCTGATCACCAACTATCGCACTTGAACACAAATAACCAGCATCCAAACAAACCAAAGGAGATTTCCAATGCCAACTGACTACGACATCAAAGACCTCGACCTGGCTCCCGCAGGCCGCCTGCGCATCGAGTGGGCCGAGCGAGAGATGCCAGTACTGCGCCTCATCCGTGAGCGCTTTGCCAAAGAAAAGCCGCTGGCAGGCGTGCGCCTCTCCGCCTGCCTCCACATCACCACCGAGACGGCCAACCTGGCCCGCACGCTCCAGGCGGGAGGGGCGGAAGTGGTCCTCACCGCCTCTAACCCCCTCTCCACCCAGGACGACGCGGCGGCGGCGCTGGTCTCCTACTACGAGATCCCCGTCTTCGCTATCAAGGGGGAGGACAACGAGACCTACTATAAACACATCCACGCCGCCATTGATCATCGCCCCCAGATCACGATGGATGACGGAGCCGACCTGGTGAGCACGCTCCACAAGGCGCGCACCGAACTGATCGGCGACGTCATCGGTGGCACCGAGGAGACGACCACCGGCGTCATCCGGCTGCGGGCGATGGCTCACGACGGCGTGCTGCGCTACCCCATCGTCGCCGTCAACGACGCGATGACCAAGCACCTCTTCGACAACCGCTACGGCACGGGGCAGTCCACGATGGACGGCGTCATCCGCGCCACCAACGTCCTCATCGCCGGTAAGACCATCGTCGTCGCCGGATACGGCTGGTGCAGCCGGGGCATCGCCATGCGCGCCAAAGGGCTGGGCGCCAACGTCATCGTCACCGAGGTGAACCCGTTGCGGGCGCTGGAGGCGGTGATGGACGGCTACCGGGTGATGCCGATGATCGAGGCCGCACCACTGGGCGACATCTTCATCACCTCTACCGGCGACTGCAACGTAGTTGACCGGCAGCACTTCGAGGTGATGAAGGACGGCGCCATCGTCGCTAACTCCGGCCACTTCAACGTGGAGGTCAACATCCGTGCACTTACGGAAATGGCGGCGGGGCCGCCGCGCCGCGTCCGCCCCTCCGTGGACGAGTACACTCTGTCCGACGGGCGGCGCATCCACCTCCTTGCGGAGGGCCGCCTGGTCAACCTGGCCGCCGCCGAGGGCCACCCCAGCGCAGTGATGGACATGTCCTTCGCCAACCAGGCCCTCAGCGCCGAGTACATCCTGCGCCACGCCGACGAACTGGAACGCACCGTCTACGACGTGCCAGAGGAGATTGACCGGGAGATCGCCCGGCTCAAGTTGCACGCGATGAGAGTCGAGATTGACGTACTGACGCCGGAGCAGGAGAAGTACCTGACGTCGTGGGAAGCGGGAACGTAAGAGGAGACACAAGTCGCCCGCCCAAAAAGCAAGGGGGACAGAGAGACATTTTGCCTTTCCGTCCCCTTGCTATTGGAGCGGCTTTGTTATCTGGCTACCTTGCCCTGGCTTACTGCCAGTTTCTTAGCACCACGGGCAGGTAGATGGTGAACCTCTCTCCCGGGGCTTTGCCCGAGAACTGTAGTTCGACACCGCCCACCTGTTCGCCGTCAATGTAGCCTTCCACGTCAATGGTCGGCACGCCTCCGGCTTCCTGCTGCAAGACGTGCATCTCCTGCGAGGTGTGCATTGCTTGCAGCGTGAGCGGGCACGGAATCCGCACCGTGACCGTGACCACCCCTTCGCTGTACGGCCCTAGTGTCAGGGTATCGCTGGGTGTGACGGTCACCTCCCAGTCAGCCGGCACGTCGAAGGTGATGAGGCCGATTTCCACCGTGACGGTGAGGTGTGATTCGTTGCGCACGGTGAAGGTATACGTCTTGGTCTCGCCGCAGGGTGGGCGCTCCACCACGTCCACGTTGCGCTGGCTTTCCTGGGGCTCGTAGCCGGCAGCGTTTAGCCGGACCAAGATGCACTGGTGTCCAGAGTAGGTCGGCGTCCACGTTACCCATGCGGTGGCGGTCATCTCCGGGCTCAGCGTCACCGGGCGAGTATAGGGCATCATGCCGGTGGTGGTGAAGGGGATGCCCATGCCGAACCCGGCCCAGCCGAACTCCAGCTCCACGGTGACCGTGGTGTCGCTGGTGTTATGCACCACAGTGCTGACCCGGCTATCCCTGCCCAGTTGCGGCGGGTAGGGGTCAACGCCAATCTCCGATTCGGCGTAACCCTTTTCGTGCGGTTTGTGGAGGGGGGCGGGCGGGCGGTCTAGCTTACGGAAGCCGCCGATGAGTTCGCCCTCCACGAAGCCCTCCACGTCCACGATGGGATCACCGGTACCCAGGCGGGCGTCGTTCGATGGGGTGACGGTCAGGGTCACGCTCACTGGCTGGCCCGGCTGCACGCTGACCAGTGTATCCTCCGATAGGCTCACGTCCCACCCCTCCCGGTGGTTGATGAGACCCAGAGTGATGGTCACCGGCTCGGTGGAGGGCCAACTGCCCACGGGGAAGACCAGCGAGTGGGGTTCGCCGCGCTCCAGTGGCTCACCCACGTCTATGTTGCGCTGGCTCCATAAGGGCTCGTGGCCTTCCATCTCTAGCGTCACCCGCACGCAGAACTTGCCACGCCAGCGTGGAGGCTCCCAGATCACGTGTCCTCGGGCAGCGCCATGGGCCGGCACAAAGATGCGGATGGGGTTGGATGCAATGTGGGTTGTGCTGAAGGGCAGGCCGATACCAAAGTGAGCGATGCTGAAAGTGGCCGTCACGATGCAATCCTCGTCGGTGGGGTTGAACACTTCGACGCTGAGTTCGGTCGGCTGACCAGGTACAACAGGGTAGGGGTCTACACTGATCTCCGACTCGGCATATACCGGGTCTTTGGGCCGATGGACGGGCACGGGCGGGCGGAAGATCTTGCGGAAGCCGCCGATGAGTTCGCCTTCCACGTAGGCCTCCACATCTACGATGGGATCCCCGTCGGCGGGCAGGTCGGCC
>Ga0114918_10003763_pt1 | contig 13266 bp, 24 predicted proteins | sample LantaG_FD_87015 | JGI IMG/M metagenome (GOLD analysis project Ga0114918, IMG submission 87015) | Deep subsurface microbial communities from Baltic Sea to uncover new lineages of life (NeLLi) - Landsort_02402 metaG | ecosystem: Environmental > Aquatic > Marine > Oceanic > Sediment | place...
AACAGAATATCTGGAATGTCCGGCAAATGAAGTTCCCACGATACCAAACCATCTTCATCCCAGTACCGTATTCTCGGTTTATACATTAGCTGGTGCGTTGCTTCAGTTTTCATCCCTTCTCCTCCAACTTGCGGATTGCTTTGGTTAGCTGAACGGCCCTTGCTGATAAAAATGCTGGTGTTTTGGTGGCATATCTCCATATCTCACCACAAGCACCATCAACCGCTGCGTTCCAGCCTGCCTTGTAAGCATCTTTAGGTCGCAGGTCACCGTTTATACACAACTTGTAATCATCTTCCTCAAATGCCTTTTCAAACGCACTCAGCTCTGGCTTGGGGTCATAGTGCTTGCAGATTAGCGGAAGCCTAAGCCTAATGTGCGTCACAGGCACAGGCCGTTCTCCCTTGACGGCCATAAACGGACACGCCCCTTCTTCGGTACAATTCCCGCAATTCTCACAACTTCGTTCTTCGTTCATGTCAACTTCTCCTTTTACAAGAGTTCCACTATCCACATAAGTGCTGAGAATGTACTGAATCCAAAGACGAACCACCACAGTCGTGACTTCTTGTAACCTATCACAAACACAAGTGAGACTGACCACAACCACATTGTCGACACTATCTTTACCATGTCTGGAACACTGTCAAGTGCTTCAATCATTTCTCATACCTCATAAGACACAAAAGAAGTAATTTCATCTTTCACAAAACTGTACACAACGCTTTGTCTGTCGTACGTGTCAAAATAACCTGACACAAACACTCTATCTATCCCTGTCGGTCCCATGTTATCATAGAAATCATCAAGACTTTTTCTATCTACTACCAAGGTGTATTTCATTGCTTTCACGTCAATGACTAAAAAATGCATAGGTTCCACGTTAAAGCCTTTCTTCTAAAGAGTTACACAGAGTGTAAGAACTGCCGCTGCTATCCAGTACACACACCTTCTGAAGTCACCATGTAAGCCATAGACAAGTGCTGCACACACGTCAAGCACTATCAAGATAACTGGAAACAAGTACACGAGTTTCATGCTTTCAGCTCCTTTGTATCCCACCAGTTATCACCAACTTTAATCTCTACGGGAATGATTAAGGGTTCTTCAACACCCTCAACCTTCAGGGGATATTCCATCAAGTGTCTAATGACGGGAACCAGCTCACCAACTCTCCCTTTGTCAACTTCCCACACAATCTCATCGTGGACTTGCATGACAGGATAGTTCCCGCTGGGAAGTATGTACTCTGCAAGTCCAATCGCTCGGTTGATAATATCACCAACGGTCGACTGAGGGAGAAAGCTGTACGCACTCCTGTAAGTACTTTCATCAAGTCTTCCATAAAAGCGTCTGATGCGTCCCATTGGTGTTTTAAGTGTTCGTGTTCTGTGTAGTTCATCCTTGACTCTATCCCACCATTCTCTAATCTCCGGCATGCTTTCATGATAAGCCTCCATTGCATGTTTCATCTCATTAAAGGTTATGTGTATCCCTGCTTTTTCACTAATATCTACTGCTGTCCCTGCTCCGAGCCCATAATTTCCACCGTGAACGACAGCTTTAGCGGCAGATCGCATATCTTTTGTGACTTCCTCAACTTTGCAATGGTAGATGTTTTCGGAAGCGTTCCAAGTGTGTATATCAAAATGACTATCTTTCCCATAAGACTGCATAGCTCGTTTGATTCTCGCGAGCCAAGCGACAACCCAGAACTCAGCTCGCATGAGGTCAGTCTTGATAAAGACCCTATCTTTCCGTCGTGGGATATATATGCATCGAATATCCGAAGTGGGAATTTGCTGCATATTTCCTCCTTCTCCGAAGATTGTTTTAGAGCTGCTGATTCTTCCACTCGTCGTGCCTGCTGTCTGGTAGCTGGTTTTGCACAAGAACACGTCTTTCTTTCGAGAGAGCTTGCTTGTGAGGAACGTTGACAAGAGCTTCTGCTTTTGTCTATAAACCAGGATGGAACTAATAAAGTTCCTGTGCTGGGGATACTTCTGGGAGAGTTGCTTGAGAGCCTTTTCATTCGTTGTACTCTTGCCAGTGCCTTTGTGATATTTCTTAGGTATTTTAAAATCACCATAAAGAATCTCCTTTAGCTGTTTAGGACTTGCAGGGTTTATAGGTCGGCCAAGCTCACGAGTGATTGTGTCCTGGGCTGTCTTCAACGCAACCATACACTCTACAGCCTTTCGTGCTCTCAACTCTATGTCAACCGCAACTCCTCTGTTCTGCATACGTGTCAGGCCTATCATGCTTGGCTGAATGTGGTTCTTATAGAAGTCCCACACCCCTAGCTCACGTGCTTCTTTGTGCAACTCAAGAGCAACTACTCTCGTAACGGCTGCGTCGTGACAATTATAGGTCCATGTAGACTTATCACTAGCACAATTATAGTCACTATAACGAGGTAAGTCAGTATATATCGAAGTGAGAAAGTCAAGACTCTTGGGCATCTCACAATAGCATGCGTGGTGCACAAGCATCGTGTCCATCCACAAGTCAGACACTTCAACTCCCCAAGTCTTGCCAACAATAGTCGCATCAAAAGGAAAGTTCTGAGCAATCCACTTGATAGATGGTGTGAGAAAAAGCTTTGAAAGTCTTTCAAGAATAACTTTTTCCTCGTCGAGAGACCAGTAGTTAAAGTGCCTGTCACTTGCCGGTATCGGAATGAATGACGCATTTTGACTCCTCAGGGTTTTCGTGACAAACGGTATGCAGAAAGCTTTCCAAGGTTCATAGCTGAACGCTATGCATCTGACATCCTTCCCGACTGTCTCGATGTCGAATGCAACAATCTCAGCTTTTGACTCACATGTCTTTATCCACTCAAGAGCTTGCTCATAAGACGGAGCTTGCAAGCACTCAACCTTTGGAATCTTGACACTAGTCGAGTTTGCCAGCCTGAGAGCCTTTCGTAAGTCAAGCTCACATATCCCTCTGGTTCCATACATTCTGAGTACAAACGAAGGATGGTATGTTCCCATGACCCATCCAACACTTGGTACACTCATAACACTCCCTCTCCAAGCGTCAATACTTTTTCTTTCTCCTGTGAGTGCTCTCAGGGCTTCAGCTCCTAGGCATATTGTAAGCTTTGGCTTGATCTTGTGCAAGTCGTGTAAGAGTCTTTGAGTGCTTGTAACCAGCTTGTTAGTTGGCACACGTTTTTGCTTGTCTTTGTAAAAGGCTCCAAAGTTGTTCCCGGGTGGTCGTTCTTGCATTACGTTATCTATGTAACAGTCATTCCTGTCAATCCCAACAGCGTTGAGCATGCTCGTAAGCAAATGGCCTGATGCTCCTACAAACGGCTTGCCTTGTTGAACTTCTGTAACTCCTGGTGCCTCCCCCACCAAAGCAAGTAATGGTTGTTTCCGTGGTCCTGTTGCTGGGACTGTCATTTTGTATCTTTCATTTTCGTCTCCCTTGACGTTTCAGAATCTAAAGAAACTTATACTTATTCTACCAGCCTCCTTTGGGCATCTTCAAAGTGTCCCTTGTCAAGCTCAAACCCAAGACCAGTGCGACCAAGGGCACGTGCAGCAATCACAGTCGCTCCACTCCCGACAAAGGGGTCAAGCACAGTGTCACCCTTGTAAGAGCTCTGGCGGATGAAAAACTTGAGAAGTTCCTGAGGTTTCTCGAACGGATGACTCTTTTGGCGTGCCATCAACGGCTTTACATTCTGCAAAAGAGCTGCGTCTTTTTTAAGTTTTTTCTTTCGTGGTTCTTTATGTCCAAAGAGTACTGGCTCGTAACAAGGACTGTACTCATAGCCCATCCCAGGACTTGTTGTCCTGTTCTTGTACCAGATTATGGGCGTGTCGTTTACTTCAAAAAACGCTTTCATTGTGTTAAGAAGGTGAGTGTAAGTCTCAAAACTAAAGAAGATGTAGATATGTCCACTTGGTTTCAAGACTCTCTGAAACTCTGGCATCAGCTCAAACATCAACCGTGTTACTTCTTCAACAGTTGCGTTGTCACTTGCTACAAGTCCTGCACTATAGGCAGCTACGTGCTTGCCACTTGCTTTCGCATAATTCTCTCGTCCATGTTGCCTATCATTCTCAATTGTGGAGCTTCCAAAGGGCGGATCTGTAATTATCACATCAACACTCTCACTCTTAACATCCTTTATGAGCTGTCGTGCATCCCCGTGTCTGATGCTTGTGTTGACTTTCAAAAGTCCTTGGTCTTGTTGACGCTTGATGTCTTCTGTCTTTAAGAGTTGTTCAACCCTCTTGATAGCCGTGTGCAGTGGCATCCTTTTGACTTTGTCTTTTATGTCTGGTCTGTCAGCGAGAGTCTTCGCAAGCTTTAGCTGCTGGCTCACGTTTCCTGACGACATGCCCGTCACGGCTGCTGTCTTTTCTACTGTCCACCCAGTGTTCTTTCCAAGCTTCCCAGGTGCTGCACTACCCTCACTCTCACGCTTAAGCACATCTAGCTGACGCAACAACTCTATCTTTTCTGGCCATTCAAGCTCTTCACGCTGGAGATTTTCTTCAAGTTCCATCTCTTTGATAGAAACATCATCAAGATCACTATGAAGTGTACATCTGACTTTTGACATGCCTAAGAGCATACAGGCTCTCAAGCGTCGCTCTCCAGCTATCAACAAATACTCATTAACTCCGATGTTCGTAACAGCTAGTGGATGTATGAGTCCAAGCTTTTTTATGTTCTCCGACAGTGTATCTATCTTCTCAAGCTTCTTTCTGCCTCGTGAACTATCAACCTTTATGTGTTTTACCTCAACCCAAAACTCTGGTGGTTTCATTCATTAAGTCCTTTCCACATCTCATACACCAGTACGAGAATAAAAATAACTGCTGCACTTTCTAGAATGTCCATCTTACATCTCCTTGTCTAAAGCGTTTTGCTTGTGCCTGCTACCCACACTTTAACTCTTCTTTTGCTTACTCTGACAGATAGTTCTTCACAGAGTTTTTTGGAACAATCGTCCCACTTTCATTCTTGTAAGAGTCTTCAATTACTGAAGCCTTGACGATCTTGTCCTGTAAATCCTCGGTGTCCATACCACCAGCTCCAACGTCAAGTCCTGCTGACTTGGCAATTTCCTTGAGCTTCCAACCTGTCAAGAAACTGATGTTGTCCCAGACTTTCCTACCAACCAGCTCACCATTCTCAACCGTGAACTCGATTTTCATATACTGAGCCTTCGGGCCTGTCTTGACTTCAAGACTTGAAACTCTCAGGTCATACACACCTGTCGGTAACAAGTCAAACCCTTCTTTTACTTCATCAAAATTAACGTCAATATGTGGCATTCTTTGTCTCCTAGAGTGAATGCTTTCAACTTCGTATCAACTGTCGAACACTTTTTAAGACCTGTGGGTAGCAGGCATCCTTTATCTCTTTTAAAGCTTTTTGAGTATCTCTACAAATCCTACACTCGTGTCTGTTTCGTTCTCAAGACAACTTCTTGACCTTGCAAGTATCGAAGGTGTGGGTTGGGTCTGTAACACCCTAGCTGTCTTGTTCTGACTCATATGTTTCATCTTCATATACCACACTTCATCAAAGAACCTAGGGATTTTGGCCTGGAGCTTCTGGCCAGGAGTAGCAATCTCTATATGTGCAACCTCGTCGATGTATGTTGTTTGCTCATGGCAGACCATGACGACACCGATAGGCAGTGAGCGTAAGATAGCAAGAAAACCTTCGAGTTCGTTGAATGCAAGTCCCCAGTGTTGTATCTTTGGTGGACCTTTACCAAGAACGCCAGAGTTTGAAAGAACAAATCTTACGGCTGCGTCTGCTAGTCCTGTGTACGAGTCAATACCCAACCACTTAAAAGCATAATCTCCCTTGTTACAACTATTTGCAACCTTCATCAGCTGAGCCTTGGCTTTGCCAAAACCAACACTCTTAACAGGTGATTCTTCTAGACACTGCACAATATCAACCTTCAGGCGTTCACTCTTGAACTCGTCTTGTAAGCTCTGCCCTGTGTTGACTCCATCATCTAGATCAAGTGTCTGGAGCTGTTCACCTAGTGTGAGCGTGAAAGCTGTCTTGCCCACTCCCGCTTTGCCGTAGATGAGTATCTTTGGCTTCTTTTTTGGAATATCACTTAATTTCATCATTCACTACTCCTGACTTTCTACATTTTCTAGTCTTGTGCGTGCATCTGCAATCTCTTTTGCTCTGTTGGCTTGAGCAAGACAACCATCACAGATAAAATAATAGGTTTCAACCGACCACTTTTTGCTATAACTCTCATACTTCGGATAGTCACGTTTGCTACAGGTTTCTGTAGAAAACACACCTTCGCACACATGACAATTAGCCAAGACCTCATTACTCTCTCTGTCATAGACAGAAAAAGCGTTTTCTGAGTCCGCATAACGAATGCCACTAGATGTGTTGATTTTCACCACACCTCCCCTGGTGAAGCTCATCATAGCCTTATCTCTGTCTTCAATTCTACTAAACTCTACACCAACAGTTCCTATTCTCAGTCCATACTTTTTCATAACATTCTCCTTAAAAGTTTTCCTGTTCGTTCATTTCATCACCAAACTTCACTACTGTTGTCCCAACCAAGCAGACGTGCGAGAGACCGTGACAGTTCTGCCACACACTCACTGTCAACATCATAATAAACAAACTTTCCGTCACGTGTGCGTCTTACGAGCCCGACGCTTGAAAGTGTCTTAAGATGACCACTCGTTACACTCGCAAGTGTTCCTGTCCTCACCGCTATTTCCTCTACGATCAATGGCCCTTGGGCACACAACAGCTTCAGAATCTTCAGGCGTGTCTCGTTGCCTAATGCCTTAAAATGTTTATACATCTCAGAGTGCTCCTTCAAGCATTTCCTCAAGCGGGTCTTGTCTCTCACTAATCCTGAACATTTCCATAAGGCTTGTCCAGTTACTTACCTTGCACAAGTCTGTATAGTCACAAGGAAACCCTTGCTGGGCAAACGCATTATAAGAGTTACATCCTGAAAGGTTCTGAGGGAAGTCACCCGTGGTCTCACTCTTTACTACCTTGTCGATTGTTTCTCTTGCCCACCTTAGCCACATTTCAACCTGCACATCTGTAACAGTCACGGGTACTACAACATTATCCGACTTTGTCTTTGCTACCAAGTTTGCATCAACCATCACACCTTTTACATCCAGGCCCAAGATCTTGAGTGCCACCACATAGCCGATTGCTTGAGTGCTTAAGTTAAAAGCATTAAAGTACCAACTACCAAGCTGGCTTGTTGTCTTGAACTCAAGAATCCAAAGCTCTCCTGTCTCGACATGTACACAAAGCCCATCTATTAACCCGCCAAAGGGTAAAAGTGCACCTATGTCAACCATAAAAGGTATCTCACTACTGCTCCTGCCCTTTATCTTCTTCACCTCGTCGGGTGTGTCGACAAGTTTATATGGCTTTGGATTACTCACGAATCTTTCAAGCATCTTATAAGCAACTTGTCTATTCCGCTTTTTGTCCTGGTACTCTTCATCTCCTTCACCCCAGGCATCCAGAAAGCTCTTGAAGCCAAGCTCAAGTCCTTCTCGCAAGCATATCCCAAATGCTTTGTCTGCAGAACTCCCAAACTTAAGCGCAGGGTGTGTCTCTCCAGACCCTAGTCTGCAGCCATGACGAAAGAAAAAGCGTCTCATGCAGCGTCCACATGTAGCCAGGCTTGAGCATGACATATACTTTCGTTTGTTATAGTGTTCAAGTCCTTCAATCATTTACTTTCTCCTTTTCATGCTTATAACCTTTTGTACTAACTCACCAAGCTTCGGTCCACGTTCATATATCGTGTCACTAAGACCTTCTCCTTCAACATAAACCTCATATCTTGACTCATTCTTTTTTGAACATTCATACCACCAACACCTGCGAGAGACTTCAATTGCTTTGTCTGGAAAGTGTTCTCTGAGTATCTTGCGTGCTTTTTCCATTCTCATTTCATGTGCTCCTTTCGTTCAACAGCTATCACTTCAAACGAACTCACATCAAGTCCGACTTTTAACATCCACTCACTTCTTGGGTAAAGTCTCAAGAGCTTACTCTTGTAAAGCACATCAATCGACCAACCTTTTGGTTTTATGTGTATCGGATAGCCAGTTTCAACACTCCAGTCACCCAGTCCACTTATACCATCAATGTGCAAAACATCTGAGAATCCCGAAAGCTTTGCCACTGGCTCTTCATTCTTACACGCAACATAACTCATAACCCCAAAGCTACTGTCATGCTTACTCCTGCCTGGTACTATCACCAGAGAATCAAAAAGTCCTATGTCAACACCCCATCCTCTGTCGGGCGTTTCCAATATCTCTTTTCGTGTCATCATGTTTAATGTGCTCATGTCTTATTCTCCATAACTTTCACCTATCAAAGTGTCTTTCATGACTTCTAACACCTGGAAGAGCTTGTACCTAACGCCTTCTCTTGAGAGTCCTGTTGAATGTGCTATCTCGTCAAGGGTACAAGCGTGCCAGAATTTCATAACAACTATTCTTGTTTCAACTGACGAAAGATTACGTGTCAGTCTCTCAACATCAAGCTCATCTTTTGAGCTCAATCTTCTCCAGTCTCGTAAGTCTTGTCTTTCCAGCATACTCTTTTCAAGCTTCTTCTCCTTGTGCTTCTTCCTGAGTGCATCCCACACACGTCTTTGTACGTGTATGCGTGTTGGCAGAATATCTCGTCTGACACAGTCAAGCAAGACCTCGCCAACTATGTCTTCTGGGTCTATCCCATGACCTTTTAGAAAGTGAAACGTCAAAGCTCTTACTCTTTTGATGCTTTTTTCCGTGAGTCTTGAGGCAGAAGCTCTCTGCGTTTTCTGAGTCTTGTGAGCCATCCTTGTGGTCTCCTCTCAAGAGTTTTAAGTGATGGAATGACTGAGGCTTTAGGCTCCTGAAGAGCCTTAAGGGTTGAAAGTTCTCCAGGAGAAAGCAAGAGTACCCCTGCTTTCCCTGTCTTTATCTCTACCACCTCAGCCACTCCACCAGCCACGGCGTTTACAAGATATTCAAAGTTGTCTCGCTTGAGAACTTTCACTCTGGCTTCTCACTCTGTGAAAGATTTTCATGTGTCTTTTGTGTCTTTTGTGTCTTTTGTGTCTTTCTGACTTGTACTTGCCAGTACCCACCTTCTGGTCCACTTGTCTTGAGCAACATTATCACTTTGTACAAGCTTTCAAGACACCTCGGACAGAACTCTCCAAAGCTTGTACTCATAACTCCTGTCCTCTGTCGACATCCTCTTGAATCACATTCTCGGACTTTTACTGTCTTTTGTGAATTTTCCATCTGTGTCCTCTTTCATAGATTTTGACATCGCTTCGTTTATTATCTGATAAAGTCTTGCTTGCTGTCTCTCTTCTAAATTCTTGCCCATCAGACAAAGCTTCACAGCTGTACTCACACATGCCGTAAGTGCCCAGCATTGAACCCCTCTAAGACTCATACTCTTGAGTGCCTCATGTAAGTCTTGTGTGCGTGCCTCGACAACCTCTTCGCCTGTTGCAATAGCTGTGTGTAAGTAATCTTCAAGATCACTCAATTTTACCCCCTCTACCGTCTCTGCTCGTTGACTATCACTAAATATCCTTTTTCTCTTGTACACACTTTCTCCTTGTGCTCTTTTGATTCTTTGAAAGCGTCTAATGTCCCCAAAGGGGAAGGTGAGCACAAGGCGAGCACAGTCCTTGTGAGCCTTCCCCAGGGGAATAGACAGACATGAAGCAGAAACAGATAAGTCTAAGGTTCGCACGCCTTGAACTCTTCTGCTTTCCTAGAGTGTCTGTCTAAGAAGAGAAGACACATCAACTAGTCTTCGTCATCTTCATCAGAAGCTTCCGCTGTCGTCGCATCAGAAGATGTCTCACTCTTTAGCTGTGCGACAAGCTCATCGACTTTTGAATCAATGAGACTTTCAAGAGCTTCCTTGTTACCAGCCGCAGATGCCCACTCATCCCCTGTCAGAAGTGCCATAGCGTCAGCTCTCAAGGCTCTCTTACTTGCCTTCGGCGTGGCGTACTTCGACCTGATCGCGTTCTTTGCATCCGTAGCGTTTTGGCGGTTGATGAGAGAAAGACAGGTCTCTTCACCCTTTGTCTCAAGGGCCTCCGCAACACTGTCGAAAATCTCAAAAACAGCTTTTTCCTCAAGTATCTTACCCTTGGTTCTTACATCAGCTTCACCATTTTTCATTCCAGACTCCTTAGTAAAAAGAAAAACCTTCAACACTTCCAAAAACATTCAAACACCCAACATCCGACATCTTACGTGTATTTCATACTCAACCTCCTTCCTGTGTCATATATGTCTCATATGCCCTGTCGATCTCTTTGAAAAACGAAGACAGGTTTGAACTTGCTTGTCTCTTAGTCTTGAAGCCACAACGAGAGACAAAATGAAACACAGTCACTTCAGTAATTCGCACATCCCATTTCCACTCATCAACCCCACACTGGTAACAATGCACTTTTTCAACTCCAACTTCAACATTCTCAACCTTTTTTCCTTCTTGATAAGCATCAAGCATTTCAAGCTTCTTGATTAAGTCATCATGTGCTTCTTCTGTTGTACGAAAAAACTGGTTTCGTCCTTGTGAGTATCCCCAAGTCAGTTCCCAATAAGGCCGATGTGCTTGACAAAAATCACAGTAATGATTTTTTATGTTCAACAAAACACTGTCCATTTTGACTTCTACTTTCTAACAACCTCTTACAAACGTCATTAGCGTCAGTACGAGAATTATGACTGTAAGTGTAACTCTAAACCTGTTCCTGTGCTCTCTAAGTCTTTTACCTTCCTGGCTACTAGTGTGTGTATCCATTCTTCTACTGTCTCCTTTGTAATTATCCATCCAGGAAGGTAAAACCATTTTGAGCATTTAAAGCATTTAAAAGTCCACTGCTTTGTGCTCTTGTCATATCCTGCCTTACGCTCGCCTCCACACGAACACTCAAGAAGTGTTCTTGTTGGCTTATATCTTTCAAGCTTTTCCTTAGTTGATTCCATCAACAAAATCCTTTATTTGTTGAACAACCTGGAATCTTGCTTCTTCAATCTCTTCACTTGCTATCTCGCGTGCTCTCTCCACCAGCTCATCCTCTCGTGCATCATCTATTTCACTTATTTGTTCGCCAGAGAGTACACACATCTTAAGTTCTTTCAGGTCAAAGCTTTGAATTGTCTCTAGCAACATCTCCCGTGCTTCAGACCACGCTTCAGCTGTAGTCTTTTCTAGTGCTGTCTCAAGGTCTTGTGCACACAAGTTCTTTTCACTTACTGATAGTATCATCTTGTGTCTCCTCAAAAGGATTCTTTCCTGGCAAGTATGTATCTAACACTATTCCGTCTTTTGTGTATTGTCCCATCAGCTCTTCAACATGTTCTTCTACACTCACACTTTCTTCTGCTTCATTATTTATGTCGTCTTGTAAGTCTGTAAAAGCAGACGATATTATCCACAGTTCTTTCTTTGTCAGCTTCGTTAGCATGTGTGCTCCTTTCAAGAACATACACTCAATCATCCTCAAGCTCACCTTCGTCACACCCTACCACAATTCTGTGCGACTCATCCCTTGGCTCTGTCTTGGCTTCGTACCAGAGAGCCGGTGAGCGTGTCTGGCTTTCACTCTCATAATTAATACTTATGTGTATCTTCTGAATGTCTTCTGGAATGTACACAGTTATCTTTTTCATTCACATTTTCTCCTTTTAGTTTCAACATATACCCCTTTGTGTTCACAGTGAATCCTTTTACTTGTGTTCCCACAACTCATACTGCTTTGAACGTGCCCATTCTCTTACTTTATTGCGTGACCCCCAACACCTTTGGGGCATTTCAACACATACAAAATCACATATTTCTCTCAATCTTTCTTGCTCAGGTGTTTTGTAAGTCCTACAGACAACATTCATCAAGTCATTCTCTACTATGGCTCTTAGGAATCCGTGCAGGGGCACACCCTTCAGTTCCCAGTCTTTCAAAGCTTTGAACGTGCTCATAGGTATTTTGTGTGTTGGGTGAGTGTTCACTCTCTGACCTTTCCACAGATGTTACACATTCCTGTAAAAACACTTCTCTTGCCCCCACATTCACAGTCTATCAACTTTCTTAACCCTTCTGCTGACTCCTGCATCCTCCGGGCACAGACAGCAAACACATCTTCCTTGCTTGCTCCCCTGGCTTTCATTCTCTCGATGGCTTTGTTGAAGTCTTGTGTGCTCATTTTATTCTCTTTGACTGCGTCTTTCAAGCGTCTTTCTTATCTATCATCCTCAACACACTGTCCCGAACAATATGGACGTGGAAAGGGTCTTGTGACAGGCCCGTACACGTTATTACCACGTTGGAGAAAATGTGTGCCCAGAAAGTTAGACACCAGCATGAACCCGTGCGTGAAAGCCTTTCCACACTTTCGATAGCTGCACAAGAGTTTTTTCTTGTCAGCCTTGACAGGTACTGGAATGAGTCTTTCGCAGAACTTCGGATCTTTTGTCGAGAGTTTCATGTGCTTCCTTTCAGGTATATGCTTGATGAGCTGTAAACACAAACAACGCTGAGCCTACAACTCCACACCCATCACATGTCCACTCAAAAACTTCTGTATCACCATCCTCGTGTTTTACTCCATACTCAAGTCTTTCACCACACACAGGACAGTAGTCCCACCTTGCTCCTTGGGATTGTTTATACAACCCACTCTCATCTGGTTCAACTTTTGAATGTGTCATTCTTTGCTCCTTTTGAAAGTCCTTTCAAAATCGACTTCAGCTCAAGCTTTATCTCGCGTGCTTTCTGACCTCTCCAGCATTGAGCATTTGACAGAAAGTACACGACTACACTTTTTGCTGTGTCAAGTCCGTACATGCTGTCAATAGTGTCTAAATCTGCCATTGCTTCCAAGTATGGCTTTGCGGCATAGTTGATCTTGCCCCAGTCAGCCATTATGTCTGCTGCGATAGCGTACAAGGGCCGGGGAGTGTTATGTGTGTCAGATGTGCTCACTTGTGTGCTCCGTTAGCAAGAGAAACCGTGATAGTTGCAGGCAGGTCATTCATTTCAATGTCTACAAACGCCGTGTTGGAGATGTACAAGCTTTTCAGGTGTGCATCTTTCTTTAATGCGTTATACCTCACAGAGTGCTTACAAGTGTACCCAAACGTGAGTGTCTCAGTAATAGGTTTCATGTGTGTGTGCTCCTTCAGGAAGGTTAGCGGATGTAAATAAAAACGTCCGATGAGTAGATTATAGCAG
>Ga0114918_10003764_pt1 | contig 13266 bp, 31 predicted proteins | sample LantaG_FD_87015 | JGI IMG/M metagenome (GOLD analysis project Ga0114918, IMG submission 87015) | Deep subsurface microbial communities from Baltic Sea to uncover new lineages of life (NeLLi) - Landsort_02402 metaG | ecosystem: Environmental > Aquatic > Marine > Oceanic > Sediment | place...
GAGCAGGCGACGAGTTCACGATGGCCGTGACAAACAATTACGAGGGAGAGATTCAAAAGGAATTTGACCGGTTCTTTGGAATGCAGAAGAACGGTCTCGCCTTGCCCGGCAACACTGCGAGCGGAGAGAATATCTTGGACACTCTGATCTCATGACCGACACCACCACGCCAAGGACTGAGCGGGTGATGCGAGTTCGTCGGCAACCGTGGCACCGGTACATTGATCCGGGCGTGGACAATGGCGACGGCTTGTTCCTCAACATCAGCAACCTAGCAGGTGCGATCCGTAACTTGACTGAGATGCAAGAGACGTGGGACATGAACGGAACGAATGCCGATCGGAACATCGTGACGATGGAAGAGATCCTCGTGCTGCACCGCAGGCTTCTGGCAGATCTGACTGGTGTCGAGGACGTTGGGCGTGACCTCGACGACGAAGACGACGGCGGTCCTATCAGCATCCCGTGAGAAGTCATCAGCAATCTAGCCAACGATCGACGACACCCTCATTTCTTGACCCGATAGAATCGATCGTGAGCCGTCTGCTGATCATATATGGGTATGACCCCATTGAATCCCTCGACGGCTCATAATCGATTGCTCGGGCGTCACCCTCGGGTCACCCACACCCGCTAGGATCGATTCTAAGCCGTTCGCTGGTCAGATTGGGGTGTAACCCCATTGAATCGATGAACTGCTTAGCGTCGATCTATATCTGTCAGATAGCCGTCAGATAGAAAATCGATTCCTAGCGATCTGGCAAGAAAAAACCGACGCCCCCCTAGTGGTGAATAGGGGAACGCCGGCAATCGAAAGGACTAGAAGCGAATGTCTAACAGGATGCCAGCGTCACGAGCCTTCTGGACGATTGCATCGTATCTCTTTCGGTGAGGGTTTGCTTGGGAGAATCTGATAACCAGATCCTCTGGGTCGATGCCGTCAAACTTGCAGCAGTCATTCCATGCCTCTCTTGCTTGATTTGTGTAGTAAGCGGCCATCGCTTCTATTTCTGATTGTTGAGGTAGCGTCACGGTCAGATTCCTTTCTTAATTCTCATTGGTCGATGTACTCGATGAAGTCTTCGTCGATGATATTAATTTCGGTTGGCTGCACGCCAGAATCAACCTTGTCTTTCAACGCTCTGCAATCCATGCTTGCCAGATCAACGATCTCCTTTGAGGTGTAATCCGAAAGCACACCCGATTCGATTAGAACGTCAGCGTAAAACTCGCAGCGAATAACGGTCCTGTCGGGAAAAACAAAAGCCGCCTCCACGTTGTTTACTTGCATCATCGCCATGTCAGATTCCTTTCGTTTGAGAGTCAGTGAGATACTGCGAAGTATGCCTGCCCGTTATCCGGGTCGGTGTAATCAAAGTTGCCATCTCGGCCGCATGGCATTCCGTGGAACCAGCCGCCGTTGTAAGTTGAATCGACCTGTGCGGCCGCTCGTTTTGCGGCCTCCTCGGTCGGGTACCAAATCAACCCGAAGCAGTTGCGGCCTTCAGAATGGGAGTAAACCTCCCCGTATGCGGTAGCATTTTCTGGATTGTTTTTAAGTACAATTTTCATCAAGCACCTCCCAGTCGTTTCATGTAGGTCATCCACGCCGATTCGCTAACGAACGGTTGCCAATTCTCGCCGCCATCGGGGTCGATATTGAAGCAATCAAGATCGTTATAGGTCTGCCCGGTTTCAAGACAGGTAAGCCCGTTCGGATAATCCGGTTCGTCTCTGCCGTTCAGATCGTTGTTGGACATCTTCATCAAGCACCTCCCTTCTTCAGAACAGATTCGATTGCCCAGATCTGGATGTTCAGCCCGTAAGCAGTGAACAGTTTCGAGATTGTCTGGGCGGATAGGCCAAGGCTGTGCAGTTTGAGAATGTTCCGGTCGATCTTCTCGTTCCGGGTTTCTTCTAGATTGGGAAGTGTCCATTCGATCATCTGAAAGTTCCTTTCGATTCGAGTTGAGGGGTCAGTCGCGTTCGTTGTAAGCCTCTTCTGATTTATTGAAGCAGCCTGCGAATTTGTGGTGTTGGGATATATACTGGTAGATATCCATCCCACCGTGTTCAGTCCGAAGGCATTCCAGTGCTGCAGTGGGGTCGGGGTGTCCGCTCAGATCGATTCTGTATTGCCAGCCGTCATTCACGTTATCCATCACGAGGTCGCCGGAGATCTGGTCGATCTGAATCGCGTCATCCGCGTTGTCACTTTCGATCTCGCAGGAGAAGTTTTCCAAGGTGTAAACGAGATCCGGAAGTTGAAAAATGCCAGCCTTAAAGTTGTGGGAAGAAGCGATGAACGGAAGCGAGTCGCCTCTTTCTGAGAATGTTCCAGCGTATTCCATCAGGGATTCCTTTCGGTTTCGAGTTGCAGAGTCAGACAGAAAGGCCGAGGGGTAGTGTCCCACCCCTCAGCCGGGGGGTCAGAAGGTTTCGATTCCGTCGATCATGATCGCACCGATGCCGAGGTCAGACATGAACTGATCGAGGGGAACGGTGATCACCTGTTCTCCGAATCGGAGTGCGACTGACCGGTTCTTCTTCGATCCGTTTTTGACCCATACGATTGTGGTCACTGCGGGATGGACGACGGTCGCGGCAGCATCCGGGAAGTAATTGGCAAAGTAATCGGCGTCGATTACGGCTTCGAGGCCGTCGCAGATTCGCAGTTCGATCGTTTCGATCCAAGCATCGACGGAAATTCGCTTCGCATCTCGTTCGAGTTTCCGGAGAGACTTTCGTTCCGACTTCATGCAGTTCGTGTGTTCGATGAGCCGGGTTCGGGAAGTGGCGATTTCCGCCTTGAGGTGATCCATTTTTTCGGTGAAGAACGTCATCAGTTGAATCCTTTCGATTCGGGTTTTTGATCGGGTCAGAAGTGACCCTTTCGATGAATTTATTCTATCGACCTTTTCATCATAATTCAATAGGGTTGATGCGAAAAAATGCGAAAAATATAGAAAAGGTCACAAGCATTTATACTACTCGGCAGCACCTCTATCTTTCAGAAAACGTGGTACCACGTTGCTCAAGCTCTAACGTGGTACCACGTTGCTTCAGATCTAACGTGGTGCCACGTTTGCAGTCAGATAACGTGGTATTGAATCGACCACGTTTTCCAGTCAGATAACGTGGTACCACGTTGACGATCAGCAAACGTGGTGTCGCTCAAATCGACGCTATATCTGTCAGCAAACGTGGTATTTATCGCGGACCACCTATCTGTCAGCAAACGTGGTGCATTCGGGTGTCGATTGCTGTCAGATATCGATGGACTGTCGCTCACTGCCGCTTAGACGCTGTCCTAGCCGTTCGATATCGGCAATGGGTGGTCAATCGATTATGCCCTAGAAACTGCATAGAGCGGTTTTCTGCATTTTGCGACCACGTTATTGATCAGCAAACGTGGTTTCGACATTTATTTCCGTCGATATCTGACAGATAACGTGGTAATGTCGAAAAATGTCGAAAAATGCATCAAACCCTATTGAATTATCATCAAACGGTCGATAGTGTATATGGGTAACCGAAAACGTTTTTCGGTCGGAATTGAATCGAAAGGAAATTCAATGACTCATGACTTCAAAAACAGGCGGGATCGAATCGAATCGACCTGCCCGATCGACAAGGCGTACCTGATTATTCACGTCGCTTCTGATCCGATCACTTTCTGCAACCGAATGCTGTCTCGAAACATCCCGGCTTGGGAAGTTTCCTACTGGACGAAAGTTCGGGAAATTATCGCTGACTTCAATGAAGAAAATGAGATGCACGAATTGGAAGGAATCGAATGAACCAAGTAACTATCTATTCAGCCGCTGACGGCATCGACGCTGTCAAGAAGGCCCGACAGATGGAGCCGGAAACAAAATTCTTCCTGCACCGAATTCAAACCTTGAACCTTTGGATTGTCCGCACTGCGGACGGAGTTGTTTCCAACGACGTCTTCACCTGCACCAAACTGCTCATCAACAAGAATGGATCGAACTGATGCATATCGAAACCGAAAAAACCCTCTACACGTTCATCACTGATAAGCCCCAGCACAATGCTGACCGCTACAAAAGCATCTTCGATCTGACCGAAACCTCGGCTCCAGTAATCGAAGATATCAACCAAAGGCTCGGCAGCAAAGGATTCCGCTTCCGGGCTGTCCCGATCGACATGAAGGATGGAACTTGGATGGCTCGGATCGAGATGGAATACGCCTGTCCATCCGGCAAGAAAATCGAACCCTTCACACCATTCGGCTTCCTCCAACGCTGGCGAAAAACCGACACACCGAAGGGAGGTGAATGATGCCGAAGGAAAACAAATGGACCAAGGAAACCATCACCACCGCACTGGAGAAACAGAGGCAGTTCAACGAGATCCTTGTTGTCCACAACACGTCGATCGACGGCAAGACCGAACTGATCTGGGGTTGCTGCTTCCATCACTACGGGGCCAACAAGCGACACCGTGCGGCCTACTTCAACCTCAACCCGAAGACTGGATGGATGAACTCGAAGGATGGCAAGTGGGATCACTGCACCCCGAACCCAGCCGGCATCACCGAATTCAACAACTACGAAAACGACCCTGTGGATGACGCTGACCATCTTGCGATGCTTCTCCTCGAACGGTGCAACGACGCGAATTGGAAAGACAGAGACTGACCTTCACTTAACCCGAAAGGAATGGATCATGAAGAATGTAGAAGAAGAAGAATTCGAGCAGGCTGTCAACGATGAAGTTGCAAACCATGAACACAGTAAGTTCAAACGACCGGCCTGCGTAATGGAAAAGCATCTCCTGTTTCTGGATTTCCTCCGCCTATCCGGCATCACCAACATGTACGGAGCCGTCCCATACCTCCGGGAAAGTTTCCCTGTACTGGATAACTCCACTGCGTCCAAGGTACTGGCTTACTGGATGGCGACATTTGTAGAACGACACCCAGATCCGGAGGAAAGAAATGCTTGACACAGACGAAGTGATCGCTGCCGTGAAGAATGACGATCAAGTTGGCTTCTGCATTGAATGCGGAACGATGCAGGACTCGGTTGAACCGGATGCACGCCGATACATGTGCGAAGAATGTGGCCGCCTCGGAGTTTACGGTGCGTCTGAAATACTACTGTGCGGCTTTAGCACACCAACTAAGAAGGGAAAGAAATGACCGACACGACTGAGCCATACCGCGACATAATTCCAGTCACAGGCTTGCTTCCATACGACTACTTTGACGAGGCCATCGAGCAGGGTTACCTCTCGCTTAAAAAACTAGGTGTGGCTACACACTTCAGTTTTCGTGGCGACACATGGATGGTCCAGATGAATCCATACACCAGTAACTTGGTGCATGTAAAGGTGGCAGTTACAAGCATCCTCGCCGAATTCTCCAAGATTCTGGTTGGCGAAAGATGGACAGAATTCATTGACACGTATCCCCGTGACGCTGCCAACATTGTGCTCGGCGATAATTTGCCTGTATCTGGATCTGTCTTAATCCAGTTCATCATGTTCGGAAAGATTAGATATTCCTGAAAGGAAGGAAAGCAAGTATGAACAAGAAAGTAAGCAAGTTTGAGCCGTCGTGGCCTAACCCAGAGAAATGGATTTCGGCTGCTCGAGCGACCGAGATTGCGGCCAAGATTCTTCCCAAGAGATCCATCGACCGGTCCACGATCTGGAAGTGGGCCAGTTCAGGAAAGGTCGACGCCGTAAAGGCTGCTGGCCATATCTACATCCTCCGATCAAGCCTCGAATCATGGTGCGGAGTTTCTCCCATCAACACTGAACCCCGAAAGGAAAAGAAGAAATGAACAAGTTCAAGACCCCATCGAAAACAAGCAAGCGGCTCAAGTTCATGCTGTTTGGATTACCCGGCGTCGGCAAGACGACCGCAGCGATCCAGTTTCCCCGGCCCGCGTTGATCGACACTGAACGCGGATCAGAGAATGACCAGTACGTCGATATCATCCGTAATGCAGGCGGCGGCGTACTCTCCACTACTTCGTTCGACGAGGTGGTTCAACAGGTAAGATCCTTGGCTTCAGAGAAGCATGACTACAAGACGCTGATCATCGATCCGATCACCGTTCTGTATGACGGGTTGGCCGACATGTGGGAGAAGCGGGTAGGCAACTCGTTCTCCGCTCACCGTGCTGCCGCAAAACGTGACTTCAACCGGCTGAACGCATTGCTTCAAACACTGGATATGAACGTGGTATTCACCAGTCACGCGAAAAACGAGTGGCTGAATGGCGATATGACCGGCCGTATGGTTTATGACGGGCCGAAAGGCGTTGACTACTGGATGGATCTTCTGATCGAGGTTCAACGACGCGGCGAGGAACGGACGGCAAAGGTTTTCAAATCCAGAATCTCGTCGCTGCCAGTGGATGACGAGTTCAAGTTTTCATATGACGAGATCGCTCATCGGTACGGACGCGAAACTTTGGAACGTGGAGTTGTACCGATCGAATTTGCAACGGAAGAACAAGTTAACGAATTGGAGTCGCTTATCGCTAAACATTCCGAGGGACCGGCACTGGTTGGCAAGTTGCTGAAACGTGCCAAATGCGAGACGTTTATGGATTTCACAAACGACCAAATTGGGAAGGCAATTCAATGGCTGAAAACAGCGTGATGATTTCACTGGTGGATGTTCCATCAGAAGTAGAACGGTGTACCGGCTGGAAGCCAAACAAGGTCACCTGCAAACTATGGCTCGACTCTGGAAAAGTCGACGGCAACAAGATCGGCGGGCGATGGTTCGTCAACCGAGACTCACTCAACGCACATCTTCTTGGAAAGGAAGAAACGAAATGAAGTTCAAACCAGAATCAGAACGTGTAAACACGAAGGACGTTCCAGAAATCGAGGTTGGTTTTCACTCGGTCAAGATCACTTCTTATTCGCCGGAGGTTGAAACGGCAAGATGGAAAGGTGCGATCGTGGAATTTGCCAATCACGATATGACCGGAAAGGTTTCCGAGTTCATCAGCGAAAAGACTGCTTGGAAATTCAGTCGGCTTGCAAAGGCTCTTGGTGACGACGCGGTTCGTGCTTACCGCTCAAGGGATGATGACGGCTTCTCAATGTTTGATCCCGGCGAGTTTGTTGGTGAATGCGTGACTGTCGAGGTAGTTGCTTATGTCGGCGGAGATGGCTCTTCAAAGACTCGGATCAACTCGATTAAGCCGGCCGGAGTTGGTGAATACGGGAATCCGGATGACCTTGATCCCGGGGATGATTCACCCGGATCTGGCGGCGACGTTGGTGACCCCCAGAATCTAGATGACGGCCGGCACGACAGCGGCTCAAATGACACTTCCGATATCCCGTTCTGACCATCCGCATCATGGGGGGGCCGTCCAGTTGGTGAAGGGCGGCTCCCCATAATCGAATAGAGAACTCAATGCTAGACGGTGCTTTTACTTCACCAAAGATCAGGAGACTTGCAGTCATGCTTTCGTTGCCTTGGCCTCACGCACTTGGATTGGCTGGATTGCTTTGGCGTTTTACCGCCAAGCATGCACCGACCGGTGAAATTGGTAGGCATGACGACGAAGAGATTGCTTCGGCTTTGGAATGGCCCGGTGACGAGTCCGATTTGATTGAATCGCTCGTTAGATGCAGGCTGTTAGATGCCGCAGATTTGCCGGTCAGACTCTTGGTTCATGATTGGCCCGACCATGCTCCGCGATATGTTCTTGCGACACTTCGCAGAAAAGGGTTGGCTTTTTCCGTACTTTACAAACTGCAAGCAGACGGCTCTACAGGCCAGTCTACAGACCAGTCTACAGACCGGTCTGCCAGACGATCCGGCCAGCCTGCAGTCGTCACTACCTATACCTCTACCTCTACCCTTACCAATACCCATACCAATACCAAGGAGGAAAAACCTAAATCGGTCGATGCGGCTCTGATCTCTGTCGAGGTCGATGCTGGTCATGACAGCGACGAGGACGCTGACCAAGCAGTTCCTTTGGTCGAATCGATTACACCTATCACCAAATCATCAAACCGCTTAGACAGCGTCTCTCGGACGGCCAGCACCGTTCCCGAAACTATGATTTCGACCATATGGTCGCTGTGGATTCCCGGTCGCAAGAAAGCGAAGAAAGTTGGTCACGAAAAAATACACGAGTCAATCGTAAAACTTGCGAAGGCTAACCAGTGCTCCATTCGTGAGGCTGCACTGTTCATCGCTCGCCAAACCAAGATTGACGCTGACAATTACAGATCCGAAATCGAACAAGGCCAAAACGAACTCAAGTTCGTGCCGTTGGCGACTACCTACTTCAATCAAGAAAGATGGAACGACTCAGATGACAAACCAAATATCGAACAGGTCAGAAAAGACCGGATTACTAGCGATCTCGAACGAGCCCGCTCCAAAATGGGATGACAATTGGATGCTGCTTCGGAGGCTGTGGCCGAATTGGCAACCAACAGACGAACAGATCACGGAAATCTGGTGTCGGTCGTTCGACAAGCCGCACGCGGCTAAAGGCCAGATGACGATCAACCAAAAAGCATTGAAGATTGCTATCTGTAACGCGAATCGAACAAGCAAGTGGAAAGAACCAAACTTCCTCGACATCAGCGACGCGTACAGGCGGGAACAGAACTATGTCTTGTCGGAGATCGACCGCATGTCAATGACTGACGGCACATATCTGGAAAAGGCTGCAGTCAAAAGCGAACACGAGTCTCGACTCAGAGAATTTGAAACGTGGCCGACCGAAAGGCTACAGATGGCACTTGAATACGTCGGTAGGAAATTCCCGTCTTGGAAAAACAAGTCCCTGAACATCACGGGATGGTCACAAATGCTTACAGGCTTAGTTTGGGCCGCCGATCTGCATTTCCAAGGCAAACTAGAAACGAAGGATGACAAGAAATGAAACGAGACAAGAAGAAAGAAGGACTGATTGGGATTAATCTGGTTGGGATTAATGAGTACAAGAATCCGCTCAGCAGTACAACGAGAACGCTGTATATTGTCCGAGGGCATCCGGGAAGCGGGAAGAGCACGGTGGGTATTCTTCTCGCCCCCGGAGCCTGTTACGCGGCGGATGACTGGTTCGACATTCAGGCATATAAAAATAAGCAGTCCTATGCTGAAACATGGGACGCTGACTTGCTTGATGAAGCGCACCGCTGGTGCCGGGACAGAGTTGAACAGGCAATGATCTGCATGATGCCACGCATCGCAGTTACCAACGTGTTTCGCAAGAAGGCTGAAATGAATATCTATAGAGCCATTGCTGAAGAGCGTGGCTATCGTGTTTCGATTGTGAAATGCGAGAACGATTTCCAGAATGTCCACGGCGTGCCATCCAAACAAGTTGCGAGCATCAAAGCCACAATGGAGGACGCTTGAATGACTGTCGAAGAAATTGCACCGTCAATCCAAGGAATCAGAGGCGGCCTAATGGTCCCCATAGTTCTTGATAAGGATCGGCTAAGAATCCAAGGCCGATGCGTAAGAACTAATGAACTGTGGTCAGTTGTCGTGCCGCACGAAGAGTTTAGATTCTGGATTAACAATCAAACCGAGATGATTCAGGTGGCATTTCCATCGCTGAATGCAGACGGTCGGGAGTTTCTATTGTCTGGCATCTCGCCGCATGGATGGGAAGAGCTCTTTGGCGAGGATGGAGATGACGAATGACAAACAGCAACCAAAAAGGAAAGCGTGGCGAGCGAGAGTTTGCTCACGTCTTAAAGGCTCTCGGATTTGATGCGAGAAGAACGCAACAGTATTCAGGCACGGAAGGTACTGCCGACGTACACTCTTCCATAGCCGGCGTCCACTGGGAGGTGAAAAGGTACGCCCGGATTGGGTCGATCCGGTTTCTCGAACAAGCAGAACGTGACTGCTTGGCTGAGGATCTGCCCGTTGTAGCGATGCGGGAGGACCGTGGCGAATGGACGATCCAGCTGAGAGCGAAAGACATCTGCCGGCTTGCAAGGAGGATCTTAAACGCTCAAGAGACGCGTCAGATCACCAAGGATGGATAATCCAACTGGTCAGAATGTGGCGGAAGCACCAAAGCCTCGCAAGATTCGAGGAAGACGAACTCATTTCTATCGCCTTCATTGAATCAGACGACCTGCTGAGAAGGAAATACAACCCAAAGATTTCCACAGCGTCGTATTTCCTATCTAAGTTCCTGTTTTCAAGAGTTCAATACCGGGCATTGACTTTGCTCGAGGGAAACAGAAAGAGACCAACCGGCTGGATTCAGTCGGTTGTTTTTTCTACTGAACAAATTGAAACCGGAATGCACGTAGACAAAGGCCACTCCCCAGTTGAAAACGTAATCTGGGATGATCTGGTCGAATCTAGCCATCCCGACGTCAGATCAGCACTCGTGAGAATTGGCCAGGGCCAGACCATTGACGAGATTCTGGCTGAGGATATGGACATGCCATTATTCGAGTATCTAGGGCGTCACGGTTCGTTTAGCGAATCTAAAAGAGAACTACTTTCAATTCTCAAATCAGAACTCAGAAGGCTAGATCCATGAACAATCCAAACCGCGAGACGGTTACGATCGTTGTGCAATTTCTTCAACTGACAACGCTCGTTATCGGTGTTGCTGGCTTATTTCTTGCTGTCGGCAGGAAGGATGCAAGACTAGAAACAAACACAAAGGAAATCGGCGACCTGCGAAGTATCGCCTCTGACCTCGTTCGAGCATCCGTCGAATCGACCGGCACGAACCGCGATCAGGACCGACAACTCGACGACCTCCGAGCGAGGATCGCCAGATTGGAACCAACACGATGACCAACATGCTTAAGGCTAATAAACGGGCTGTCATTTTTTTGGCTGGCACGATTGGATTCCTTTTGGCCGCTTCGGCACTGTCAGCGTGCCAAGTCGACGATTGGATCAAGATCGATGTTCCAGAGGGAGTCGCTTCGGCCATTGGGTCAGACGAAAGAATTCCACTTTCAGAATCAGAGGCTGCCTGGGCTGACTGGGAGGCTTGGGTTGAACGAGAGACTCGGAAACTGTCCATCGAAACGAATAAAGGCTGGGAGACTTCCGGCCTGATCCGGTCGATCTCGGAAGTTGGGTTCAGCGTTGGACAAGACGCTGCATCGACATTACCGGGAGGCGCAATTATTGCTTCAGGACTGGCGATGCTGGGTGGCTTGTTTCTGAAGCGACCCGGTGATGGCAAGAAAGAAAGGCAGCAGTCGGAAGCCTCGTACAACGCTGGCCTCGAGAAGGGCCAGAGGCTTGCCGCAGGCGTGATGGAGGGTTTGAAGGCTCTCAGAGACGGTCAGAACCCAGAATCGCCTAAAGAGGGCTCCTGATGCCTTAGGCGGATTCGGAAACGGAGTGAAACGGGCATGAATCACAAGATTGAATCTACCGCTCCCGGTTGCTACAAGATCACAATGCCAGTGAGAGGAAGAGCTGGTGAATGGGAGGCTGACTTCCTGCTTCGGTCTGACGCCCATCACGACAACGCACATTCAGACCACCGGCTGCAGATGATCCATCTCAATGAGGCCTTGGATCGTCAGGCTGGGATTCTGGATATCGGGGACAGTTTCTGTGCCATGCAGGGCAAGTTTGATCGCCGATCAGATCTGAGCCAATGCCGGCCAGAACATCGAAACGGCCGGTATCTGGACTCGCTTGTTGAAACGGCGTCTGACTTCTACGAGCCGTACGCAAAGAACTGGCTGTTCATGTCACCCGGCAACCACGAGAAGTCCATCACGAAATACCACGAGACAGATCTGACTGAGAGGCTATGCGAGCGGTTTCGCGTTGCAGGCGGCCAGACGATCTGTGGCACTTATTCTGGATTCATCCGGTTCGTCGCTGAATTCGAGGACGGCAAGACGCTTTCAAGAGTCATGTATTACCACCACGGGCATGGCGGTGGCGGCATGATGACGCACGGCGTGCTGAATACGAGACGTCGGCAGTCTTACCTTCCAGACGCAGACATCATCTGGTCCGGCCACACGCATGACTCATGGCAAGTTCGGCTATCCAAAACCAGCCTCACGTCGAAAGGTACGATTAGGCTTGACGACGTTCATCACGTTTCAACTCCCGGCTACAAGGACGAATTCAGCCCAATGGATGGCTGGCATATCGAGCGAGGGTCTCCGCCGAAGCCACTCGGAGCGGCATGGCTTAGGCTTTCTGTGGATCATCTGAGCAGGCCGGTTAAGCATAAGAGGCTTCGAGTTGAAATATCGGAGGCTAAGTGAAACCAGATGACAAGCGGCGAATGGGTAGGATCGTTGGGGAATTGGTAGAAGACTTTGCCGCAGACGCGGTTCTGATCGCTGTAACGAGGCGGATCAAGAATGGAGTAACAGAAACGTTCGCTGTACCATTCGGCAACCTGCACACATGCAAGGGGCTGGCCGAGTACGTTTATGACGCGTTCTGTGAAGGCGAGCACAATGTTGACGAAAAAGAAGAAGAAGAGGAAGAAGAATGAACGACCAGGAGCCAACCGAAACCAGAGACGAGTCCGGCCGCTTCGTTAATGGCAATCCCGGCGGACCCGGTAGGCCCAAGGGGTCGAAGGGGCATTCGATTAAAGCGGCACTGGAACGAGCCATTGACGAGTCGTTTCGAGAATTAGATGGAAGGTCCATACTGGACGCTTTGGCCGCACGAGCGATTAAGGCCGCTGCAGAGGGCGACTTCAGATTCTGGAAAGAAATCATCGATAGGTTCGACGGCCCGATCAAGCAGAAGATTGAGCAGGACCAGACGGTTTACATCGAGCGTCTTAGCCGGCGGTCGCTCAGCGAAGATGACGAGCAGGAGATAGAAAATGGCAGCGTTCCGACTGACTGAAAATGGCAACGTGCTGACGATTCAGCAGGGAGCGACGTTCTCGCTCTCGGTCAACTACGCCGCGACGGCGGATCTCTCGTCAGGCTACACCGCAAGGATGCAAGGTCGGACGACTCACGACGCAACCGCGACGATCTTCAGCCTGACCTCGTCCGACGGGATCACCCTCGGCTCGTCCAGTCCGAACATCGTCGTGTCGATCGCCGCGACTGCGACCGATGACTTCACCGCTCCGTCGTCCGGCGTCTACGATCTCGAACTGGTGACGACCTCGACCGGAGCCGTCTACCGAATCCTCGAAGGAGCCTTCGAGATCACGCCGGAGGTCACGCGATGACGAGTGTCACCGTTACATCGACACCGTACGAGGTCTCGGTCAGCGACGACGGCTCTCTGGTCACGGTCGCCTCGACTGGTCC
>Ga0114918_10003765_pt1 | contig 13265 bp, 18 predicted proteins | sample LantaG_FD_87015 | JGI IMG/M metagenome (GOLD analysis project Ga0114918, IMG submission 87015) | Deep subsurface microbial communities from Baltic Sea to uncover new lineages of life (NeLLi) - Landsort_02402 metaG | ecosystem: Environmental > Aquatic > Marine > Oceanic > Sediment | place...
GTCGATGACCACAGCTCCTGTGTCGTAGTCGATGGTCCCGCTTCCGTCTCCGGACAGTGCTCCAGAACCATCGTCGGTCGCGGTGCGAGCAGCATCGGTGCTGTCAGTCCACTTGACCGTCAAGGTTCCCTTGGCGATCCCGTTCGATCCAACATCAGCCGCGGTGATCTGACTTGCGAACACCGTCTCCGTGTTGTCCGGGGTGGGGGTGGTGCCGGTGGCCGCCACTGCGGTCTTGGCAACACCTGCCAGATTGGCGCACACACCAGCTTCGTCCTGGAAGTACGCCACCTCGATCAGATCAGAACCGCTCTCGCTGTCGTTGATCACATCGGGGAAGTACGAGGCGTCATCTTCGTCGGTGAACGAGAGCTCGTCGAACGTCTCGAACAGCTCATACGCCAGGGTGGTCTCGTTCTGGATAAACACCGCGATGTCCCAGCGAGTGTACGTCGCCGTGGCGGGATTCCAGTAGTCCGGGCTCCCGGACAGAACGATTCGGAGACGATCTCCCCAAAGGCCTTCGGACTTCGCCTGGATAACCCACAACGCCTGGGTGTACGAAGCCAGAATCGGAGCGGCGGCGGGCGCTGCGTTGAACGTCACGCTGTAATCGCCAGTCTCGTAGTCGATGGTTCCAGACCCGCCAGCATCGCCAGTCAACACGCCATGGCCGTCATCGGTGAACGACTCGACAACTGCCGTGTCCTTTGCCGTCATGCTGCCAGGAACCACAGGGATGTTGGCCAAGGTGCCTGCGAACGTGACCTCAGAAGTGTCGCCGGTCCCGATGTTCTCGTCGGCTACCTCTGAGTCCTCGAACCCACAGGCAGACTTCAATGCGTCGGAAGCCACCACGCGGGACACATACGCTCTACGACCGCCATTGGCGAAGAAAGCGTACACCTCGGTGGGGACAAGGCCGTCTGAGTTGAAGGTTCCGAACCTTTTTTGGAAAGCCTCAAAGCTCGTGACCAAGACTGCTTCGTTGGCCGGACCCATCTTCGTGTAACCGCAAATTCCCATGTTGGAAGTCGAGACGCCCTCGATCGGTGCGGGGCCGCCCTTTCTCCGTTCGATGTACGGTCCAGGATGTAGATATTCGCCCATTACAACCCTCCTCGTTTTTTGAACGCCGGTATGGCGCTGCTATTTATTTCCGCTTGAAGCCAAAGTCACCAGACTTCTCGGTCTTGTCTTCCTTCTTGTCGGACTTCTCGTCCACCTTGGACTCAGCCTTCTTGTCCGACTTTTTCTCGGACTTCTCGACCTTCTCGACCGGAGCATCGACTTTCGTCTCGACGACTTTCGTCTCGACAACTTTCGGAGACGGCAAGACGGTCAGCAGCTTCCGAGCCTTCAGAGCTGCAACCTCTCCACTCTTGGCCTCAAACACCATTCCCGGTCTGATCGACACGACTTCACCGTTGATCTCTACGGGACGAGGAACTTTTCCTTTGTATCTGAATTTCGGCATTAGCAATCTCCCATGGCATGAAGGAACGTCTTGCTCCCAAACTTAGTGAGGTCAATCGCCCCGTTCTGAACAGCAGCGTAGACCACCGGGTCGGTGAGGTCAAACTCGCCCTTCACGGTGATCGAAAACGTCGTGACCAATGTCCTATCAGCAATGTCAGCCAACTCGTCCGAGTGCGACACGCTCTCCAGGTTGAAATCGTAGGACCGTTCATTCCCAGCAGAATCAACAGTGCCAAGGATTCTTCCAATCAACTTCTTCAGTGCAAACTGCCACATGTCAACCTTCTGCCACTGCTTCCTGGCTCTGAACTCGATGTCGTACGGAAGGTCAAACGGGTAGCCCTTCTCTCGAATCTCGTACTTGTCATACCCACTGACCGTACTTCCGTCTGGCCTAGTCACGGTCACTTGGTTCGCTCCCTCTGCTGGCATCTTGTACGCCGTTCCGCCTGGCTCAAATCTCATCCAGTCTGGAACAGGGTCTCCCCTTCGGATGATCACACACGGAAGCAAGTACGGGTCGAACACGCCCTCTGGAGGCCAAAAGATGATAGGCACCTTGCCACCGTACTGATCCGGCCCAAACCCGTCCAGTGCCGGAAGATCCAGCACATAGGCAGGGAACCTGTCTCCATCCTTCTCGAACTCACTCAGGGATCCAAACATCTCCGTAATCCCTGTGTCGAAATCTCGGACGAAAACGGTCCCGTAAACGGTTTCTCCAGGACCGGCCACTTCTCACCTCACTCGAACTCCACGTTGTCATTGATCCACTCGATGAACCTACCGGGCAGCGCGACTTCGTTCGCCTTCGACAACCAGTTGTTGAACCACGTAGCCGAACTATCATCGTCTTCTGGCGTCGAATCGATCAAGCCGGAGTCTTCCAACTCGGACAAGAACTCGTCAAGCATGTCGAACACATCATCTTCTCCAAGTCCGAATTCTTCAATCGCTGAAGACACCGTAGAGAAAAGATACTCATCGAATGCCTCGACCGCAGGATTGATGTTCGCCAGCTCATCGTTCTCTTCGGCCAACAATACGGCTGCCGTCCTTTTCAAAACAGAGTTTGCCTTCAGGATATCCATCACTACTCCTCTTCTGACTCTTCGTCAGTATCTTGATCGATCTCGTTATCGATCTCTTCAAGCAACCGCTCGTTCTCGTCCAGCAACAGATGGTTGGCTGCACGTTCGAGAATCGTGTTCACTTTCTTGATGTCCATGAAAACCCTCCTGCTAGACCGCAGTGCGATCTTGGAAATCATCAACCTGCAAAGAGCTCGCAGGCACCTTCTTGTTGATTTTGGGGAACTTCTTCCATCCACGAAATTTCGGGTTCAGCAACGCATCCTGGATCGTCTTCGGGTGCTCTCTGGTCATCACACTCCGAAGGGCTGGCCTCCAGTGCGGTCGATATGGAAAACCCTGCTGTCCGAACTCCAGACGCAGGGCAAAAAACGAGAGGTCGAGCAGGACCTTCCTGCTCAAGAGGATGCGTGATGCTTTCTGAGGCGTAATGCCAAGTCTTTTCAACTGTCTCTCCACAAGTGGAAGAACCTTCTTCAACTGCAACTCTATCAAACTCACTTCCCGTGGCGAAACTCTCCTGGCAATTACATCGGCCTCATCCGGTGCTGGCTCATACGGCAATGTCGATACAGTCCACGGTTCATACTGCCTCAAAACCATCGCCGCTTCCGACTCCATTCCACTCCGGTTACTAGGGCGAATATACAGGACGCTTCTGAGCGTGTCAATCATCTTGAGGGACAAGGGCTTAGGCTTCCCGAACACTCCAGTCACGTAAGCATCCGGATCCGACTCAACTACTTCGTACACTCCAAGTGCATCCTTGTAGTCAGAATACTCAGACCCAGACGGTATCGCATCCAAAACCATTTGCAAAACATCCTCTGCCGCCTCGACCGGCATGTCCCTCAAGGCAAAACCCATTCGCCCCACCATTTCCTTCGAGAACTGGATCGCTTGCTTATTCAGGGCGTTTGGCTTGGCAGAGAACATTGTGCAAGTGATTGCGCCGAAAAATCACACCTTCTTGAAAACATCGCCAACAACAGACGACGTGACCCTTAGCACCAGTTTCCCCAAATCAGCCTTCACGCCGACAAGACTCACAACCATGGTGTTTTTGGCTTTATCGACAGCCAAAACAAACCATTTCTGCCCAGGCTTGAGTCCCTGAACGCCAGATTCGTCTCCGTCCTTGATGGCTACCACGAGATCTCCGTGTACGAATTGCCCGCCGCCAGCCTCGGTAACAAAACCCGCAGACTCGCCAAAGATGGTCTCGTCAAAATGAGGCAACTCCTCGGAGAGCTCGTTGCCCATCATCGTCTCATCCCACTCTTCCTTACTCATCCTCTGTTTGGCCTTGTTGGCAGCAGCGCCCATCAGCTTTGCGGCCTTGGACACTTCCTTCTGGACCTGCTTGGTCAAGGTGACATCCTTCGACGCCGTGGGCTCGAATCCGTACTCGTCAGCCACAAGCTTCTTCCATGTGCGAACGACCAGGGAGTAGTTCGGCTGGTGCTCGATCCCGCGAACCAACGTGCCTCCGGTGGTCCACATCTCTTGGGTTCCCCACACACTGTCAACGGCCGCCCACCACAGCTTGTCAGGGAACGGAGCGTCGGTCACGAACTGAGGCAACCCGAAGATCTCTCTCTTCTTATAAACACCCAAGGCCACCAGCCGCATCAAACCATCTCGCCCGATGCTTCCCTGGTGCCAAATCTTGGGCTTGCGCTCCTCGATGATGCCGCCCACTTCCTTTATCAGTTCCCTGTACATCACTTCCTCCTAGTTCTTGATCCGGTGAACCTGCTCATGCTTTACCGTTCGAGCAGACCCTCCTGATGGTTTCAATTTCTCAAGCAAACCAACGTGCTTCTTGCACACACCGAGCATTCTATCAGATCCCTTCACCTCAACAGCCGCGACAACCTCTTCTCCGCAAACAAAACAGAAGTCGGTCCAGTTCGAGTCTACCAACGGACCCTTGTACATCGGGAACGCCATTCCTGCCATCGGCCCACCACACGGCTTTCCACCAGTGAACACCATGCAGCTTTCCTTCTTCTCTTCCTTCGCTCTCCACCAATTCAGGCACATCGCGCAAGGAAAGGCTACGCCGCTCCGAACAGCCTTCACAATGTCATCTGTCTCTATGTTCGCGACGATCGACATCAGTACGCTGGCGCATCCACAGCCGTGCCTGGGGCATCATCTTCAAGCCCAGGGATGAAAAACCTGTACGCACCGTGGCAATACTCCTGCGCCATGTCACCAGGATGCCCACCCGCCGTTCCCATGCTGGTCTCTCGAACTCTGATGCAGTTGAGCTCGGAATCCACGCTGATGATCGGGCCGACACAAACCAGCACTCCACTCGACCTAGAAAACACCTGGACGTACCTTCCAACCAAGTGATCGTACAACTGCCAGGAATCCACATAGCCCTCGGTCTGCTCGCCTGCCAGCACAACCTCTTTCGGGAGTGGAACCTGATAGAAAGCGTACCGATTATCGTAGCTGGTGAACTTGCCCTTCATCAGGTAGTCCTCGACCGTGGCCGACTGCTTGTCTGGATCGATGGCCGTGACGATTCCAACCTTCTGGATCCGCCCACGAATCATCACCTGAACCGTCATTCCGATCGTCAGCTCTTGGATCGACTTCAGCGTTGCGATGAACGCCTCTTTGAGCTCCGCTGCCAACTGTTTCATCTGTCCACCCTCCTGCTGGGATCGAACTTCGTCTTTCTCTTCATCCGAAGTCTCTGGTTCACGTAGTTCTGCGTGTCATTTGCAGGTCCTGCCCTCGTTGCGCTCACAACGTCGAAGTATATCCGATTTCCGGCTTTGTCCTTCCACTTTTCTTTGGACATTTCAATCACGTCGCCTTTTTTGACCCACGGGCTACGAGCCGCTTCCAGCGCCACTCGTGCAATCCAGGCAGTCGCTTCCCACTCGGTGACGACGGACTCTTCGATCGACGTGTCGCTGTTCTGTTCTTCCTCGAACTGCACCGACGCCCAGAACTCCCAAGGCCCATTGAATGCCCATTCCTCTCTGTCTGCTGGCTCAACCATCGGATCGTGACTTGGTGCAGACGATTCCCCGTACACAACGTCGTAACCGTACTTCTTGCTTGGCTCGTCGTAGACCGGATCGACGGCGTGGCCGCGGCGTAAGCTCCACAGCTTCACCTTCGTTCCTGTGAGCCTGTTGTACTCCTCAGAAAAGGAGTCGAACAGTTCAAGCTCGCTGTCGTCTACAAATTCGCCCACAAGCAGCCCCTATAACTTGTACCTGAACGCCAGACTATGGGCACTTTCAACTGCCTCGATGATCCGATCGAAGTCAATCTCGGCGTCCGCAAACCGCTCATCATTATCACGAAGTTCCTCAAGCTCCGACACCGCATGATACAAGACCTTGTTGATCGGGTTCTTCTCCAGGATCTTCTTGATGTCCGACTGAAGGCTCTCGCTCAAGACCTCTTCGGACTCACCACTCGTGACGCGAACATCCTCGTTGATGTCCTGGAAAACCCACGTTCCGTTTTTGTCCAAGACGAGCTCATCTTCACCGATGATGATCTCTTGGTTGTTCGATTCAAGATCGCTGACATTCTGATCTTCCAAGAACGAGACCAGATCATCCCACTTGGCTCCTGATACCAGACCCTTCGCCTCGCCGAAGTCGTCTTCCCTCATTCGACTACGAGGTCCCCTTCCATCCTGTGCCCCTCTGGCTCTACCACCGACCGGGCCTTTGCCATCGCCAACAGCCAGGCCCCTGCCCTTGCCTTTGGATCGGATCTTCTTACCAGGGGTGGCACACCCTTCCTCTTCGTCGTCAACATCCCTGCCGATCGGACCATTGCCGTCTCCGACTGCCAGCCCGCGTCCCTTGCCCTTGGACCGAATCTTCTTGCCAGGCGTCTTGCATCCCTCTACCACGTCGTTCAACTCGTCGATGAATGATCTGTATCCGCTTGGCATTCCAGTCTCCTTTACAGTCTTGAATCTCGCTCCTCCGCGAGAGAATGTGATTCCATCCTTCTCAGTGCTAAACTTACCATCGTCTCTGTGCCATGGGTTGTGCCGCATTCTACACGTCCTCTCTGAAGCAGCCAGCTTTCTCCAGGAACCCGACGATCTTTTTCACTACGTCCTTACTGCTGGTCCTGGGCTTGATTTTGAGCTCCTGCTTCTCCTTCAGGTCAACAATCATGTCGAACTTGTTCGAGATCTCCATCACGAAGATCTTCCAACCGTCCTTCGTGCTGTAACCGACCGAGAGGTCCACAACCATCTTGCCGTTATTCTTGAACTCCAGGTCGAAGTCTCCAACCGAACTGCTGGAAGCATAGGGATCTTGCATCTTGAAGGTGTCGCAAACCACTCCTCGCTTGCACATTCTCTGGAGCTCTTTTGTGAGTGGCTTGTGGACCTCTACCATGTCCATCATCACTTCTTCGTGTTCATCCCAGGGGTCCATCTCGACCAGAGACTTCTTCAGATCTTCTGCTAGCTTTTTCATGGTGTCCTCACACGTCCTTGTCGAGCTTCTTCATCAGTTTCTTGAACTCTCGGTTCTTCTTGTCAACGTCGGGCTCACTTGAATGCCTCATATTCGCCCTTGACCCCTTTCTCGTCAACCTCAATCTGCTGGGGGTAGCCTTCGCATCCTTCCGGTACGGTTTCTTCATGTACCCATATCTGGTCAGGTTCCACCGACAAATGTTCCAGGCGGCCTTCGCGTCTCCATTCTTCTTCTTGGCCACGGCAACCATGCAATGACGGAGCTGAGAGCCAACCCTGTCAGTCTTGGCCTTATCAAGAATCTCTGAGAGATGGATCAGCATGTCGCCTCAATCAAACCTTTACTTGGACGGTTCTGTCAACCAACTTGCTCAAGCTGATCCCGACCGAATTTACATCGTCGGCCAGATCTTCAAGCCCGAGACCATCAAGCAAGGTGAACGCAGAACCAACAATCTCTTCAGCATCCTCAAGAAGCTTGGCGGCCCTGTCTACATCCCTCAATCTGCTGGCCTTTCTCTTTGCTTCCTCGATGCTTGCGCCTGTGTTCTTCTCTTCGTCGATCTGCTCCTGGATCTGCCTGACTGTCCTGTCGCCAATCATTTTCAACTCCTATCCAATCGAGAACGGAACGGGGTACGAGAGGCTCGAAATCTCCTCGTTCAGCTCGTCTTTTTCAGTTTGAGATTCTCCAAGGAGCGTGTCGCCGTCCATAGACTTTTCTCCTCCAGCCATGGCCCACTCGCTGTACTTGCTCCTCATCCTTCCAAGCGTGTGCTTCGACTCGGCCAGCGCCATCTTCCTCACCAGGCTGACCATCCGGACATTCATCATTTTCAGATCGATTGTGTTCATCATGTACGACACCATCATCTGTCCGCTCTCGGGCGGCTTCGGGTAGATCCGAAGTGTCCTTGTCTCAGGATACCACTCCCAATCGAAATCCCCGCTCATCACACGCTTTGCCTGCTCGCTGTACTGTATCCCCTGTACCAGTGCGCTGTAACCACCACCACCACCAACACCACCGCCTAGCGGGGAGTTACCTGCAACAGGGAAACCACTGAAACCAAGAAACGCCGACTCTTGTTCCCAAGGTGCCAAATCCCATCCAGTCATCCTCGGAGGCGTGACCGATACGATGTCGTCAACATCTTCTGGAAAATCTGGGTAGTCTGACTGACCAGCAACCACATTGATCATGATGGTCTTCTTCAGTCCAAGCCTGCCGATGAACCACTGCACTGCCTCGTTGAACGCATCGTTGAGCTGGTCATCCGTCAACTCAACCTTCAGCCTCGGGTGCCCCAGCTTTCTCTTCACCCACTCGACGATCTCTTGCTGGGACTTTGGACTAGCAGAAATCGAGGGCATACCATCCTCCTAGAAAGCAAAAAGGGGAGAGGGGAGAACCCCTCCCCCCCCGTATCGACAAATCAGACTTCCCTACGCGCTGAACTCGACAGAGCCGATGTCCTGCGCGTCCACGATGCCAACACCATAACCCGGCGCGGTGGCCAAGTACACCACTGCATCGGCAGCGTCGGTCAGGGTGCAGGCAAACTCGCCATCAGCACTGGTCTTGACGATCAGTGCGGCAGTGCCAGTTCCGTCCTCGATGGAACCCGCGGTCGCGGTCGCCAAGGTCGCGGCTACTGCGGCAGTCGCGCACATGGCGTCGTCGAAAGCGCCCAGCTTCAACAGAACGGCTTCGGCGATGGGCAGACCATACTGGTCCACGATCCGGCCTTCGATGGCCGAGGTGGTCGCGCCACCTGGGGCCGCGGGCAACGTCACCCATTCCCACACCATGACACGCAGGTCGCCAGCCTCGTAGTCCACAGTGATGACCACATCGCTCTCGTCCTTCAAGGCGGCGATGTCGAGGTCTCCAGCGTTGCTCAGGACGATGCTCGCACCGGCCTGGATCGAGATACCCCGCGTCTCGATGTAAAGAGGATCCGTCCGATTGTTCGTAACGTTCAGTTTCATCGTCTCACTCCTTCATTCGTTGAAAGGCACTACCTCTTTTTGCCTCTGTTGATTGTTTTCGTGGTGGTACGTCCACCACCATCCGATGCCTTGGTCTCCTCGACTTTGGGTTCATCGGCTTTTGGTTCATCGACATTGGGTTCATCGGCATTGGGTTCGTCGGCCTTGGGTTCGTCCTTCTCGACCTTGGGCACTACTGCCTTCTCGACCTCGACCACCTCTTCCAGGTACTCGGGGACGAATTGCTCAAAGGTGTCGCCTTCCAGGATGTCGTCAGGACCGATGGTCTTCTGCAACTGGCGGGCACCCATCCGACTCGCTTCACGCCACCTCATGGTGACTTCGACTTTGCCACGCAACGATGGGTCGGAAGGAACCAGGGACTTCTTCATGCGAAATTTCTTGCTAGCCATCATCTTCCTCCTTGAATCAAATTGAAAAAGGGGAGAGGGCAGACACGCTGCACCTCTCCCCTCATGGGTTACTTCCCTCTCGGGCTTCGGTTGTCAGATACCACTCCGACCCCGAATCTCAACCCTAGAGGTTGGAGACGGTGATCGTGCCGTAGTACTCCGCCCTCAGCGCCTTCGTGGCGTAGCGGGTCCGCAGGCCCTTCCTGTAACCCTGGTCATCCGGGTGCAAGAAGGTCTGGGTCATTTCCAACGGAACGTATGGAGCCCACACGTAACCGCTGTCCATGAAGGACCGACCACGCAAGCCGACCAAGATCTTGTTGGTCGGGAAGTAGGGATCTTGGTAAACCGCCCAGCGATTCAACAAGGTCCCGATCCTCGTCACACCGAAGTTGCTGGTGACGGGACCGTAGCTCGACGGACGAACCACGTAGTCCGTGGGAGCCATGGGGTCTTCAGCGTTGCCGGACGAGAACGTCGGGCGATAATCGCCGTGCCCGCTCAACAGCGCGAACAGGGAGGCGATCTCGGGGCTGGTCACGATGAAGTTACCCGGCGCTCGCAGGGTCTTCTTGTGGATCTGATTCGCCACCTTGCTGATGATGGTGATCAGGGTCCGGATGTGATCCAACTCGCTGGAACCGGCGGGGACACTTCGATCCCAAGCGTCGGTGGTCAGGGTGGCCAGGGCCAACAGATCCATCAGGATCTCCCTGTCCAACTCCAACGTGGCTTCCTGGCTGATGCCAGTGATCAACTCGGACTCGGCGTCCATGCCCTGCATGGCCCTCAAGTCGTCGCTGACTTCGGGAGACCAACGGATCTTGAGCTTGCGGCTCTCGGCCTTCACGGTCTCCATGGCGAGTTCGAGATAGACCTCGGGAATCTGGTCATTGAACTCGCTGTCGTAGCGGTAGTACGCCTTGATCAAGTTCAGGTTGGCCGGAGCCGCGGTGAACTTGAAGGCAGTGATCGCGCCGCTCGTGTAGTTGATGGCACCAGCGGAAGCGTCTCCGGTGAATCCGCCGCTTCCGTCGTCAACCGCGGTCTGCGCGGCCACGCCGGTCGTGGGATCTTCGTCGGTGATGCTGACTTTCCAGTTGCCGCCCATGGTGGTGTCCAGGGGCCGCACGGGCTTCCAGGTCAAGCCAACCGCCAAGGCCGCACCAGCACCGCCGTAAGCGGCACCGTCGCCAGTAGCGATGTGCTCACCGTCCACGTACTCCGAAGAGTAGTAGCGGTCGAAGTTGGCGATCATCTCGTCGCCAGCCGTGGTCTTGCCCTTGGACGTGCCATAGATGTACTTGAAATGGAAGACTGCGCCCACGGGAGCCGTCATCGGCTGAACCGAAACGATCTCGTTGGCGATCAGGTTCGGGAACACCTTGCGAAGCACCGGAAAGATCCACTTCGTGAAGTAAGCGATCTGCGCGGTCTTGGTGTCCGCCTCCTGAAGTCCTCTCAGGTGCGCGACCTGGTTCTCGATGAGAATTGCGGTGATACCCCTCTTTACGGGGTCATTGATCCCACGGAGCAGCGGAGCCCACTTCTGTGCCAGTTGAGCCGTATACGACTTGTCGTTGATCGTGTTGGCTCCCATTTCCGTGAGAAGCTGCATGTTTCGAGCTTCCATGTTCTTCCTCCTCGCTTTCCGGGGCAGGCCCCGCTTTCAGTTCATCTGAACTTGAATTTGTAGGCCTAGTGCCTAACAGAACCCTCTTCTTCTTTGATGTAGTTCAAGCCGCAGTTGTCCGCGACCTCTTCGATGTTCAACCCAAGATCCGCCAAGGGATCAACTCCCTGCCTCGTCTTCGGCTTCATCCCCTTCTGGGAACCATTGGTATCCTCGGAGATGTCGTGACTCTTGCCGCGGCGCACCCTGGACTGGATCCTGTCCATCTCTTCTTGGTCGTGAGACTCTTCACCAAAAATGTCCAGAATCTCATCGGCCTCTTTGATGGTCTTGGCCGTCTCCAGCTTTCTCCGCAGGCTCCTGTTCTTGGCGTGTGGGTTGCCAACCAGCCGATTCGACACATGCGCCTGAACGCTCATCTGCTCGGCCAGTTCGGCAACTGCCAACACTTTCTCCTTCAGCTCAACATTCTGCCTCTTGAGCTCCTCGATCTGGGCGTCACGCGCCTCGATCTCTTCGCGGGAATCTTCCTCGCTGGTGTTGTCCGAGGACCGTCGATCCAGCTCAGCTCGGATCGCATCGACCTTCGCGTCGATTTCCTCGGTCGCGTCGAATTCTTCGACTTTACCAACCAGTTCGATGATGGCGGTCCTGGCCTCTACCTCATCCTCAGACACCAGGCGTTCGAGGTGCAGCGTGTACGCGGCCTTCTTCGCCACCGCAGCCAGCTCCCCGTTCTCGCTCTTGAGCTGCCCGACTTCCAGCTCTTTCTCGGCCAAATCCCTCTTCAGGGACTCGATCTCTTCGTTCTTGACCTTCACAGCTTCCTCGACGTTCTGAGGGATGATGTAAGGAGTCAAGGTCTCTGCCACTGCCGCCAGCGCAAGCTTCGCACCGGCCACATCAGGATCGGACATGAGATCTGCCTTCACTTTTTTCTCGGTCTCGTCCCGGACGGACTCCATCTCACCAAGCAGCTTCTCGGTGAACTTGTCGGTCAGCTCCTCTTCGACCCTCTTCTCGGCCTTTTCCACGGCCTCCTTGATGGTCTTTTGGGAGGTTTCCTTCACCTCTGATAACTGCTGATTGCTTTCCTTCAAGACCTCATCCTTCGCCTCTTCAGCGATGGTCTTGTAGATGTCCGGGTACTCCTTCTTCAGCGTCTTCACGTCCATGTCGCCCTCCGGAATTTTGTTCTCTTCGGCAAAAATCTGCGGATACGCGGTCCTCATGGCGGGGTCCGCCACGAAGTCCCAGCCCATAAGCTGGTAGTCATCCTGCACGACTTCCCGCCCTTGTTCATCAGTCTTCACGGAACCAAACCCACGGCTGCTGACTCCAATCTCGCAGCCAGCCTCCGAAAGCGCCTTCAAGATCCGTCCGTTCGGGGTATCCAGAATCTCGTCAACAGCCGTAACCACGCCAGCCCCATCATCGATCTCAAAGGATGTCGTGATGTGCGAAACCCTCTGGAGCTTAGTCTTTCCGTCTCCAGGGTGGTCCAGCTCTCCGAACATGCGCCTACGCTCCATCGCGTCGGACAGCCTGTTCTTGTTCACTTCCCAAACACTCTTGGGATAAAGCCGACCATTCGCAGTCGCTTCGCTGAACCTTGCATGTTCTCCGCGAGCGACAAGACGGCCCTTGCTGTCAGACTCCTCAAACAAGACCTTGAAGGGCATGGTGTCGATCAATAGTTTTCTTGCCATTACCAATCCCTCCATCGAAACTTGCCCTTCAGTGGAGTCCTGTCAATTTGTCCAGGCTTCTTCTTCACTTTACGGGCCTTTTTCCTTCCAACTATCTCAGGCGCTTCGTATCCGATTACTTCTTTCCTGCCACTCGAATACGCCGTTCGACGCTTCCGCTTCTTCTCAGCAAGCGAAGCGCCACCAGTCAGTTTCCCGAGTCGTCTTCTTCCTCGTCCTCGTCCTCATATTCCAGATCGTCGTACTCTTCGAGGGCGCTGGCGATTCCGCCCAGGATGGCCTTCACCTGCTCGGCTGCCTCTTCCTCGGACAACTCATTGTCCTCGATCTTCTCCGCCATTTCCAGCGCGGCATCAGCCAGGGCGTCCAGGGCGTCGGAGTTTTCCTCTTGGCCAGCGTCCGCAAAGCGGTCAGCCAAAACATCGGCAATCAAGGCTGCCAAGTCCATGGACTCGACGTACTCGA
>Ga0114918_10003766_pt1 | contig 13261 bp, 10 predicted proteins | sample LantaG_FD_87015 | JGI IMG/M metagenome (GOLD analysis project Ga0114918, IMG submission 87015) | Deep subsurface microbial communities from Baltic Sea to uncover new lineages of life (NeLLi) - Landsort_02402 metaG | ecosystem: Environmental > Aquatic > Marine > Oceanic > Sediment | place...
CAAAGCTATCTTATAATTCAGATCGACCAAAAGTCTTCGTACGGTAGGAGGAGACCCTACCCTGAAAATTCCCAGATATTTTTTAAGCTGACGATAGCTCATAAACTTGGGATCACACTGGTTATGCAGAAGTTCATCAGGGGTTTCCGCGATCTCAATTTGTTTTTCCCTGTGTATTTCGGGAGAAATCGCGAATTGGCTGTGTTTATTTGTTTTAAAAACCATAACATCCTGACCGTACCACACGCCATCCCGCCAGACCGCGATCCTTGCGTTCACTTTTTCAAAGATTCGATGATCTCTATCCTGTTTATGAATAATCAGATTGTTAAGAGTTTTTGTTTCCGGCAAAAATGATTTGGCGTAAATAATTTTATCACCTTTACCATAAATCGTTAGTTCTTTTATCGTTGATGAATTTTTTTCTTCGGAATGTTCAAGTTCATCTTGTCTCACTTGACTTGATTTTTTCATGGTCGAGGGAACATATCTATCGTTTATGATAAAAGTGGCCAAACACAGCAAAAATGTCACACAAAGAACAGGTCTTACTAATCTCCACAGACTTAATCCGCTGGTAATAAAGGCCGTGATTTCATGATTTTTACTAAGTGAGTTAAAAACGTATACCGCGGCCAGAAGCGACGCGAACGGAACCATATTTACAAACGCGAACGGCGCCATATAGAAATAGAAAGATAAAATGCTGATAAGCGGAATATTGTTTTTGACAATATCATCTAAAAAACCCAATATGTCGCCTATAATGCCCAATACCATAAGCAGTGTTATGCAGAAAAAAAACGCGCTTACAAAACTTTTTAACACATATTTTTCGAGTATTCTCATTTTATCCTTATTTTTTGGCGATTCGGTAAAACATAACAATCCCCATGGTAAAAAGCAGAATATCGGCAAGCCATACACCTATCCAGGGATAGACAATACCCCGAATGGCAAAAGCAATCCCTCCAAGCATAATTCCCCAATATATGAGAAACAAAACTATTGCTAAAGCGAAACCGACAAACTTTTCACGTCGATGCGTAGTTATCGCCAATGGAATCGCGGCAAGAACAAATACCATGTTGGAAAATGCTAACGCGATTTTTTTATGCAGTTCTATACGAAGCGGCACCGCGTCTATATCGTTTTCCTTTAAACTTTTAATATCCGTTAGAAGTTCTTTTATGCTTTTTTCTCTCGCCTTCTTCTGTATAGTGCTGACGTCCACCGCGTTTTCAAGGTTAAGCGTCAGGTAATAATCTTTAAACGAAAGCTTATAAAATTCATCAGGTTTATCGCTGGCAACTTCATCCGCCGTTCCGTCTCTAAGCCAAAGTTTTACACTATTTTCTGCCGGCATTGAAATTACTTCTCCGGTTTTGGCTTCTATCGTTCTTGTCGATTGTCCTTTTCGAGGCTGGTATATCCTAACGTTTTCAAGAACCTGTCCTTTAACCCCGTGAATGAAGATTATATAATTTTCAAAACCTTTTACGAATACTCCCGGCTCCAACATAGCGGTAGGATGTTTTATCCCGACTTTTTTTAGAAGTTTTCTGGCAATAAATTCAGATTCAGGCAGTATCCTATCATTCAACGGCACACACATAAGACTGATAATGAACCCGCTCACTATGATCGGAAGTACGATACTGTAAATATTGATACCGCTCGTTCGGAGAGTTGTAACTTCATTGTCACCCGAAAGCCGGCCGAAACCGAGAAGGACAGCCGAAAGAACAGAAATTGGTATGGTAAAAATAAGAACATACGGAAGAAAAAGAAAAAATATTTTTATTACTTGGGTAAGCTCTACTCCCTTATTCATGACCATATCTACCGTCTGAATAATATTTCCAGCCGCCAGAATAATTGTTGAGATAAATAACGCCCCTAAAAATGGTCCACCCAGCTCTTTCAGTATGTATCGTGTTATTATTTTCATAAAAATCTCTTGTAGATATAAGGGCCCACACGCAGATCCGCCCTTTTATTGAATCTACGTCGCGAGTAATTTTGTCAAATCATAAAGGCGGTTTCCTAATTCCCGATCTTTATCCCTTTCGAAACAAGCTTTTTCATAAGAAACAAGTAAAAGTTCCCCCCCGTTTATACCGACCATTTTCCCTTGATGCCCCTGCATTAGCGCGTCAATCGCGTACGCCCCCATCATTGATGCAAGGATTCTGTCCGGAGCATTCGGCGCGCCGCCTCTTTGCACATGCCCTAAAGTTACACCTCTGACGGAATATCCCGTCTGTTTCTTAAGCTGTTCCGTAACGAAATTAGCACTAGCAAATCCCTCGGAAACAATAATTATCCAGCTTCGTTTACCTTTCCGTTCGGCTTCTTTAATTTCATCGGCTATTTGTTCCATGGTTATTTTACTCCCCGGACGCAAAATTTCCTCCGCGCCGCCGGCAAGCCCCGCCATGATAGCAATATAAGGTTCCGTGCGGCCCATCACTTCTATAACATAAATCCGTTCCATACTCGAAACTGTGTCCCGTATTTTATCCACTGCGTCCAAAACCGTATCCACCGATGTATGCGCTCCTATTGTATAATCCGTATGCCCCAAATCATTATCAATGGTTCCCGGAATACCTATACTTTTTATTTTCCACCTCTTATGCAGAGTAAGGGCCCCCTGCAAAGAACCGTTGCCCCCTATAACGACAAGCGCGTCTATTTGATTATCTCCTATAAATTTTACGGCTTTTGCCTGCCCGGCTTCGGTCATAAATTCTTCGGATCTGGCAGTTTTTAAAATCGTACCTCCGCGAGAAAGAATGTTGCTTACGCTCCGGGATGTCATAGGAATAAATTCCCCGTTAATCAATCCTTCATATCCGCGAAGCACTCCTAAAACTTCTATTCCCTCAAAAACCGCTTTTCTTACAACGCTTCTTATTGCCGCGTTCATCCCCGGAGCATCCCCGCCGGAAGTCAAAATTCCGATTTTTTTAATATTATTTTTCATAATTCCCCCATTCAATAAATGACAAGCTTCTCATCTGCATACGTATTAGTACCTGTAATGCTCCGGCTTATACGGCCCAGCTATCGGAACCCCGATATAATCCGACTGTTCTTTAGAAAGCGTTGTCAATTTTACGCCTATTTTTGCCAAATGAAGCCTCGCAACTTCTTCATCAAGAGACTTTGGTAATCTGTATACTTTAGTTTCGTATTTATCTTTGTTCTTCCACAGATCTATTTGCGCCAAAACTTGGTTTGAAAAAGAATTGGACATAACAAATGAAGGATGCCCCGTCGCGCAACCCAGATTAACTAATCTTCCCTCCGCCAAAAGATATAATTCGTTCCCCCTTGGGAAAATATACTTATCCACCTGCGGTTTTATGTTTACTTTTTTTATGCCCGGATACTTATCAAGCGGCGCGACTTCTATTTCATTGTCAAAATGACCAATATTGCACACAATAGCCTGATCCTTCATTTTTTCCATATGTTCTACTCTGATAACATTTTTATTGCCGGTTGCCGTTATATAAATATCGCCTTCACCGAGAGTTTCCTCTATGGTTGTAACTTCAAAACCCTCCATTGCCGCCTGCAAAGCGCAAATAGGATCAATCTCGGTAACAACTACTCTTGCTCCTATTCCTCGTAAAGATTGAGCCGATCCTTTTCCGACATCTCCATAACCGCATACAACGGCAATTTTACCGGCAACCATCACATCCGTCGCTTTTTTTATACCGTCAGCGAGCGACTCTCGACAGCCGTAAAGGTTATCAAATTTTGATTTAGTGACTGAATCATTGACGTTAATTGCCGGAACCAAAAGCTCGGCGTTTTCCATCATTTTATAAAGGCGATGAACTCCGGTTGTCGTCTCTTCAGAAACACCTTTCCACTCACGAACCATTGTAGTCCATTTGCCCGGCTCATCTTTTAACATTCTTTTTAGAAGTTTCATCAGCTCTTCTTCATCCTGTCCGCCGGGCTTTTTATCCAAAATTGCCGCGTTCTTTTCCGCGAGGGCACCCAAATGCATCATAAGTGTGGCATCTCCGCCATCGTCAACTATGAGTTCGGGACCTTTACCCCCGGGGAAACAAAGAGCCTCCCGCGTACACCACCAAAATTCCTCAAGTGTTTCTCCCTTCCACGCGAAAACAGGAACACCAGCTTTAACAATAGCCGCGGCCGCGTGATCTTGTGTGGAAAATATATTACAACTTGCCCATCTTACATCCGCTCCAAGCGCAGTAAGAGTTTCAATAAGAACCGCCGTCTGTATCGTCATGTGAAGAGATCCCATTATTCTTACGTTCTTAAGCGGTTTTTCGGAAGCATACTTTTCCCTGAGAGTCATAAGCCCCGGCATTTCGTGTTCAGCTATTTCAATCTCTTTCCTTCCAAATTCCGCGAGACATATGTCTTTAATTTTGTAATCGTGCGTTACAGTTGACATTTTCCATTCTCCTTGTTGTTACCAAAAAGTTTTCTCTGCCTTTCTCCCCCGCCTTTCGAAAAGAGAAACCAAAGGGATTTAGTCTCTTAGGGCACATGCAATGTGCCCCTACGAATAACTCCATTTATGGGCGCATGCAATTTGTCCTTACGGATAATTCTATTTATGGGCACATGCAATGTGCCCCTACGGATAATTCTATTTTAGGGCACATGCAATTTGTCCCTACGGGTAATTCTATTTATGGGCGCATGCAATTTGTCCTTACGGATAATTCTACTTGAGGGCGCATGCAATTTGTCCTTACGGATAATTCTACTTGAGGGCGCATGCAATTTGTCCTTACGGATAATTCTATTTTAGGGCGCATTGTAGGGACAGATCCCTTGTGCCTGTCCGTTGCATAAATTCACGTGTATCTTTGGGATCAGGCCTGTCGACCGCCTAACCCCCTCTTTCGAAAGGTGGGGGACATTTACTGTTCACGCCGCTTTTTTCAACGCGTCCGCCATATCGATTTCTTCCCACGTGAAACCTTCTTCACTCCTGCCGAAATGTCCGTACGCGGCGGTCTGTTTGTATATCGGTCTTCTCAGTTTCAGTTTTTCAATAATACCGGCAGGCGTTAAATCAAATTTTTCTCTTACTATTTTAACTATCTTTTCTTCCTCCATTTTTCCCGTTCCAAACGTATTGATCATAATGCTAACCGGTTCCGCCACGCCTATGGCATAGGCTAATTGAACTTCACATTTCTTCGCGAGTCCAGCCGCTACGATATTTTTCGCGACATACCGCGACATATACGAGGCCGATCTATCCACTTTCGTAGGATCTTTACCGCTGAAACATCCTCCGCCGTGACTTCCTACTCCCCCGTAAGTGTCAACTATGATCTTTCTGCCGGTAACACCCGTATCGCCCTGCGGTCCGCCTACTTCAAATCTTCCGGTGGGATTTATAAAAATTTTTGTGTCTTTATCCATTAAATCCGCCGGTATGATGTGTTTAATAACCAATTTTTCCATGTCTCTTCGAATATCATTCATCAAAGCCTTATGATCATGATGCGCGCTTATTACAACCGCTTCAACTCTTTTGGGAATTCCGCTTTGGTATTCCACGGTAACCTGACTTTTTCCGTCAGGTCTTAGGTAATTAACGGTTTTTTCTTTTCTTATCTGCGCGAGCCGCCGGGTAAGCGCGTGCGCCAAAGTGATCGGCATCGGCATAAGCTCCTTCGTTTCATCTGTCGCGTATCCAAACATCATTCCCTGGTCCCCGGCTCCACCCGTATCAACCCCTAAAGCGATATCCGACGACTGTTCTTGAATCGACGTGAGCACACCGCAAGTAAAATAATCAAATCCATAATTGGCGCTTGTATACCCTATTTCACGTATGGTGCGCCTGACTACTTTCGGAATATCAACATAACAGGAAGTTGATATCTCACCCGCCACTAACGCCAACCCTGTGGTCACCATCGTTTCACACGCGACTCTTCCGGAAGGATCAGTCTTGTATATTTCATCCAATATCGCGTCGGATATCTGATCACATACCTTATCAGGATGCCCCTCGGTAACACTTTCGGACGTAAATAAGTACCTGTTTTTCATTTCACTCTCTCCCTTTCCAAGGTTCCGATTGAAACCTTTTTTGTTTAGTTTATGTTTATTCCAGCTCTCTTTCCCGGTATTCAAGATCGGCTTTTTCTAATGAAACTTTATCCCCTATATCGTACCACCCTTCAGTAAAAACATACCCAAAAACCTCGTCATTTTCGGAAACCCATTTTATGAAATTTCCCGGCGCGTCTTTCGTAAGAGATGTTTTCATATACTTTCCTACCATATTCAACTCTGTTTTCGGCAGATAATAAATACCCGTCGAGGCAAGTGTGCTTTTAGGCGCGGGAGATTTTTCCTGAAAGTCGCGAACTTTATTATCTTTATCCAAAACAACAACCCCATATTTCTGAGCAAGTTTACAATCCTTCACATCAAACAAAGCTACGCTCAATTTATTTTTATTCTTCCCGAATTTAACAAAGTCTGCTATGTCAAATTCGAAAAGATTGTCTCCGGCAACTATAAGTACGTTATCACAAGGGTTTTCTTTTTCCAAAACAAGATTTATATCACCTATAGCTCCCAACCGATCGTCATTCGTATGTGTCTGGTCATTAATAACTTTTAGTTCAACCGAAAAAGTTCTATCTCTGCCCCATTTTTTAACCATACCGGAAAACTTATCATTTGTTACCACGTATACCGTCTCACACGTTTTAAGCTCTTCAAATTTATGTAAAAGCCTTTCAAGAATCGTCTTGCCTCCCACTTTTATAAGCGGTTTCGGCCTATCCAGTGTCAGCGGATATAACCTGGTGCCATATCCCGCCGCCAAAATCAACCCTTTCATATTTATCCCCCTTACCAGTTTTCAAAAAACCGGGGGGGGGATCATCCCCCCCTCTTATTATTACTCCATCACCCCGACTGTAGTTTCAAAACTCCAGAGTTCTAACACCACGCTCACAAATCAACCGGCGAGGCGGTAAACCAATCACCCCATCAATTCCTCTGCCATATCCGGCACCATTTCGCGCAGTTTATCTTTAGCGAACTGTTGAACTTCAATTCCCGAGGCAAATGTTAGCGCTTTTTGGGCAACTTTTTGCGCTTCGGAAAAACTGACGGATCTTATTATCTTTTTTACTTCGGGAACCGCGATCGGAGACGTACTGAACTCGTCCAGCCCTAACCCCAGCAAAATTGTCGTGAGTGATATATCCCCCGCCATTTCACCGCATAACCCAACGGGTATGTTATTCTCATGTCCGTTATCAATGATCATTTTTATGAGCTGTAGCACCGCCGGATGCGCCGGTTCGTATAGATACGCGATTTTCTCATTCACCCTGTCCACCGCTAAAGAATACTGTATAAGATCGTTAGTTCCTATGCTGAAGAATTCGGCTTCTTTCGCCAAGATGTTGCTGATAACTGCCGCCGAAGGAACCTCGATCATCGCCCCTACGGGAATATCTTCGTTAAAGGCGGTTCCCTCTTTACGCAGTTCTTTTTTTACTTCTTCAAGAACTTCATTGGCCTGGCGAAACTCGGTTACTCCGGAAATCATCGGATACATGAGTTTGATATTTCCATAAACCGAAGCTCTTAGTATTGCTCTCAAATGTGATTTAAAAATATCAGGCCGCGCCAGACAAAAACGTATCGCGCGCCACCCTAAAAAAGGATTCATTTCTTTCGGAACATCTAATTGCGAAAGAAACTTATCTCCGCCAAGATCCAAAGTTCTCACAATCACGCAATTAGGTTTTATTCTCTCGGCGACCGACTTATACGCGTTAAACTGTTCTTCTTCGCTGGGAAGGTCTTTACGGTTCATATAAAAGTATTCAGTCCGATATAATCCGATTCCTTCAGCCCCGTGTGAAATAACGCTGGCCACATCTTCCGGAAGTTCGATATTTCCGGCGATAATCACTTTTTTACCGTCAAGCGTTTCACTTGGAAGAGTCTTTAATTCTACAAGCTCATACTCAAGAAACTCGTATCGCTTCTTTTCTTTTTGATATTTTTCCAGAAACCTTTTGTTGGGATTGACTATCACAACTCCATGAATCCCGTCTACTATTATTTCATCACCGTTTTTCACAGTATCCGTAATGGATTCTAATCCGACGACAGCGGGTATTTCCAAAGATTTTGCCATTATGGCGGTATGCGACGTCCTTCCCCCAATATCCGTAACAAAACCTAAAACACGTCCTCTATGCATCATCGCGGTATCGGACGGAGACAGATCATAAGCGACTATGACGGATTTCTCATCAAGATCCTCCAATTTCTTATCTTCCACTCCTGTCAAATTTCTTAATATTCTCTTTCCCACATCAGTAATATCGCTTATCCTGTCTCTCAGATATTCATCTTTAGCTTCTGAAAGTACTTTCGTGTAACGGTTCATCACTTCGGTAAAAACAAATTCGATATTTTTCTTTTTCTTTTTTAGTTTAGTTATAACTTCCTGAACCAGAACACTGTCTTCCAAAACCAAAAGATGGGCGCTAAAGATCTTGCCGTGTTCAATACCCATTTCATTCGAAATTTTTTTCTCTATGGCAAGAATTTCTTTTCTTGTCTTTTTTAAAGCCTCTTTAAATCGTTTTATTTCCGAGATTATCGCGCTATTCGAAATAACGCGTTCAACCGGCACAATATCTTCAGCTCCAAAAATATGCACCTTCCCTATCGCGATTCCCGGCGCGGCGGGAATACCTTTAAGCTGTATCTGCTTTCTTAAAAAAGACTGTTTTTTCATAAAGCACCAACCCCATTTTACAGATTGATCTTCTGTTCTACCTCCGAAGGCAAAACAACTTTTCAACCAAATACTATTCAGGGCGGACACACCTGCCCGCTCCGGTTCTTCGTTATTTTTTCTTTTCTATGTCGTGTAATAAAACTTCAGATAATTCTTCGACAGCCGCCTCCGCGTCAAGGCCTTCGGCTATTATCGTAATCCGCGCGCCTTTTTCCGCCGCAAGCATCAATATCCCCATTATGGATTTACCGTTAACCCGCTGTTCTTCTTTTACAATGGTTATTTCACTTTCGAATTTATTCGCTATTTGAACAAACATAGCCGCAGGACGAGCGTGCAGTCCGGTTTTATTTTGGACGATAACATCTTTTTTACTTTTAGTTTCCGCCATTATTCTTCCACCACAATTCTAATTTTCATTTCACTTGAAGACTTTTCTAAAGAAGAACCACCGCATTCGTCTCCGATAATCAGGGATATTCCCTGAAATGTTTTATTAAGTCCTTTTTCCGTCTCGTTAACACTATAGATCGGATACGTCAAAATCGGAAATTTCTTGTTAAAAAAGAACCTTAAAACAACCTTTGAATATTGGTCCTTTAAGAACATCCCGTCTGTTTTTATAACTTTAGGTTTTGAAAGAAAGCATCTGTCCCATATCAAAAAATTAAATTCAACACCGTATTTGACACCCTGAACACTCTCGGACTTCACTTTTACCCTATGTGAAAATTCAATTTCCGCCGCGGATCTGAGCGTTATGCTTTTATTCACTTCCACATCAAGAACACTTCCGTTATTCCGAAAAACTTTGTCCCCGCGCGTAAATTCACCGATCAAGATTTCTCCGCGGACAGCCGCGCTCGAACAATATTCCCCATTTAAAAAACTGTCATAACTTTCGACTCTTTTATATCGTTTTCGAAGCGGTTTTTTATCCAAAAAAATATGCGTCAAAAAAGACATGCGTCTGTAACTGTCATAAACCAATTTTTTCCGAAGTCCGCGCCGCCCGACACCCATTACATCGTTTATATCCGCGAAAGCTCCGTCTTTAATACTTTTTCTGGCGCTCTTTATCCTTTCGGCATAATTTTTCTTCAGTTTCTCATGATAAGTTTCCTTGATCCTTGTGATCGTATTCGTTAAATTCAGATCAAGCGGTTTATAATCAATCTCACTCACCGCGCCGCCGGAAGAAGATTTTACAAAAACGCGAAGCATATCGCTGTCCAATACGGTTTCACGGCTGAAACTATTAAAATTCCAAGAAAGCTTTTTGCCTGTTTTTTTATTTTTTGCCGCGCCGCTTAAGCTGTCTATAATACTTTCGGCTTTTATCAAGTGACTATAGATTCCGGATCTCAAATGCGGCAAATAAACGCCGCCGAATATCCCGTGCCAATACGCGCAATTCGACTGAGCTTTACATAATTCTTTTCTCGCTTGCTCGATTTCGCCGGAAAAACTTTTAAGAATATTTTTCCGGGAAGCCTCTTCAACCTTGCCGCTGACATGAATCATTCTTTCACGCATTCGTCCGGCTTCAGGATATTTTTTAAAAAAATTATTAAAATTACCGCCGCTCCATTTCATCATTTCCGCGTAGCTTGACGGGGGAACTTCTTCTATTTCTTCCGCGCGGCAATTATCCAGCACTTCAGAATATCTCGTCGTCTGAAGCCATCCGTCATTTTTTTCTAAAAGTTGAAAAAAACTTCTTAGCCAGGCTTTTTTATACACCAATTTGTAAGTACGCGGCCACGCGCCGAATTTTTCTCCGTCATCGGCAAAAAAAAGACACATGTTGCCGGAACAGCTGTTCGCGTCGAGACTTTTTATATAGTCTATAACTTCCGCCGGTTTACAAAACGGAATTAAATATCTCAACTTAGTAAGAGACGGAAATAATGTCACTCCGGCGTTTTCCGTTTTTAGATAATACGGCCCGAACATTTTTTCCGCTTTAACTCCGGCTCGCGCGAGATGATGATCGTCAACTATGGTATATTCAACGCCTTTTCCCGCAAACGTATCGGCAACTGACATATCCCAAACCCTTTCTGCCAGCCATGCCCCTCGCGCGCGAATAGAAAAAATATCTTTAACGATTTTTTCATTCAGTTCAAGCTGATACGCTCTGTCTCTTTCAGGGATGATCGTCATGATCGGATCGAAACAGCCCCCGCCGATAATTTCAACTCTTTCGGCCGAAATTAAATTACCAATTCTTTCGATATATTCGGGATGCTTTTTATTCAGCCACTGCAATAAATTCCCCGAATAATGGAAGGAAACCTTAATACCGGAAAATTCTTCCAATATATTTAAAAACGGCAAGTACGCGGTTTTATAAGCTTTTTCGATTTCATTGTCAAAATTAAACACCGGCTGATAACAATGAAAAGCCATTGCGAATTTAACACAATTTACGATTTGCCCCGCCTTTTTTTATTTTCATCAATTATATCCATAATCTCGTCACACAATTTTAAAGTATCGTGCCGAACAAACTCTTCCGCGCCTGAGATTCGCGCTTTTACCAATTTTATTCTTTCCCGCTTAAACCATTTTTCATCTTCAGCATCAACTTTTACCGGAAATTTATTCTCAAGCTTATATTTTTCATAAAGAAATTTCGGAATACGGGACACATTGGCGATACAATAATTCATTATTCCGGGCTCTGTGTGCTTTATTATGGCTCCCGCGTGGTCACTGATCGAAAAATCGTCCGTTTCGCCCAATTCTGTCATAATGTTGCATATATAAATTTTAACCGCTTTAGATCTTATAATTTCTTTCCGTATCCCTCCGATCAAAAGGTTCGGCATTACACTGGTATATAAACTCCCCGGCCCCAAAATTATCGCGTCCGCCTGCCTTATCGCCTCCACCGACTCGAGCGCGGCCTCGCAATCCTTAGGTTCAATAAAAAGACGGTCTATAGGGCTTTCTTTTTCTTCGCGAATCTTACATTCGCCTATAGTCTCTTTTCCATTTTCTCTCCGGGCGAGAAGTTTAATTTTTTGAAGTGTTGCGGGGAAAACGTTTCCTCTTATTGCCAAAACTTTGCTTGACTCCTTAATCGCTCTGGCAAAATCCCCTGTAACATGCGAAAGTGCCGTAATAAAAAGGTTCCCGAAATTATGTCCGTCAAGTCCGGCACCTTTTTTAAAACGAAACTGAAAAAGCGCGCCGAGAAGGTCTTCCGAATCCGAAAGCGCGACTAAACAGTTTCTTATATCTCCCGGCGGCAGAACCCCTAATTCTTTACGAAGACGGCCGGACGATCCTCCGTCGTCAGCTACTGTCACTATCGCGGTAATATTGCCGGTTTTTTGTTTCAAACCCGTAAGAAGCGTGGAAAGTCCGGTACCTCCGCCAAGCGCCACTATTTTGGGGCCCTTTTCGAGAATACGTCTTTGGTAAACTTTTTCTACCAATCTATCTTCTTCTCTGTCTATACGCGGAACTAAAACAGTTACAAACGATTTTAATATTCTTTTAACCGCGATGATAACGCATAATATACCGAAAATTATTATGAGTCCCGCCATAGTTCGGTTTTCTGCAGTCCTTTCAGAAACAACTATGACAAACCCCATAGAGATCATAAACATGCCGAAAACGGAAAGCAAAATCCACCGCTTAACCAGCATTCCGGGATACAACCATTTAAGTTTTTGCATATTTACACTTCGAGAATAATCCGCGTTAAAAACGTGTGTATAACAATTGAACCTTGCTCTTATGTCAGCCGTTTTATCACTGCCGGTGCGTTTATGTTATTTAGGATTTTTACGTTCCTCGTCCTTTATTATCTGCAAAACACCCTTGGGATTTTTAACGGCCAATAATCTGTCCCTGATAAACTTATCATCCAATAATCGTGATATTTTAGCCAAAGCTTTGAGGTGGGGTCCGGGAGTTTCCCCGGGAGCTATTATGAGGAAAAATATGTGTGTAGGTTCTCCGTCAAGAGACTTAAAATCAAGACCATCTTTTGATATACCTAAAGCCGCTATCATTTTTTTTATTTTAGGGCATTTAGCATGCGGAATCGCGACACCTTTACCTATACCGGTCGAACCTAACATTTCTCTTTCCTCAAGTCTTTTTAAAATATCACTTTTCCCGCTCTTTTTTATATTTCCGCCTTCAGCGAGTAAATCAACCAATTCCGATAATATTTCCGGTTTCTTTCGACCCTTTAAATTTACAGATACCGCGCTCTCTTCCAGCAAATCAAAAATGTTCATATTTTTATCTTTCTCCTTCTATTTTCATTATCTTGCCGCTTTCGAACCTAAAGCCGAAAATAAAAAAATGGAGCGGGTGATCGGACTCGAACCGACGACAATCACGTTGGCAACGTGATGCTCTACCAACTGAGCTACACCCGCAACCCATACCGCGCAATAATTACGCCTTATTAGGGCGCTTCCGGAAGCGCCC